>ERZ795057.2997-NODE-2997-length-12023-cov-10.575785_pt1 | contig 12023 bp, 8 predicted proteins | sample MGYA00375141_ERZ795057 | MGnify/ENA primary metagenome ERZ795057 (study PRJEB30186, sample SAMN05720163) | activated sludge metagenome | isolation source: Anaerobic digester | place: Hong Kong | collected 2015-01-26 ... | reverse complement strand
TGTATTATACTAATATACCTTTTAGTCGGGGTTGATTTTTGGGTATTTATAATTACTGATGCCATAAAGTATAAGTGTATTTATAAAATAATTATTCGTAGAAAAATGAATACAGGGATAAAAAAAATTAAGCAAATGAAATATTTATATCTGATAGCCGCATTTTTTATGGTATTTTTTGCCTCATGCGGTTCAAAAGGAACTGTTACAGAAGAGCATGATCATGAACATGAGGGGGTAAAACTTAAAATTACTGAGTATACAAGTCATTTTGAATTATTTGCAGAAGCTGACCCATTTGTAACAGGTGAAACTTCAGTTATTTTGGCACATTTTACAAATTTATCGGATTTTAAGCCCTTAGAAGGTGCAAAAGTGAATGCTAAACTTATAACTGGCGATAAAGTGTCGGAACAAACTATTGAAAAACCAATTAAACCAGGGATTTTTGAGTTTAGCCTGAAACCCGGGAAAAACGGGCAAGCCAGTTTGCTGTTTACAATAGAAAAAGAAGGTGTTAATTATGAGCTTGTTGTTGAAAATCTGGTAGTATATAATGATGAAAATACTGCATTACATATTGCCGAAAAAAAGGTGGTTGAAAATCCGCAAGCAATTAATTTCACAAAAGAACAATCGTGGAAGGTTGATTTTAGGACAGAGTGGGCAAAAAAACAGGTTTTTGGGAAAGTTATAAAAACAACCGCACAGGTATTGCCAGAGCAGAATAAAGAGTTTATTATAACTGCAAAAGCTCCCGGAATAGTGTTTTTTGAAAAAACTCTGCTCGAAGGGCAGCAAGTGGGTGCAGGAGAAATCTTACTACAGCTAGTATCGAAAGACTTAATGGAAAGTAATGCCGGGATTCGATATCAGGAGGTAAAGAATAACTACAATCTCGCCAAAGAAACTTATAACAGGAATGTGGCTTTAGTACAGAATAATATTGTTTCGGAAAAGGAACTGCAGAGGTCGAAAGCAGAATATGAAAATTGTAAAGCCCTTTACGATAATTTAAATAAGAATTTTAATGCAGCCGGGCAGTTTGTTATAAACGAAGCCGATGGGTATTTGGATAGGGTTTTTGTTGAAAACGGGCAGTATGTAGAGGCTGGTGCCCCAATTGTTAAAATATCAAATAATAATACCTTACTTGTAAAAGCGGAAGTAAAACAAAAATATTATTCTTTGTTAAAGAACATTTATTCTGCAACAATAAAATCGACTGTAAATAATAAAGTGTATGATTTAAATGATTTGCAAGGCGAGGTGTTGTCGTATGCAAAAAATATTGCTGATTATAATAGTTACCTTATACCTGTAAACTTCAGGATAAAAAACAATGGTGCATTTCTTCCGGGAAGCTTTGTTGATATGTACATCAAAACAAAATCTGACAACTTGAATATTTTGGTTCCAAACTCATCTATCATTGAAGAACAAGGGAATTATTTTGTTTTTGTGCAGGTAACACCCGAATTGTTCGAAAAAAGGCAGGTTCAGATTGCTGATACCGATGGTATTATGACTGCGATTAGTTCAGGGGTTTCTGAAGGAGAAAGAATTGTATCTAAGGGAGGTATAATTGTTAAGCTGGCGGCAGTATCAAATAGTTTAGACCCTCATGCAGGGCATGTTCATTAAATAGGGAGTTATTATGATAGATAATATTATAAAGTTTTCTTTAAACAATAAATTCCTGATTCTCTTAGCAGCCATCGTTATGATGTTTGCAGGTGTATATACTGCGAAAAATATGGATGTGGATGTATTTCCGGACTTAACAGCGCCAACAGTGGTTGTTATGACCGATGCCCATGGTATGGCTGCCGAAGAAGTAGAACGCATGGTGACTTTCCCTATCGAAACTGCGGTTAACGGAGCAACAGATGTACGAAGGGTAAGGTCTAATTCTTCTCAAGGTTTTTCGTTTGTTTGGGTAGAATTTGATTGGGGTACTAATATTTTTAAAGCAAGGCAAATTGTTAGCGAAAAGTTGGTGACTTTGGCAGGGCAACTTCCATTGAATGTTGGGCAACCAGCATTAGCACCTCAATCATCGGTTATGGGTGAAATTTTATTCATCGGATTACAATCGGACTCTACTTCCTTAATGGAGCTAAGGACAATTGCAGAATGGAATGTACAGCCTGTACTTTTGGCAACAGGTGGAGTATCGCAGGTTACTATTATTGGTGGCGATTATAAACAATACCAGGTGTTAGCTAATCCGCTAAAAATGAAATACTACCAGGTAAGCATGCAGGAACTTGCTGAAGTATGCGGTGGCATAAGCCAGAATTCTACGGGTGGCGTTTTGCGCGAATATGGAAACGAATATGTGGTACGTGGCATTGGCCGTAGTTTCGACCTTGAAAAACTGGCAAATACTTTTGTTAAAGATTTTAACGGGCATCCGGTTTACTTGCATGATGTTGCAGAGGTCAAAATTGGTGAGTCGGTTAAGATGGGTTATGCATCACAAAATGCAAAACCTTCGGTTATATTATCCATTTCAAAACAACCTAATACAAATACGTTAAACCTTACTGAAAATATAGAGAAAAACCTCGATGAGCTCAGAAAAACTCTGCCACCGGATGTTACTCTTGATAGTAAGATTTTCCGACAAGCTGATTTTATTGAAAAATCAGTAAGTAATGTGCAGCGGGCTCTTATTGAAGGGGCAATATTTGTTGTTGTAATACTATTTATTTTTTTGGGAAGTTTCAGGACTACAATTATTTCTGTTATTGCAATACCCATATCATTATTAGGTGCTGTAATAACATTAAAACTTTTAGGGTTAAATATAAATACCATGAGTTTGGGAGGTATGGCAATTGCTATTGGTTCGCTGGTAGATGATGCCATTATTGATGTAGAAAATGTATATAAAAGGCTAAGGGAAAATCATAAATTACCAAAAGAACAAAGAAATTCAGCTTTTAATGTTGTTTTTGAAGCATCGAAGGAAATTCGTGCATCTATTTTAAACGCTACCATGATTATTATTGTAGCATTTATTCCTTTGTTTTTCCTTTCAGGAATGGAAGGGCGTATGTTAAGGCCTTTGGGGATTGCATATATTGTATCGTTATTTATGTCGTTAATTATTGCAATGACACTCACTCCTTTATTGTGTAAACTTCTGATATCCGGAGAAAAATATCTTGTAAAAAAGGAAAAGGATAACAGGTTTACTGCAAAAATTAACAATACATATTTAATATCGCTTAAATGGGCTTTAAACCATAAGAAAGTAATATTGTTTTTTGCTCTTGGGTTGCTGGTTTCTTCATTTATTGTATTGTCGACAATGGGAAGAAGCTTTTTACCCGAATTTAATGAAGGGGCATTAACCATATCGGCTATAAGTAAACCCGGTATTTCTTTGGAAGAAAGTAACCGTTTGGGGAATTTAATAGAAAGGGAGCTTTTGTCTATTCCGGAAGTAAAAACTACAGCAAGAAGAACCGGAAGGGGTGAGCTGGATGAGCATTCTCAAACTACCAATAGTGCCGAAATTGATGTTAATTTTGAATTAAAAGACAGAGAAAGTGAAGATTTTATGGCTGAGGTAAGGCAGAAATTAGCCGGTATTCCGGGAATTGCCGCAACCGTTGGGCAACCTTTAGGGCACCGTATTGACCATATGCTTTCGGGTACAAGAGCCAATATTGCAATAAAACTTTTTGGGACTGACTTAAATACCATGTTTACTCTTGGAAATAAAATTCAAAATGCAATAGTAGATATTCCCGGACTGGTTGATGTGAGTGTTGAGCAACAGGTTGAAATACCTCAGGTGCAAATCAAAGCAAATCGCGAGATGCTTGCCCGGTATGGAATAACCATGAATCAGTTTAATGAATTTGTTGAATTATCATTTGCTGGAGAGAAGCTTGCCGATATATACGAAGGGCAAAGGCGATTCGATTTAATAATAAGGTTAAATAAGGATTATACCGAATCGTTGGAAGGAATAAAAAGTGCATTAATTGATACCCGCTATGGGGGAAAAGTCCCATTGGAACAAGTTGCAGATATTGTTTCAGTATCTGGGCCAAGTTCTATAAATCGTGAAAATGTTCAGAGAAAGGTTGTGGTATCTGCCAATATCGCCGAACGAGATTTAAGAAGTGTGGTAAATGATATAAAAACTGAAATTGATAAAAATGTACATTTACCAGAAGGATATATGATACAGTATGGGGGGCAGTTTGAAAGCGAGGAAAGAGCATCTCAAACTTTAATGTTAACCTCAATACTTGCTATATTTATTATCTTTTTATTATTATATCAAGAATTTAAAAACCTTATCCTTGCTGGAATTATCATGATAAATCTTCCTCTGGCGTTAATTGGGGGAGTGTTTTCGATTTATTTTACTTCAGGTATTATAAGTATTCCGGCAATTATCGGATTTATTACTTTGTTTGGAATTGCTACGCGAAATGGGATATTGCTGGTTTCGCATTATCAGTATTTTAAAGAAAAGGGTGTTGATTTATATACCTACATAACGCGTGGTTCGGTTGACCGGCTTAATCCTATTTTAATGACAGCTTTAACAGCAGCACTGGCTTTAATCCCTTTGGCATTAAACGGAGAGGCAACGGGTAATGAGATACAAAGCCCAATGGCTAAGGTTATTTTAGGTGGGTTACTTACATCTACCTTGTTAAACATTTATATTATTCCGGTTATTTATTTTTTAATTCATAGAAAGGAGCTTAAAAATGAAAAATAAGGTTTTAATATTATTTATTTCTTTAATTGTTCTTTCCTTGAATGTTTTTTCACAATCTATCGATGATATTTTGAAGATAATTGAAGAAAATAACCCACAAATACAGGCAGGGGAAAAATACCTTCAAACTAAGGTTCTGGAATATAAATCGGGTAATTTGCCCGAGGGGCCCGAAATTAAGTATGGTTATTTTCCGGATAATTCAACAGTAAGTGGCACTAAACAAGTTTTTGAAGTAAGCCAGTCGTTTCAGATGCCTTGCTATTACCGAAACCAATCGGGATATGCCAGCCTTAAAATTAGCGAAGAAGGATACGAACAAGAATTGTTAAGGAAAAATGTTTTGTTTGAGGCAAAAAATCTTTTGTTAGACTATATTTTCCTTTCTAAAAAAATTGCCATAGCAGACAAAAGATTAAAGTTTGCCGACGATATTTACAATGCATTCATAATTAGGCTTGAGGTTGGAGATGCAAATGCCCTGGAAGTAAATAAAGCAAAATTGCATGCTATGAAGGTTAAAAAACAGGAAAGGGATGACAGGATAAGCCTTTTAGCTGTAACGGAAAAGCTGAAAAACATAAATGGGGGTAAGGATTTAGTAATTAACCTGGAGCAATACCCTCAGGAGCAATTGGTTGAAATAGACTCTTTGCTTTTTGATAAATTTGCTAACGACCCTGAATTAAAGCTTGGAAATAAAAGGATTGAATCATCGCAAAAAAATCTTAAAGTAACAAAAAATCTGCAGTTGCCTAAATTTAGCTTGGGTTATGGCAGCGAAACCGTTGCCGACGAACAATTCCGAGGAGTGCTGGTTGGTGTTTCTATTCCTTTGTGGAGCAGTAAAAGGGCTCTTCAAAAAGCAAAAATGGAAATGCAATATTTCGATTTAGCAAATATTTCGTTAATAGAATCCAAATCTGCCGAAACAAAAATAGCTTACCAACAGGTACTTTCTTTAAAAGAAAATTTGGAAAGCTATGAAACGGTCTTAAACTCCGTAAATAATGAAGAACTATTACAGAAATCATTGGAATCCGGAGAAATTTCGGTTATAGATTTTTTTACTGAGATGTTTTATATATACGAGATTTACGATGATTACTTACAGGTTGAAAAGGAATATTACCAATCTTTAGCTGAATTGTATAAATACAGGTTGTAGTAGTTTAGAGTGAATTCGACGCAATTAGGTATTTAATTGGACTCTTTTTAATAAGTGAATAATTAGAATGAAGGATAATTGGAATAATGGAAAACCAAAGATTGAGAAAATCCCAATCTTCCATTATTCCAATCTTCCATGCTATGGAATATATTGCTATATAGCTGACTATTAATATTATATAGAGTTTTAATTCAATTATTTATCTTTTGTCAGTTCTCTCATTGCTTCTTCAAGATATAGCTTTTTTAACCGTAAATAATGTTCCAGGGCTTCATGTACAACATCATGGGTTTTTCTTTTCTGGTACGATGCCAAAATTTTAAATTTTCGATAAGTCATACGGTCAATGGAAATAACCTGATCGCCTTTTACATCTGAGCCAAAAAGTATTTCATCTTCAAAATTATCTTCGTTTAAAAACTCGGTATTCGACGATAAAGCTTCCTGGAATTTTGATATATCTTTTTTATTTTTTGCCATATTTCGAAATAAGTTCGTTAGCTAAATCCATATAATCTTCAGCACCTCTTGAATTGGGGGCATAACTGAATATATTTTCTCCAAATGCTGTCGATTCCATCAACGAAATGTCTGTGCGAATCTTTGTTTCAAAAACCTTATGTTTAAATCGTTCGTTATTTACGAGGCTTTTTAAAACTGCTTTGCTAAACTTGGTTCTTGTCGAAAATTTAACAAAAAGGATACCTGCCATTTCAATGCGGGGATTCATCCGTTTTTTTACTTTATCGGTAATTTGTATGATTTTGTCTAAACCAATAAATGCGAAATTTTCGGCTTGCATCGGGACAATAAAAAAATCCGCAGCAACCAGTGAGTTTATGGCAAATGTGCCGAGGCTCGGGCCACAATCAATCAGAATATAGTCGTATTTTGATTGTATGGGGTCGAGGGTTTCTTTTAATAGATATTCGCGGCCGGGTTCGTTATTTATTCTGTATTCATAATCGAGCAGGTAATTGGTTGAAGGGATAAGCGATAAGCCATTTAAGGGAATCAAAACTTCTTTTAAGCTTAAATCGTTTAAAAGCAGCTTGCCAATATGATTCTCAACCTTATTAACTCCAAGAGCAGAAGTTAGGTTACTTTGGCTATCGAAATCGATAAGTAATACTTTATACCCTTTTTTGGAAAGTGCCGATCCTAAATTTAAGGTTGTGGTTGTTTTCCCTGTGCCACCTTTATTGTTAATTACAGAAATAATGTGAGCCATATACAATCATTTGATTATGAATGACTCTAATTTACAAAAATTAGTTCACTTTGCAACAGCGGGTTACTATTAAATTGAAATTTGTGGCAACAACTTTGTTTTACGCAGCGCAGCTGTTTCCGCCACATCCGCAGCCAAAACCTTTTTCTTTTAAACTATCGGGTTGATTGCTGCACGAACCTCCCCTGAATTCTCCTTTTTTCGAAAATAGTAAACGCACGGATAGTCCAAGTACTGCAAATAAAACTAATCCTAAGGTCAGTATAAGTAATTCTAAAATTGGCATATTATTAAAATTTGATTTTGTTCTTATAACAATAAGAAAGCCTTATGGTTCAGTTAAAGATTAGCAGTAAGTAATGTGTTAAATAATTTGTATTCAGGCAAATAATTTGTAACTTTGATTTATATTCGGTTAAGTCCTTAATAATCAATAAATAAAAACATGAGAAAAATTTTATTATTTACGGTGGTTCTGTTTATGGCATTTAAAATAAATGCAATTGAACCAGAGAAAACTCATACATTAAATCCTCTTTTGTCTGATTATAATAATTCTTACAACTACAAAACCAAATATGCGCTTACTACCAATAGCGAATTTGATTTAGCATTAATGAATCTTCAGGTTGATTTCCTGGGTATTGTCTTTTTTGGGCCTCAGGTTACCTTTGATTTTCAATTTGCCAATATGTTTGCAGTGGGGCCATATGTGCGCTGGCATTATGCGGGTGTATTCTATCAGGGTATGGTTACCGATTGGTTTTCTGATGGCTCATCTGCGTCCTTAGCCAGTTATTCATTAGGTGTTCAGGCTAAAGTGTTAATTCCTGTTGGCACAGGCCAGCACAGGCCTTACTTTGAATTGGGCTACGAAAAATCAAGGGGTTCCGATTCGTATGACCCTGGAGGTACTTATGGTGACCATATTTATGAGTACGAATCGAATGTGTTTCACTTTAATGTAGGTTACAGGTTGTTGACCGAAAGTAGTTTTAATTTATCTGCTGCCCTTGGAATAGGCATATCAAAGGAAACTAAAAATATTGATTATTATGAGATTGATGAAGGTGGTGTTGATTACAATACTTTGGAAACAAGAGTATTGCCCATGGTTCAACTTATAATGGGATGGCAGCTTGGGAAATAGTATAATAAAAACAAATAGAAAAGGCCTTGCAAATATGCAGGGCTTTTTTAATTAAAATCAGTCTATATTACTTATACATATTGATATATTTTAATACTTATATTATATTTATAGGATTGAACTACCTAAATGCGTTTTTATGGATACAATGGCTATTTTGAAAAAATTTACGCCCGAAAAAGATAATATGCTGAATATCTTGCATGCTGTTCAGGATAACAACCCGCAAAATTACCTTACCACCGAAGATATAAAACTGGTAGCATCTTATTTAAATACTACTTACAGTGCCGTTTATGGCGTAGTAAAATATTATAGTATGTTTAGTGTTAAACCTCGTGGGAAATATGTAATCAGGGTATGCAAATCTCCTGTTTGCCATATGATGAGTACTAAAACTATAATCGATGAGATAAAAAACAATATCGGTATAGGTATTGGTGAAACCAGCGCTGATTTATTATTTACGCTTGAGTCGTCGGAATGTTTGGGGCATTGCGCTAAAGCCCCGGTTATGATGATAAATGATAAGGTTTTTAAAGAACTGGATTCGGTAAAAATCAAAAATATATTTCAAAGCATTAAAATGAACGAACAAAACAAGTAAATCAAGTGATTACAGAAAAGCGAATTGCATTAAAAAATGCCGGCAAATATAATGCTTCCGATATTAATGAATATATTAAAATCGGAGGATATAAAAACGTAGAAAAAGCCTTGCAGATAAACCCTGGCGAGATTATTGATTTAGTTATTGATGCAAAGCTCCGTGGAAGAGGTGGTGCAGGGTTCCCTACCGGACTAAAAAATAAATTTACCAACGAAGCAGTTTGTGAGCGTTGTGTGCAAAAATACCTGGTATGTAATGCCGATGAGGGTGAACCGGGAACATTTAAGGACCGTATTATTATGGAGCAGGACCCACACGTATTGCTAGAGGGGATGATTATTGCTGCTTATGCCATTGGTGCAACAAAAGGGTATATCTATATCCGGGGCGAATATACAGAATCAATCAAAATGCTAAGGATAGCGGTTCAACAGGCTTCTGAAAAAGGGTTTTTAGGCAAAAATATTTTTAATTCTGGTTTTAATTTTGGGATTGAAATTAAGTTAGGTGCGGGTTCTTATTTGTGTGGTGAGGAATTGACATTGCTGGAATCCATCGAAGGGAAACGCGGATATCCTCGCATAAAACCTCCATTTCCCGCCGAAAAGGGTTTGTTTGGAATGCCAACTCTGATTAACAATGTAGAAACGTTTTCGCATTTACCTTATATTATTGAATATGGTGCTGAACATTACCGTGCCATGGGAACTCCAAATTCGCCCGGTACAAAAATATTTACCATAAGTGGAGATGTTAATAAGCCGGGATATTACGAAACTACATTAGGTATAACCTTACGACAATTAATATATGATTTTGGCGGAGGGATAAAAAACAATAAAAATATTAAAGCTGTTTTGCTCGGAGGCGCTGCAGGAACATTTGTTGATGAATCGGTATTGGATACTCCTATGGGATACGATACCTTAAAAGAAAAAGGTGCTGTACTGGGCTCTGGTGCAATTATGGTGTTATCCGAAGAAAGGTCGGTTTTTGATATGACATATTCGGTTCTTGAGTTTTTTAAGCATGAATCATGTGGTAAGTGCGTTCCTTGCAGAATAGGGACAACACAATTAGTGCGATTAATGAATGAAGCTAAAAATAATTCGGGAAATAGAAAGGAAATCTTAAATCAATTGATTTATGAAGCAGATTATATGGCAAAAAATTCTTTATGCCCACTTGGGCAATCGCCTATAATGCCATTAAGAAGTATAAAACAATTTTTCGAAAATCAGTTTTAACCCAGAATTGTTGATGTATGAGTAAGTTAGTTAATATTATTATAGATGGTAAAAAGATACAGGCTCCTGAAGGTGCTAATCTGTTGCAGGTTGCTAAAGATAATGGGATAAATATTCCGAGTTTATGTTATCATCGTAAATTGTCTCCAACAGGTGCTTGCCGTTTATGTGTTGTTAAAATAAAGGGAACCAATGGGCTGGTTATGTCGTGCACTGTTTTGGTTAAAGATGGCTTAGAAATTATTGCCTTTGACAGCGAACTGGAGCAAACAAGGAAACATACACTGGATTATTTATTGGCAGAGCACAATGATAATTATGATGGTACATACACAGATGAATTCAAATACTGGGTGGAGCATTATGGCTTAGATAATGTAAAAGAAAGAAAATACCCGAATATTTCTACTCAGTTGGGTTATAAGAAAGATGACAGTTCGCCGGTATTAACGTATGATGCTTCGAAGTGTATAAAGTGTTTCCGATGTATTAAGGGTTGTGATGAGGTTCAGGGAAAGAATGTATTGTCGTTTTCTGAGCGAGGGATAACTTCATATATTATTGCAGGCATAGATAAATGGAACGAATCAGAATGCGATGGTTGTGGCGAATGTGTTCAGCTTTGCCCGACCGGGGCATTGGTGGAAAAACCATATAGAGATAAAATCAGTGTTGATAAAATAGAGAAAAAAGTGAAAACAACCTGTCCATATTGTGGTGTTGGTTGCCAGATTGAATTATGGGTGCAGGATGGGAAAATTGTCCGCAGCAATGGTGTTGAAGGGATTTTACCTAATGATGGGCGGTTATGTGTAAAAGGCAGGTTTGGATATGATTATGTGAATAGCCCTGAAAGGCTTAAAACACCTTTAATAAAAAAGAATGGGAAATTTGTTGAGGCAAGTTGGGACGAAGCCCTGGATTTGATTGCAAGCAAATTTAATGAGATTAAAAACAAGTATGGAAAGGAAGCATTAGCGGGATATTCTTCGGCAAAATGCACCAACGAAGATAATTATCTTTTCCAGAAATTTATTCGTACAGTATTCGGTACCAATAACATCGATTATTGTACCCGTCTTTGCCATGCATCAACAGTAACTGCTATGTTAAAGTCAATAGGCGATGGTGCAGGAAGTAACTCAATAGAAGATTTTGCAACTACCGATTGCCTTTTTGTTACAGGAAATAATATTATCGAAACTCATCCTGTAACAGCAACCTATGTAAAAAATGGGAGATATGCAGGTAAAAAAATTATAGTTTGCGACCCCAAGTGGACTCCACTGGTTAAATATGCCGATATATGGTTGCAGCCGCGTTTGGGTACTGATGTTGCCTTATTAAACGGGATGATTCGGGTAATTATAAAAGAAAACCTTATTGATAAGAAATTTATTGAAACACGCGTTGATAGAGGGTTGGAGGCATTTGAAGAATTAAAACAACTGGTTGAAAAATATACTCCTGAAAAAACTGAAGAAATAACCTCTGTTCCGAAAGATAAAATAATAGCTGCAGCAAGATTGTATGCGACATCCGAAACAGCAATGATTGCAACAGGTATGGGAATGAGCCAGCAGGTTACAGGTACAAACAATGTTTTTTCATTAATCAATATGATGCTCATTACAGGGCAGATTGGTAAAGAGCGGGCAGGCATTGACCCACCGCGGGGGCAAAATAATGTTCAGGGCGCTACCGATGTAGGCTGTTCTCCAATTGTATATCCTGGCTATATTCCGGTAACAAATGATGAAAACAGAAAACGTGTAGCAGAAATTTGGAATGTGGATTTCAATGATTTATCAGCAAAACCAGGGCTAACAACGGTGGAGATAATGCATGCTGCTTACGATGG
>ERZ795057.2996-NODE-2996-length-12024-cov-6.425599_pt1 | contig 12024 bp, 7 predicted proteins | sample MGYA00375141_ERZ795057 | MGnify/ENA primary metagenome ERZ795057 (study PRJEB30186, sample SAMN05720163) | activated sludge metagenome | isolation source: Anaerobic digester | place: Hong Kong | collected 2015-01-26 ... | reverse complement strand
AGCCCGGCATGCTTCCATACCTCTCCTGCCCGCTGTCAAAACCGGTCAGTCCCGAGATATCGTAATTTCCTAATAATCAAAAGAACTCGATGCTTTTTTCGAAATGGAGCAACAAAAAATGATTTTTACATCTATGTATTGCTTCCTTTGCTACAAAGATAATGCCTTTTTTTAATTATAGTTCCATTAACTGTAAGCATTACTGTACCATCAGCAAAAAAGCTGCCCTGAGTCTGTCATCTCCCTGGTAAGGTACCGTAGGAAAATCAATATTAGCTCTAACTGGTCTTCTCCCAAAAATCCGGAGCATTCAAAAATAGAGTTTCTAACGACCTGTACCCTGTTAATGAACATTTGCTTGGTCCCTGCTTCTTAAGCGTAACGCTATGCCAGAACTGATGGCTACTTTTTCCAGATGAGGTGGCCTTTCGGACAGCGGGCTTCCTTTTCATAGCCGACGGGGCCGATCCTTTTTTCGCGGTAGCTTATTTTTCCACTGCCATGGCAGGGTACCGAATGCCCCTTTTCCATCGTGCACACATAGGTGATCACCTCCTGTTTCTGGTACTTGTAAAGGGGATAGGTGGAAATGGTGGCTTCCACCTTTTTGCTGCACTGTTCGCAGCGCATTTTTTTCTTCTCGGTGGTGGGATCGGGAACGGGATTCTCTTTGTCGCGCATAGGTCCCTTTGGATTTCCCACGTCTTTGACCGATTCCCAGGTATTCCCGCAGATTTCACGGGCGCCTTCCCGGTTGATGTCCACAGGTTCCACAGGGTCCAGGAGTTGAGGTTCCCCAAGGATACCTGACACTGTGAATCCCCCCGAAGCGGTCGCCAGGATGGGGAGGGTGTGGTGGTAGGTGCCGGTGGGAGAGACTTCTGCCGGAGAAATGACGAGTTCCTGGTAGTTCCCGCCGGGGAGGCTGATGTTGGCCGGACTCAGGTTTTCGATTTCCACGGTCACCGGCAGTGTTATGCCCTCCAGTCCGGAAACGCTGACATGCAGGGAAGTGGACTGTCCTTTCCTCAGGGTGGCGGCATCGACGGCCATGTCGAGGCGGAACACATGCAGTTCCTTTTCAAAGGTCTCCCCGTTTTCGGTCACGGAGAGGGTTTGTTTCCCGGAAATCTCTCCGGGAATCATGGTTACCAGGCCACCAGGTGACTCGGCCAGGATGGGGAGTTCTGTTTCTCCGAGCATGAGCTGTGAGTTGTCACGGCTACCGTCGAAATTCCCGGGGATTCTCTGGAACTCTCCGGCGCGGAGGTATCCGGGGAAGAGGGGGGAGGCAAAGGTCCCCTTCCGCTCTTCGGCCAGCAGCCCTACGGCTGTGGATCCTGAGATCCCGTTTTCACCGGCCAGGGTGAGCAGCGCCTGCGGAACTGCGGGAAGTTTGGCCTGGAAGTACTGCTCTCCGGCCAGGAATGACATGCCTCCGAAGGCGAATTGCAGGGCATTCAGGGCAGCCCGGTTGCGGTTCATCTTTTCCGGATCTTTGGAAGGAGCCGGCTCGGTAATCACCGATCCGGAAATGGTTTCACCCGGTCGCATGTCATCGGGCAGTTGAACCACCACCCGGCCATGCACCGTTTTGGCCTGATAAATCTGAAGCCCGGGCTGACGCGAGGCGGTGAATTCCACCTGGCCACCATACAGCAGGGGAAGAACCAGCATCATGAATGGAATGAAATGTCGTAGCATGGGTGAAGATTTTAAGTGGATATAAACCGGTTGACCATTATGTTTCCTTCAAGTTACGTCATTTCAAGGAAAAATGGAAATTTTCACCCTGAAATTTTCCTCATTCCAGACTCAAGATTCAAGATTCCAGATTCCTCATTCAAGATTCAAGACTTAAGACTTAAGACTCAAGACTCCCGATTCAAGATTCCTCATTCAAGATTCAAGACTTAAGATTCAAGACTCAAGATTCCAGATTCCAGATTCCAGATTCCCGATTCCTCATTCAAGATTCAAGACTTAAGACTTAAGACTCAAGATTCCCGATTCCCTCATTCCCGACTCCTTAAAGTTTGACCGTAGTGGAAAGATCGCTGGCTTTGCGGGAGGAGTAGTCGATCCGGAGGGTCCCTTTCCCTTCGACGAGGAATTCATGTTCCACGCGGCCATAGCCCGGTACGGAGGTGAAGATCAGGTCGGGACGGTGTTCCTGGTAGGTGACCTGGTTGTTGCGCAGGTCGGTGATTTTTCCGGCGGCGACCACTCTGGCTCCTGTGATCTTCAGCATATCCATCGGGTAAAGGCGGGTGTTCGCCGCATTGGCCGACATGGAGGGGATGGCGTTGGCATTGGAGAGCCTGACCCTGACGCGGCTGAGGTTCCGGCTGATTTCCTTTACCTCGAAGACTTCCATGGCGATGTCGGGTGTTTGTTCGGCGGCGAAGAGGACCACCATGGCGTTGCGGTGGACCAGCTCGGGAAGCATGAAGGGGTGGGGGAGGCGTGAGCTCATCTTGACCCATCCGCCGATTTCGATCTCCCCGTAGACCGGGTGGTGAAACGGTTTCCAGTCGCGGTAGAGTTCGGTAAGTCCAAGGTGGTCGCTGAATTTAAGTTGTTCGCGGGCCTCATCGGGGTTGACGCCCCTGCGCCCGGAGCCTGATGCCGATGCCGACCCGGCGGTGGCGGGTGGCGTCACCGGCCGCGCAGCATTCTCTCGGTAGGTTTCCTGGCTGCGCATGAAGAGTTCCCCCACAAAGGAGTAGGAGCCTTCGAGGTACCACATGTGGGTGTCGGTGTCACCGTACGTGGGATAGAGGTCATAGGAGGAGTGGTAGACATAGCCCGGAGTCATCTTCAGGGCGTTCTGCCCAATGACGTCGTACACTGCCAGGTCGGAGGGAGCAAGACGTTCCTCTTTGGTGGCTGGTGGCCGCAGCCACATCCCTCCGGAGTTGTGAAAGGCGAAATTGACGATGATATTGGGCCGCTCATGGATGTACTGTGCAATGGCGCGGGTCCCCTTTCCCGAGAGGGGGAAGTTGCCTGCGCCGTTCTGGACATATGGTGGCTGCCAGTTGGCGCCCCAGTTGCGGTTGGGGTCGAGGAACCCTTCGCTGTCCTCGTTGTAGCGGCCGTCGCCGTCGTTGTCGATGCCCTCCTGGCCCAGAAGGGTCCATTCCCCTTTCTCGCCGGGCTTCACGGGAATCATCAGCCGCGGATCCTCGGGGTCGGTACGGTAATCGCCCAGGGGGTCGCGGATCCGCATCTGGCAGATGTTGCCGTCGTTGTCGAGATCATCGGGAGCGTCCTCATCGACAAGTCCGTCGCGATCGTCGTCTTTGGGCACGCGCAGACTCCGGCTCGAATTCGGCGTGTGGGCCTCCTCAAAAAAACGCGCCCGCCCGTCGACGTTCACCACCGGAAGGATGTAGTGCGCATTCCGGTCGACCACCTTTTTGATTTTCTCGTTTTCCCCGTAGCGGGTAAGCAGCAGGTTGGCATAATAGAGGCACACCTCCCCGGCCTGAATTTCGTTGCCGTGGATGTTGCCGTCGACATACACCCCCGGTTTGGTGAGGGCTTCCCCGGTGCTGTCGTTGTTGATGGTCAGCGCCCAGATCTCCCGGTTCTCTTCGCTGCGGCCCACCAGGTCGAGCCGCGTGAGCTTCGGGTACGCCTTGTGCAGTGCCTTCAACGCTTCGGTCATCTCGTCGTAATCATAATAGCGGTCAAAGCGCAGCGGCACCTCAATTTTGCCCTTCGACTGCGAAAAAACCGCCAGCGCAAGGGCCAGAAACAGTATCGTGGTGATTGATTTTCTGATCATGGTGAACTATGGTGTGAAATTATGGTGATTCTTATTTTTTCTCCGGAAAGGCAGGTCTTCGTTGCATGTTACTTTCCCCCTGCCGGGGAGGGATCTATTTTCCGAGGGGTATTTCCCGTACGGAGGCGTCGGCCAGTGGTGTGTCGATACGGGCCTTCAGCGTCGTTTTGCCCTCGGTTTTGATCACCCAGGAGAGTTTTTTAACCTGGTTGCTGCCGATCTGCTCCAGGGGAGCCCGTTTATAGCCTTCGAGGATCTGGAATTTCTCTCCTTCGAGGAGGAGGATGACCGGGGCGGGCTGGCGGTTGCGGGTGCCCATGGCGATGGGCCAGGGGAGGTTTCCTCTGTTTTCCACGAAGATCTCCAGCCGGAAGAGGTGGTCGCCCAGGGGGGTCACCTTTTCACTGTGGATGGCCAGTCGGGGCAGCTGTTGGGAGAGCTGCAGCAGCCAGGGGATCTGCAGGCGGCAGAGGGAGTCTTTCATGGTCGCCGGGGGTGTGGTGGTGACATAGGGTGCGAAGCCCCCCACCTCGGCCTGTCCCAGCTGTGGATGCGTGACCGGGGTCCAGGGGACGAATCCCTTTACTTCCGGGGTAGCGTCGATCCAGCGGAGGAGCTGGAGCTGTGTCTCCTGGGGGTCGGTGGTTTTGCGCCCGGCGGGAGGGGTTTTCTCCTCCTTGCCGGCTGCAGCGGTTTCGGTTCCCGCGACCGGCGTGCCTGTCCGGAGCCCTGGAGGTGGTCCGGATGCAGCCTGATCCCCACGGGAGGAGACTCCCGCATTTGCTACGGGTGTGGAGGCCCTGTCCCCGGGGGACTCCTTGCCGCTCCCGGAAGGGGCTGCCTGATTTGCGCCGGCAGCGTTTCCTTCCGGAGGAAGAACAGGAGGGGTGAAGAGGTTCATGGCAAAGGAGGGGATGCCCAGGTGGTAGTAGGCCCACAGCTCAAAGGAGCCTTCTTTGTCGGCGGGGGCGGCCATTCTTTCGCCGGTGGCGCCCCGGCTTTTGAGGAAGGCCTTGTATTTTTCGGAGAGGGCGGTGTAGAAGCGGAGGTCTTCGTCGAGGGGGTTTACCACGGCCCCCAGTCCGAGCATGCCTGCGACCATGTCGGGGGTGATTTCCCTGGCGCCTGCGGGCATGGCGCTTTTGAGCGTCTCTACGATTTCACCCATGGAATAGCTTTTTTCGGGGTCGACGCCATAGCGGGAGGCCAGGCGTGCCGGTACCCTGATGTTTTCGTAGCTGGCGCCCCCCCGTCTTCCACCGGGAGGAGGTGTCATGCAGAAGTCGGCGCTGCCCAGTGTGAAAGCCATGGCGATTTCGGGGTGGCTGAAGATGAACTCCATCATCCCGTATACTTCGGGGGATTCCCCGGGCCAGAGCCCTGCCTGTTTGTCGCCCATTTTAAAGAGGTGGGGAAAGTTGATGGCCGGGTTAATGCCTCCGGGCGCATCTTCGTTGTAGCGGCCGTCACCGTCGTTGTCGGTGCCTTCAGTGTAGAGCTTATAGCGGCCCCTTTCCCCTTTTGCGGGGTTCGCGGGGACCAGCAGCCGCGGATCCTTCGGGGAGGTGATGTAGGTTCCTTCAGGGTCGGCTACCCGCATGAGGGTGATCCATCCGTCGCCATTGAGGTCGTCGGGACCGTCTTCGTCGGTCTGGTCATCGGCGTCGTCGTTCACGGGCTTCCGGTTGACGCTTCTTTCCCAGCGGAGGGGGGCAAAGAAGGTTTCGGCGGCGTCGGGATTGGGTTGGGGAAGGATGAACCATTTCAGCTGGCGGGTGTAGTGGGCCGAGTCAAGGAGCATTTGGGCCAGGAAAAGGGCTCCTTCGGTGGCCAGGGGGGAGCTCCCCTCCAGGTTGGCCACGGTGAAGATGGCCGGCACGGGCCCGGTGGCTGTGGTGATCTCCACCAGGGTCACCTCCTGTCCGCCGGGCGAAAGGGCAATCTGGTGGAGGGTGACCTCCCGGGGGTGTTCCTTCCGGAGGATCTTCAGGGCTGTCTGCACCTCCGCGGGGGTGCGGTATCCGGCAGCCTGCGCAGACTGTCCGGTCAATCCGGTCAGTCCGGCCTGTGCGGTGTGTGGGGCGTGTCCTGCCTGTGCGTTGTGTGGGGTATGTATAGCCTGTCCGGCCAGTGGGGAGCGGGGATTCGCTGCTTCCGGTTCCGCCTGACCCACGCCATGACCCACGCCATGACTGCCCCCCTGAAAGGCTGCCTGATGAGCCGCCTGATGAGCCGCCTGATGAGCTGCCTGATGGGCTGCGTGGTGGGCCGCGTGCATGGCCGCATGACTGGTTGCATGTTCCGCTGCCTGACTGGCTGCAGGGTTGGCTGTCTGACTGGCTGCAGGGTTGGCTGTCTGACTGGCCGCATGGTTGGCTGCGTGTATGGCCGCATGGCTGGCGGCGTGAATGGCCGCATGGTCAACGGCCTCAAGGACTGCCTGGCCCGCCCCCATCAGCGGCAGCCACAACAACAGGGCGGGAAACGCCCTGTACACGATCCACTTCTTCATATATTACCGGTTTTCAAGATATTTGTTAAGCTGAGTTTTTGGATGTCGCTTCAGGTTTATAAAACCTGTGCAGCGCCGCGACTTTAAAATTACTTTTTTCCCTGAAATAAAGCTTCGGAGGTCACATTTTGGTCTTAAAAATGTGAAATTTGTAACAGATCAAAAAGAAATCAGATGGCAAGCAACCGGATAAGAAAGCTGACCAGGAAGACGGGAATGCAACCGGGAAGCCTGGTCTTTACAGGAAAGCAAAAGTCGGAGGAGGTGCGGGTTCACCTGACCCGGTACAACAGTGAAAAACTGGAGGAGAAGGAGTTTCTGGGTCTTAACGGCATGCCCCGTCCCGGCGGGGAATTCACGGTGAGCTGGATCGATATCAAGGCACTGCACGATCCGGCCGTGATCGAGGCCTCCGGAAAAATGTTCGGCATACACCCTCTGGTTCTGGAGGATATCCTCAACACCAACCAGCGGCCTAAGATTGAATATTCAGAAAATCAGTTGTTTATTGTGTTGAAGATGCTCTCGTGGAACGAAAAGGAGCACCTTATCGAGGCGGAACAGATCAGCCTGATTTTGGGGGAGAATTACGTCATCACCTACCAGGAGAATTATGACGATATTTTTGATGCGCTGCGGGAGCGGTTGCGGAAGATGAAGGGACAGATCAGGCACCTGGGAGCCGACTACCTGGCCTATTGCCTCATGGATACCATTGTGGATTATTATTACATCATACTTGAGCGGATCGGCAACCATATCGAGGAGTACGAGGAGGCGCTACTCAACGCCCCGAAGCAGGAGATCCTCCGGGCCATTTACATCCTGAAGCGGGAAAACCTGGTCCTCCGCAAATCGGTATGGCCCCTGCGGGAGGTGGTCTCCAAAATGGAGAGGTCTGAATCGCCCCTGGTGCGTAACTCCACGCTCCCCTTTGTAAGGGATTTGCAGGACCATACCACCATCGTCATCGAAACCGTGGAGTCCTACATGGAGATGATCTCCAACCTCATCGAACTTTATCTTTCCATCGGTAACAACCGCCTCAATGAGGTGATGAAAATCCTGACCATCATCTCCACGATTTTCATTCCCCTGACCTTTCTGGCGGGAGTATATGGCATGAATTTCAGGCATATGCCTGAACTGGAGTGGCGCTGGGGCTATTTCGCGGTGCTGGGGATTATGGCGGTCACCGCAGGGGTGATGGTCTGGTTCTTCCGCCGGAAAAAATGGCTTTAGGCCTTCGCTTCGCACAGAACAGGAGTCGGGAATCTTGAGTCTGGAATGAGGGAATCTGGAATCTGGAATCTTGAGTCTTGAGTCTGGAATGAGGAATCTGGAGTCTGGAATGAGGAATCTTGAGTCTTGAATCTTGAGTCTTGAATCTTGAATCTGGAATGAGGAATCGGGAGTCTTGAGTCTGGAATAAGGGAATCTGGAATCTTGAGTCTTGAGTCTTGAGTCTTGAGTCTGGAATAAGGGAATGATTTATTAATGGGGGATAGGTGATTATTATGGTGTATTGCGTTCTTCACGGATGATGGAGGTGCTGTCGGAGGTGAGGGTGAGCCCTGGGTAGAGGGTGACCTTGCGCATGGTGGCGGTATCGAAGACGAGGAACTCGTCGTCTGCTTCGGTGCCGGGAGTGTTGCTGAAGTAGAGGTTATAGACTGCCCCTGCAGGAAGCAGGAGACGGGCGGTTTTCCCGGGGGGAATGCGGATATCCATCATATCGGCGTAGTTCTCATCCTTCCAGGTGAGGTCGGTGAGCATGTTAACCTGGAGTGTGTCGGGACCGTTATTTTGGAGGGCGACCTTTTTAAGGCTTCTGTTTCCAGAGGGGGAATAGACGAACACCCCGGTGAGCACGGCCAGTACCATAGATCCCGTGGTGAGGAAAATATCACCGAAGACGTTGCCTGCCCGTTTGTTTTTGATTTCCTTCTGGAGTTCCAGACTGGCCTGATCGTGGATATAACTGGTGGTGCTGCAGGCCGAAAGGAACATCACCAGGGCCATTCCCATCGCGGTGGTCCGGACGGAACGGAGGCTCCCATTGTCACGCCAGATCCCCCTGTTTATTCTCACCCGGCTGCAAAGGTTGGTTTCTGCCACTAAAGCACCACCTTCCGCAGTGGCTGAGGGCATCTGAGTGGTACACTCCTGAGGGGAACTGTGCATAAAAGGTTGGTTGCGGCCTGTTCCGGAGGATGGGGATGAATTCTTCATGGCTTGCGGAAAAAGGGTTGCAATTTACGAAAAAATTATACTTTTGTGCCGCTAATGGAGAGTTGCCGGAGTGGTCGATCGGGGCAGACTCGAAATCTGTTGAACCCTACGGGGTTCCGGGGGTTCGAATCCCTCACTCTCCGCCCTGGAAACGGCTGTTTCGGAAACCTTGGTTTCAGAAATGGCCGTTCCTTTTTTTGAATGACCTTAAGGCGATCTGAAACCCAGGTAAAAAAAAAGGCTGACCCGTTGTTCTGAGTCAGCCCTGATGGATTTCGGGAAGATGTGTAAATGGCCGGTACTCTCCCTTCCTTCCGGGGATTGTTTTTTTGGCGGCTCATCTCCCTGCAGGTACGATGGTCACCCTCTGTCAGAGTGTCCGCAGGTGTTCATGGCTTTGAGGATTTCTTATACCACAGGAGAGTGCCGACCTGATAGTACTGGTTTTCGAGATCGGGCTGTATGACCAGCTCTGCCTGGGTATAGGGAAAATGGGGGACCAGCAGGTCGCCGCCGGGTTCCCAGTTGACCGGGGTCATGAGCCTGGAGGCGAAAGCGGTCTGCAAGGCCTCGACTGTTCTGAGAATTTCATGCATATTCCGGCCAATGGCATTGGGATAGAAGAATGTCGCTTCCACCTGGTCGGCCGGATTGATGATGAACACCCCCCTCACGTCGCGCGTGGTGCTGGCCGGCTCATGAAGCATCCCGTAGAGGCGGGAGACCGCCACCTTGCTGTCGTCGATAAGCGGAAAACCGATACGCAGTTGCGGCTGTTCCAGGCTTAACACCTCCTCCATCGACTTTTTCCACATGAGGTGGCGTTCTTTGGTGTCGGTGGAAATCACGGCCACCTCCACGCCCAGTGCTTTGAATTCCTCCTGCAGCCTGGCCAGTTCCAGGATCTCTGTGGTGCATACGGGGGTGAAATCCTGCGGATGGCTGAAAAGGATTTTCCATTTCTTGCCAAAATCACCGGGGAAGCTGAGAACCCCGTTGGTGGTTTCTGCCGTAAAGGCAGGTGCGTCTGAACCGATCAGCGGAATGACCGATTTCTTGCCCTCCTGGGCCGACAGTGTGACCGCCAGCAGTAAAAGGGCTCCTGTGAACCAGTTTCTTGTTTTCATCTTTTTCTGTTTTCTGTTAATGGTTTCTGTTCATGTTCACTGCTTTCGGTGAAAATGATGAAAACAAGTTACGGCAATTTTATAGAATAAATAAAGACCTTAATATATTTTAACTATTCAAAGGCAGATTTTCCAGGTGTCCATTCCCGTGAATGCGGTGGGCGGGGGTTTGCCGGGTTAGAACAAACGGGGTGAATATTCTGGAATCCCTTATGTCGCGGGGCGGTCTCCGCAACGGGTTGACAAACGGGAACCTTTGTTATTTTTCGTCGGACCGGAAGGGATTTGCGGGGAGTTGGGCCGAGTTGTAAAGGTTGACATCGTCGGGGTTATCGGCCCATCCATAGCGGACGGCCACGGGAGCGGGCACCTTGTCGCAGGAGACTTCGACCTGGTTCTTCCCGGTGATCCGGGCTTGGGCCCAGTGGTGGACGCCGTCGGTGCCCGCGAGGGTGAAGCCTTTCACATAGCCGTAGCGGTCTTTGGCCGTGAGGCCGCTCCCGGAATGGTCAAAGGTAACGGTGGCTTTTCCGGCCGAAAAAGAAACCGAACGGAAGAGGGGACCTGAATAGATGATTTCCTTCCCGTAGGCGATTTTCAGGGCGTTGAGGGCCAGTCGCCGGGCCACGTCCTGTTTATTCCGGGGGTGGATATCTTTGGCGTCGCCGATGTCGATGGTGACGGCCATGCCGGTTTGGGGAAGGGCCAGCGTTTTGGTCTGGGCTTCGCGCAGTTCGGCCCAGGAGCTTTCACCCGGTTGCTGGGGAGGAGCCATGAAGTTGGCCAGCGAGACGAACAGGAAGGGGAAGTCGCCCTGCTGCCAGTGGGTGCGCCAGTCGGTGATCAGCGCAGGAAAGATGCGCTGGTACTGGAGCGCCCTGCCGGTGTTGCTTTCGCCCTGGTACCAGATGGCCCCCTTGATGGGGTAAGGCACCAGGGGCGCGATCATCCCGTTAAAGAGTAGGGTGGGGTGGCTGTTGGGCCCCAGGCTCACCGAGCCGATCACTGCCCTGGAAATCCGGAATTTCCAGTCCCCCGAGATGTCCACTTTCTCCTTGCCGATGGCCAGGAACTGGTCTTTGGGATCGCCCCAGATGCCCCCGTTGCCACCGGTGTCGTCGACGCGGACCACCAGCATGTTTTTACCAGGTTTCAGCAGTTTTTTGTCGATGGTGTAAATGCGGTCCTTGTCATACAGCCCTTCGGTGCGGCCGATTTCAATGCCGTTGATCCAGGTGATGTCTGAGTCGTCGACCTTACCGAGGTGAAGGGTCACATTGGTGTTGGTCTGCTCCTCGTTGAGGGTGATTTCCTTGCGGTACCAACCGATACCGTCGACATCGGCATAGCCCTGTTCTTCCCAGTATTTGGGGGCGATGAGACTTTTCCAGCTGCCGTCGTTGAGGTCGATGGCGTTCCATACCGGTTCACCGTTGACCACTCCTTTGTCCTCAGTAGGGATCTCTCCGCCGAAAAGCTGGCGCAGGCTGGCCTTTTTCTGCTCTTCGAAGGATGTGAGGTCGAAGTCGAGCAGGTTCCGGAGCGGTTGTGCAAAGTCGGGATCTTTGGAGATGGTCTCCCCGCTGATCCAGGTTTCGGCGACGGTGCCTCCCCATGAGCTGTTGATGAGTCCTATCGGAACTTTCAGGTCCTGGTGGAGCTGACGCCCGAAGAGGTAGCCTATGGCCGAAAAGCGTTCGACGGTGGCGGGGGTGCAGATGGTCCACTCTCCTGCGTCCAGGTCGTCAAGGGGCAGCTGGGCCACTTTCTTGGGGACCTGAAAAAGGCGGATTTCCGGGAAATCGGCTGTGGCGATCTCCTCTGCGGCATTATTCACGGAAGCCAGGGGCCACTCCATATTGGACTGTCCCGAGCAGATCCACACCTCCCCGATAAGGATGTCTTCGAGGGTGATCCTGTTTTTCCCGGAGACGGTCAGGGTGAAAGGGCCTCCGGCTTTGCGGGTGGGAAGGGTGACCTTCCATTTGCCGTCTTTTCCGGCCATGGTGCGCTGGGTGGTGGTTCCCATGGTGACGGTTATCCTTTCACGGGGTGAAGCCCACCCCCACACGGGCAGGGGCTGCTCCTGCTGCAGGACCATGTGGGAACTGAAAATGCGGGGGAGCCGCACGTCGGCACGCACCGGGGTTGTAGCGCCCAGCAGTAAAACCAGGACAAGAAGGGCAGGGAAGACCATGCAGACCGGGAGGCCAGCGGGGCCCGCAAGGCCCGGAAGTTGAAATCGCTTCATGACTCGGGAAATTAGTTTCCACGAAGGTAGAAAATAATCGGGAATCGGGAATACGGAGTCTGGAATCTGGAATCTTAAGTCTTAAGTCTTAAGTCTTAAGTCTGGAATC
>ERZ795057.2993-NODE-2993-length-12032-cov-5.144444_pt1 | contig 12032 bp, 14 predicted proteins | sample MGYA00375141_ERZ795057 | MGnify/ENA primary metagenome ERZ795057 (study PRJEB30186, sample SAMN05720163) | activated sludge metagenome | isolation source: Anaerobic digester | place: Hong Kong | collected 2015-01-26 ... | reverse complement strand
ATCCTGACCGAGGTTCGAATCTCCCGCCGCCCGGGTCACGATAATACCCGTGGCGGTAGAAAAGAGCAGAGAAGGAATCTGGGCCACCAATCCGTCTCCTATGGTGAGAAGGCTGTAGGTCCCCAAGGCCTGGCTTACATCCATGCCTCGCTGAAAAGTTCCGATAGCAAGACCTCCAAGAATATTTATCACCGTGATGATGAGGCCTGCAATAGCGTCTCCCTTTACAAATTTCGAAGCCCCGTCCATGGCGCCATAGAAATCCGCTTCACGTTGGATATCCGAACGTCTCTGGCGGGCTTCTCCCTCCTCGATAAGTCCTGCGTTGAGATCCGCATCGATGGCCATCTGTTTTCCCGGCATGGCATCCAGAGTGAAACGGGCGGCCACTTCCGCCACACGTTCCGCACCCTTGGTAATAACGATAAACTGAATAATGACGAGAATGAGAAAGACCACGCCTCCCACCACGTAATTTCCGCCTACCACAAAGTTACCGAAAGCTGAAATGACCGCTCCCGCATAGCCCTTGAGCAAAATAAGCCTGGTGGTAGAAACATTCAGGGCCAGGCGAAAAAGCGTCGCCATAAGAAGAATCGTGGGAAAAGCCGCAATTTCCAGGGCACGGCGAACGTAGAACGTGGTAAGGAGCACCACCACGCCAAAGGCGATGTTGAAGGAAAGGAGAATATCCAGCAACCCCGTGGGCAAGGGAATAATCATCATCACCACGATGAGCACCAGCATCAATGCCATGCCCACGTCCGCATATTTAAGCATCTTCGTCAAACCCGGGCGTTCCGCGATTTCACTCAATGGTTTGGCCACTCCTCACGAACATAAAATAATACATACCTCCCTCTCCGAACTTTTCGGAGAGGGTTTTCCCCTGAACGAAGAAATTACAATCATTTCTACTCCATTACAGCACCAATTGTAGCATTCCTTGCAGAGACCACAAAGGAATAGAAGACTTACTTTCTCTTCATTTTATACACGAAGGCAAGGACTTCCGCCACAGCCTTATAAAGGGACTCGGGAATTTCAAGTCCCAGATCGCCTATATCGTAAAGAGTTCTAGCCAAAGGAGGATTTTCCACGATGGGAATTCCGCATTCTTCCGCAATCTCACGAATTTTACGGGCGATAAGTCCTCTTCCCTTCGCCACCACTACCGGGGCATCCATAATCGACCGGTCGTATTGAAGAGCGATGGCATAGGTAGTAGGGTTCGTCACCACCACATCCGCCTTGGGCACTTCGCTCATCATCCGCTGCCGGGCCATTTCCCGCTGCCGTTGGCGTATCCGCTGCTTGACCTTGGGATCTCCCTCCATCTGCTTATATTCGTCCTTGATCTCCTTTTTGCTCATCCGTATGGAGCGTTCGAACTCCCAACGCTGATAAGCGTAATCGAAGATGCCCAGCACGAGAAGGAGCAGCGCCATTTTCAAGGCAAGCCACCAAATGGTTTCCACCACCAGAGGAACCCCCTGAAAGAGAGGATAGGCTATGGCATGGCTCATTCCTTCCAGTTCGTTCTTCAACGCCAGATAGACCATGAGCAGCAAAAGGCCCGCTTTCACGACACCTTTACAGAGCTCCACCAAAGAACGGAGAGAGACTATTTTTTTCATTCCCGAAATGGGATTCATGCGTTTGAAATCCGGGATGAGAGGCTTGCTGGCAAGAAAAAATCCTACCTGATAGACACTGATCCCCAATCCCACAAGCCCTCCGAAAAACCCGAGAGGCATCCAAACGTAAAAGAAGGTTTTCAAGGCGTCTTTACCGAGAGCAAGGACCCATCCTTCGCGGCCTATCTGGTCTCCCGCCATAAAGAGAGCGCAATTTTCCACGAGACTCGCTATCCAGAAAAACCACCAGCGGAAAAGGATAAAAATCATCACGAGCCCCGCAAGAATAACCACGGCGGCTCCAAGATCCTGGCTTTTAGCGGTTTTTCCCTCTTCCCGGGTTTTGCGCCGCTTTCTCGGCGTAGCCGGCTCGGATCGCTCTTCGGAAAAGAGCTGCAAATTGAAAGAACGGGAAGATCGATGAAGGAAAGAAAGCTCCGAAAATTTCATTGCCAGAGAGCCATTCTTTCCAGGGCAAAAAGAAGGGCTTTGGAAATCTCGCTGTGCAGCAAATCTACCGCCAGGGGGAGAATGACCATGAGGAGGAAAAACCCCAATCCCACTTTGAGGGGAAGTCCGAGAACGAACACGTTCATCTGAGGCACCGTACGCGCCACAAAACCGAGCCCCACATCCGCAAGAAGCAGGGTACCGAAAAAGGGCAGCACCATACGCATGGAAAGTATGAAAAGGTGCTGAAGCCATTCACCCAATTCGGGATTCGCCCGAAAAAGAAGAAAAGGAGAACCAAGGGGAATCAGCTTAAGGCTTTCCACCACTGCCTGGATAAGAAGAAGATGCCCATCCCAGAAAAAAAAGAACCACATCCCCACGATAAAGCTGAATTGCCCGATAATGGGGACCTGGGTCTGAGACATGGGATCCATGACGTTCACCATGCCGAATCCCATCTGCATACCGATAACCCGCCCTCCTATCTGCAGCACGTAAAGCGGGAGAGCCGAAAGAAAGCCCAATCCGAGACCTACGAGGAATTCTTTCGTTCCCAATAACAGAACCCCCAAGGGCACTTCGAGAAGCTCCAGCGAAACGAGCTCGGTTTTTCCGGGAAGAGCCAAAACCCCCAGCAAAAAAGCGAGCCAAAACCGAAGGGGAAGCGGAAGGGAGGATGCGGTAAAAGGAGGAGAGGAAAAGAAAAGTCCCGCAAAACGAAGAGAAAGAAGAACGTAAACGACCAAAAGGCTTGAAAGGGCGCTCGGATCCGTCATTGAACAAATCTATGAAGATTTCCCAAAATAAAAATCGTAAACTCCCCCACCCTTCCAAAGATGAAGGCCCCGAAAAAAACGGTTCCCACGAGAACCGCTATAATTTTGGGAATAAACACCAAGGTCTGTTCCTGAATGGAGGTGGCGGTTTGCAAAATTCCCACGACGAGCCCAATGCCCATGGCAAGGAGAAGAATCGGAAGAGAAGATATTAAAGCGACCCAAACCGACTGACGCAGCACATCAAACACGCTGAGAACTTCCATGGCACAAACCTCCGAAAAAAGGTATTACAGAGAGAAACTCCCTACAAGGCTGGAAACCACGAGGCTCCATCCATCCGCCATCACGAAAAGAAGCACTTTGAAAGGAAGAGAAATCATCATGGGAGGAAGCATGATCATCCCCATGGACATAAGAATACTCGCTACGATCATGTCAACCACAATGAAGGGAACATAAATAACGATGCCCATCTGGAAGGCCGTCTTTAGTTCGCTCAGGATAAAGGCCGGAATAAGAAGCCTCATGGGAACGTCCGCCTCGTTTCGAGGCCTTTCTCTGCCGGACATGGTCACCATGAGAGAAAGCTCTTTGTCCCGAGTATGCTGCAATACGAAGTTCCGGATGGGAGTTACGCTTTTCTCCCATGCCTCGGCGGCACCGATCTGCTCGTTGAGATACGGCTGCAGGGCTTCATCGTAAATGGTAGTCAGCACGGGAGTCATCACGAAAAACGTGAGAAAGAGCGCGAGAGCGACCAAGACTTGGTTGGGAGGCGTTTGCTGAAGGGCCAGAGCGTTACGTACAAAACTGAGCACGATGATGATACGGGTAAAACTTGTGAGCATCAAAAGGATGGCAGGAGCCACCGTAAGGATAGTAAGAAGTGCGAGAAGCTGCAACGAAAGAACCACGTCTCTCGGCCCCTCGGCCTGCATCAATCCCATTTGAAAAGATGGAATGGGCATATCAGGAAGAGAGGGAGCTCCCAAAGCCCCGTGCTGAGAAAAGAAAAGAATTGCTATTCCGAAGAAGAGTGCACCGAGGACTTTTCTTCGCACCATGCTTGCCACTCCTTTCCTGACCACCGCCCTAAAAGAATCGACTCTTTTCTGCCACTCCAAAAAGCTATTACATCAGGGCCGCAACGCAACAAATAGACTTTTCCCCTTCCCACCACACGAGAAGAAAGAAGCACCACGCCTTCCTGCTCCTCCCGGGAAACTCCGGAGCGCCACGAAGAAGGCCCCCAACGCAACAAAATCCACCCTCCCCCCCAAAGCAGAAGGAGAGCCAGGGAAATCTTTATCCCGTAAATTATGAGGGGAGTATCAAAAAAGGAAGGCAATTTTTCCGCCCCCCAAGCCACGGACAAAGAGTACAGAAAAAAGGCGAGGACCGTTGCTGTCGTAAGTCCTCGCCTGATAATTGGCCACACAAAAAATCTCATGGAAAAATCTCTTATCCTGCAAAGGAACCCCTTAAGATATGGCTTTGCCGAGGGCCTCCAGAACGCGGTCCGGTTGAAAAGGTTTGACGATAAAATCCGCTGCCCCCGCCTGAATAGCCTCGATAACCATAGCTTGCTGTCCCATGGCACTCACCATAACCACCTTGGCATCCGCACTATTTTTTTTAATCTCTTTTACCGCCGTGATGCCATCCATTTCGGGCATGGTAATATCCATGGTAACGACATCGGGCTTAAGCTCCTCATACATGGACACCGCTACTTTTCCGTTCTCCGCTTCTCCTACGATTTCGTAACCGTTCTTGGACAAAATATCTTTAAGCATCATCCGCATGAAGGCCGCATCGTCCACGATAAGAACACTTGGCATGCCACCAATCCCCCCTGTCACCTATCTATTCTCCATGATGTCGCTACATTCCGACTGATTTAACCCGTTCAGCCCGACTTACGATCTCCGTCACCCGGATACCGAAGTTCTCGTCGATAACCACGACTTCTCCCCGGGCAACCAGCTTTCCATTCACCAGGACATCCACAGGTTCTCCCGCAAGTTTATCCAATTCTACCACGGAACCCGGGGATAAGTTCAAAATTTCTCCCACAGTTTTCCGGGTTCTTCCAAGTTCTACCGTAACACGTACGGGGATGTCAAGTATCAACCCGAGATTCGAAGGAACTCCCGGCGCTCCTTCAGCACCAAACTGAGAAAATTCCGCAGACCGGACGTCCACCGGGGCTGCCGTCATGGGCTGAGGAGATTCGGGCAAAGAAGCCGAAGAGGCTGGAGCACCAGAAGGAGGAGGAGAAGCCTTCTGTTGCTGCCGAGACGCAGCAGGAGCTGCAGTGGGGGCGGGAGCTTCTTCCTTGGGAGGAGAGAGAATGGAGCGGATCTTTTCCGCCAGGGCCGCAGCCCCTTCCGAAAGCATCAAAAAGGAAAAATCCATCTCCCCAACTTCAGCAACCTTCGAATGAAGGTGTGCCACCCAAACCGCATCTTCTCCAGGATGATCAGCAAAGGGAAGCCATTCTTCCTCCTGAAGCTTCCCCGAAGCATTTTCAGGAACGAAACGCTGCCCCTTGAGCAATCCGCTTATGCTCGTAAAGGCCGTACCGACTACCTGGCTCAGCCCTTCCTGAGAAGCGCTGAGATAAAGATCGTTCACCTCTTCCGGGAGGTCTTTTCCATCCCCCCCCATCATGAGATCCGCCAGAAGAAGAGTCCCCTGAGCGGAAAGAGCTACCGCCGCCTCGGCACCGTCCAATCCATCGCAACGGAGGCTGTAAAGGAAGCTCTGGGTTCCTTCGAAGGATGCTGCAAAATCTTTCTGAGGAACAACTTCGATGGTACGTACTTCGGTCTGGACTTCCTTTCCCGTAAGCATACCGGTAACATCCGAAAGAGCGCCCGAAAAAACCTTCCCCACTTCTTCGAGGACTTCTCTATCTTCCGAAGCAAGCCCGGCATCTCCGCCATCGCCGTCATCAAGGGAAACCCCTCCCAAAAGGGCGTCTATTTCATCCTGGCTCAGCAGTTCATCCACCATGGCTTACTCCTCCTCTTCCTCATATTCTTCATGCTTCACCTCTACGATACGAGCGGCGTAGCTGTCGTTATGCCTTCCAGGCTGGGCCAGGAATTTCACCTTATTCCCCACCCGGAAACCAAGATTATCCTGGGTACTTCCTTCCAGACGAATGACATCGCCCGTATGAAGCTCCAAAATTTCCTGAAGACTCAACACCGTATGCCCCAATTCCAGAGCCAGAGGAACCGTGACATCCCGCATCCGCTTGCTCAAAGCTTCCCGGCTTCCCTGAATGCTCTTTCTCCCCGTGGATGCAAACCATTGCTGGGAGCTGAGCTTATCCATGAAAGGCTCCATCACCAGATGGGGGATGCAGAGATTGACAATTCCCTCCACTTCACCAAGTTCCACTTTCAGGGTGACGAGAAGAACCATGTCCGTACCGGGGCATATCTGAACGAAGAAAGGATTACTTTCCAAACTGTCATAACGGAACCGCACATCCACCACGGTGCTCCAGCTTTCTTCAAGGAGCTCCAGGAGCCGCATATAAACACGTTCGATGACGGTTCGTTCGATATCCGTAAGCTCCCTGACTTTACGAAGGGGTTCGCCCTTTCCCCCCAAAAGCCGGTCGATAATGGCAAAAACAAGTTGAGGGGTCATTTCCATGACCGCATTTCCCGTAAGGGGGTACATCTCCAGCACCGCAATGCTGGTGGGCTGCACCAGGGAGCGAACGAATTCGTCATAGGCTATCTGATCTACCGAAACCACTTCAGCGGAAACCATAACCCGGACCATGGTGGAAAGAGCGGTGGTCACCTGCCTGGAAAAGGCCTCATGAATCATCTGAATCGCCCGAAGCTGATCTTTGCTGAATTTATCGGGACGGCGGAAATCATAAAGCTTTACCGATCGTTCCGCCTTTCCTTCGTTGATGGAATCGATATCCACGCTTCCGCTACTCAATGCGGATAGCAATGCATCAATTTCCCCCTGAGACATTACTTCAGGCACCAAGACAGGCCACCTCCCTTCAAATTTGCCCTAAGGACATCACTGGATAATGAACTCTTCAAATAGCACCCGGAGTACGGGAGGCTTCTTGTCCACCAAGGGCAAAAGAGCATTAAGTCTTCTTTTTATTTGCTGGGCCAGCTCGAGCATGCCCTCGCCGCTTCTCAAATCGTCATACCGCTGATCCTTGAGGAGAAGAAGAACGTCGTTCCGCAAAAGGCTTTGCCATGCGGGCTGGGCAATTTCTTCTCCTGCCTTTTCCGACGTAAGCTCCAGCGCCACCTGGGCACGAAGCACATGAACCTCTTTATCCGCCAGGTTCACCGTAAAACCGCCCAAAGGAACCACGGGCCCCGGAGCGAAGCTCCGATCTCCTTCGTTTACCGGAGTAGGTTTCGCCAGAAAATTCATTCCCACGAAAAGACCTCCTCCAATGCCGAGAGTCAACGCCACCAATGCGATAAGTATAAAAATAAGAAGCCGTTTCATTCTTTATCCTCCGGATTCCCAGGGTTAAGGCTGCGCATACTTTGAAAGCAAAACAAGATCCACCCGCCGATTCAAAGACATATGCTCCTCCGTATCGTTGGGAACGAGGGGTTTGTATTGACCATACCCTACCACCTTCAAACGGTACGGAGAGAGCTCCGCTCCTTCATGAAGATAGGAAGCCACCGTAGAAGCCCGGATCGAAGAAAGGCCCCAGTTATCCTTGTAAGGCCCTCCCCGAAGGGGCAACGCATCGGTATGCCCTTCCACCGCAAGAGGAACGGAAACGAGGTTTAGAATTTCTCCAAGCTTTGCGAGAACCCGTTTTCCTCCGGGAAGCAAATCGGAGCTCCCCCGAGGAAAAAGAAGCTGATCCGCCAGGGAAATGGTAACACCCCGCTCGGAAACCTGAACGGAAACATCTTTTTCAAGACCTTCTTCACTGATAAGAGTCTGGATTTTCCTGGTAACCTCCAGAATTTCCTGGGTCTGACGCTGAGCATCCCCCGCATCGATCCCCGTAGCTCCGCCGAAAATTTCGGAGCTCTGCTGCAGGGTCTGCCCTCCCGGGAGAGCTCCTATGGCTCCCTGGAAAGAGAGAATGAGTTTTTTAAATTTTACCACATCAATGGTGGAGAAGGAAAAAAGAAGCACAAAAAAGGTGAGCAACAGGGTAACCATATCCCCGTAAGTGGTAAGCCAGCTTCCTCCACTTTCTTCTTGCCGTTTTCTTCTTTTCGCCATAGGAATTTCCGTTCCTTTCCCGCTTCTCCGAAAAACCGAAACTACTGCTCCGTTTCCTCTTTACCGCTTTTCTTCTGCTCCTCCAGATCTTCCCGAAGTTTAGGAGGAAGGAACACTTTTAATTTTTCTTCCACTATTCGGGGATTTTCCCCCGCCTGAATGGAGAGGACTCCTTCCACGATAAGTTCCCGGGAAAGAATCTCTTCCTTGGTCCGGGAAGCGAGTTTTTTGGAAAGAGGAATGGCAAAAACGTTAGCGATGAAGGAACCGTAAAAAGTGGTAATCAAGGCTACCGCCATGCCAGGTCCGAGAGCATCTGGATCGTCAAGATTCTTGAGCATCATGATAAGCCCCACCAGGGTGCCCAACATTCCGAAGGCCGGAGCGATCTCTCCCATGAGATCGAGCATCTTCTTCCCTTCCGCATGACGTTCTTCGAGAAGGCCAATTTCGGTATCCAGAATAGCCTTGACAAGCTCGGGATCCGTGCCATCCACCACGAGTTGTATGGATTTGCTGATAAAAACATCCTCCAGCTGCGAGGCGTCCTCCTCCAGAGCGAGAAGCCCTTCCCGACGAGCCTTTTCGGCAAAGCTTACGAGGGTCTGCACCAGGCCTATCATGTCCGGAGAGCTGGCAAAAAAGCCTCGGCGGATAATTTTGGGCAGCGTCTTGAGCTGCTCCATGGAGGAAGCCATAATGACCGCTCCGAGGGTTCCTCCTCCCGTGATGAGAAAGGATTTGAAATCCACGAAGGCCCCGGGATCGCCTCCCGCTATAATGCCTCCAATTACAAGAATGAGAGCAAGAGATAAACCTACCACGGTCGCGAGATCCACTACGACGCCACCTCCCTGGGCAAAAACTGATGCCTTCCTGGCAAAACAGGACTTTTATTGTAACACACCCGAAGTCCCCTGGGACGCTCCGGAAGCGCTGCCGCTATGGCCGGGAGCTCCCAGGAATATTTCCTGGCGATAGGCCACCACAAGGCGGCGAACCTCCTCGGGGGTTTCCCGAACTACGTAACGGTGACCGTTATGAAGCAACACGACCGTATCGGGGGTGGCTTCCACAGTTTCGATATGATCAGGATTCACCATGAAGGAAGAACCGTTAATTCTGTGAAGAGCGATCATCCCGGCAAGCCTCCGTTCACTTTACACCGTACACAGCAAAGAGAGAAAGGGAGTCTGGCCCCCTTTCTCCTTTAATATTGCAGGACTAACGTTTAAGATTAATCGTCTCCTCCAGCACTTCGTCGCTGGTGGTCACCATCCTGGCGCTGGCCTGATAGCCCCGCTGCCCCTTGATGATATTCACGAATTCCTCCACGATATCCACGTTGGAACCCTCCAAACTCCCTCCGGTAATTTGCCCTCCCCCTTCTTCGAGAGGCATTACCAGCTGAGCGTTCCCCGAGTTGATTCCCGAGGTATATACGGAATCCCCCGCCTTCTCAAGCCCTCCGGGATTGGTAAACATGGCGAGGGGAACCTTGTAGAAGGGAACGGTCTCTTCGTTATCGTATATGCCCATAACGGTTCCATCCGGCTGCACCTGGAAATCCGTGAGAATTCCCATGCTATGACCATCCTGATAAAAAGCTTTCGTGGTAAAGGGAGAACCGAATTGAGTAACCCCTCCCAGTCCATCTCCCATGGTCTTTCCGAGGAAATCCAGAGTTATGGTTTCCCTCTCCGCTCCCACGGAAGTAAAATCGATCTCCAGCTCCAAATCCCCGGGATCGATGATCTGGCCGTTCGGGCCAAAGCTGATGACGCCGCTTCCTCCCTGGATGGGGAGATTGACATTGGAATCGATGGAAGCGTCCCAGGACCATGTGTTGGCTCCAAGTTTCTTGAAGGTCATTTCCAATACGTATTTATTCCCCAGGGAATCGTAAATGGGATACGTAGTGGAATATACGCTCTCCTGGCTCTGAGATATGGTGGCCACGTCCTCGTAAGCTCCGGAGGTAACGGGAAGTCCGGGATCAAGCCACTTGAGCGTAAAAGAAGTCCCGGATTCCGCCACTTCCAGGGCGAGGTTCGTTCCGAGAGCTCCGGGCAGAGCGGGGTCCGCCGCAGCCAGATCGATATCCGCAAAGGAGCCGTCCTTGTTGTAGGTTACCGGAACGGTATGCTTTGTAAGACCGGTACCGTCGCTCACCCAGAAGGCGAGGGCCGCTCCCTCCTCGTCGAATTCCGCAAGAATATCGTAGGTGGTTCCCGTGGCGGTATCCTCCACGGAAAAGGAGGAGAAATTCATGACTTCATTCAACCCCAAAACCTGGCGATTCGCCCCTTCTCCTACCACGAGCTCTCCCGTATCCGCGTCGAACGTAACGGGATAATCCACACCGCCCAGGGAAATGGTAGCTCCCGAAGTAAGATTGAGAACGGGCTTTCCCGTGGCCGCATCGATACCCGTGGCCTCCAGGGTTATATCACTTACGTTCCCTTCGGGGTCCGTAAAATGCAAGGTGAGAAAAGTCGCCGCCTCGGCTCCGGCTTCCACCTGCACATCGTAGTCGATCTCCTCGGGAGGCACCGCGCTGTTGGGATAGGTCATCTGCATGGTAAGATCCGCCACGCCGAAGGGAAGATAGGGATCCACCCCCGCATCAAGATTGCAGCGATAGGCAATGAGGTTGGTAGACTCCGCGGAGAGCTTGTGCCCCATGGGGATATTCACCGTGGTGAGGGTGTCCGAAACCTTCATCCCCCCGGGAGAAGCGGGATCCTCCTGGTACATGTATCCCTGGAGTTCGTATCCGTTTCCGGCCTGCACGAGGTTCCCGTATCCGTCCTTCACGAAATTCCCCGCCCGGGTATAGTAGGTCTGGCCTCCGTAGCCGAGCACGAAAAAGCCGTTCCCCTCGATGGCCATGTTGGAATTGACTCCGGTGTGTTCCACATTCCCTTGGGAGAAGATGGTTTCGATGGCCCCGATACGGGTACCGAGCCCCACCTGCTTGGGATTGACCCCTCCCATATCTTCGTTTGCCCGAGATCCCGCAAACTGGGTCTGATAAAGAAGATCCTCGAAGGTGGCGCTGGATTTCTTATACCCCAGAGTATTTACATTGGCGATATTGTTTCCTGTCACGTCGAGGTAGGATTGGTAGCTTTTAAGCCCCGTCACCCCCGCAAGAAGCGATCGCAGCATGATATTCTCCTTCCTCCGCCCTAGGCGACGGCCACAACACTTTCGAGATAGATGGCGCTATCGTCGTCCAACGTGAGCACCACTGCGCCTTCGTCGAAAGCAACTCCCGTCACGGTGGCCTCCTGGAGGCTTCCGGAATCGTCAAGATAGGTTACGGTGCGATCGATGAAGCTCACCGCATTGAGCATGGAGAAGTTGGAGAGGTTCTCCATCCCCTCCGCAATGTTGGTCATCTGTTCAAGCGAGCTGAACTGAGCCATCTGAGCGATGAAATCCGTATCCTCCAAAGGTTCCAGAGGATCCTGATTCGTAAGCTGGGTTATGAGAATCTTCAGAAAATCGTCCTTCCCGAGGGAAGAGGCGGTAGACTCGGTAGTACCGCTCGTGGAGTTCGCGGCGTATTGGTTGCTGTATCCCGAAATTCCAGTTACATCTGCCATGGGAATCTCCTTTCCGTACCGGAAAAAATCCGTCAGCTATATCTCAATCGTTATCGTTTGATATTGACGAGTTCTTCCAGCACCGAATCGCTGGTGGTCACCGTCCGGGCGTTGGCCTGAAAACCGCGCTGGGCCTTGATGAGCGTGATGAACTCTTCCGAAAGGTCCACGTTGGACATCTCCAGATTCCCTCCGAGGATCTTCCCCGCCCCTCCGCTCTGGGGAGCCACGATCTGGGCGAGCCCGGAGTTGGAGGTGGTACGGAAAGCGGTATCTCCCACCTTCTGGAGCCCCTCGGG
>ERZ795057.2986-NODE-2986-length-12068-cov-7.925830_pt1 | contig 12068 bp, 4 predicted proteins | sample MGYA00375141_ERZ795057 | MGnify/ENA primary metagenome ERZ795057 (study PRJEB30186, sample SAMN05720163) | activated sludge metagenome | isolation source: Anaerobic digester | place: Hong Kong | collected 2015-01-26 ... | reverse complement strand
CCGATTACACCAGTTTACTCTGGACATCAAGCGGCACAGGTACATTTGACGATGCTAGCATCCTTGCTGCCACCTACACCCCAAGTGCTGCGGATATTGCTGCCGGAAGCGTCACCCTGACGCTGACTGCCCAGTCAGCTGCCCCGTGTGTTGAGGCCAGCGATGATATAGTACTGACGATCAGCCTGCAGGCCACGGCCGATGCCGGAACCGATGCCACCATCTGTGAATCAGATGGCAGCTACTTTATTTCAGATGCAACGGCAACAAATGCAGCATCAATCCTTTGGATCACAAGTGGTACCGGTTCATTCAGCAATCCAACAGCTCAGAACCCGATTTATACACCAAGTCAAAATGATATTGATGACGGATTTGTATACCTGACCATGACTGCCAATAGTGTTGCCCCTTGTGCAAATGCTATTGACCAGATGACCCTGTTTATCAGCAGAAATGTAGTGGTTAATGCTGGAAGTAATGCAAATATTTGTGAAGGGAATTCTTACATTCTGGAGAATGCAACTGCTCAATATGCTTCAAGCATAATGTGGACCACGAGCGGAACAGGATATTACACAGATCCCACAATCCTGAATGCTGAATATAATCCTTCAGCGGATGATATTGCTTCAGGCACAGTAATTCTCACTTTAACAGGAACTCCATCAGCTCCTTGTTTGCCAGGCTCTGACTTTATGGTACTTACCATTGACCGTCAGGCTGTTGCAAATGCAGGTCCCGATGCCACTATCTGTGGAGCAACGCCTTACCATTTATCAGGAGCAACTGCAATTAACCATACCTCGGTGATTTGGTCAACTTCTGGTACCGGAAGTTTCAATAGTCCTTTCAGCACTAATCCGGTATACACACCAAGTCAAAACGATATTGATGATGGTTCTGTAGTACTTACAATGACTGCAATATCAACGGGTGTTTGTGCAACAGATACGGATGATATGACCCTGACAATTCTGGCACCGGTAACTGTAAATGCAGGAGAGGATGCATTGATCTGCGAAGGTTCTGTTTATCAGGTTACTACAGCCTCAGCAGTTAATACTACCGGAATCCTCTGGACAACAGATGGTACTGGTACATTTGATGATGCTACCATTATAAATCCTGTTTATACTCCAAGCATGGATGACATTGCGTCTGGAATAGTTACTCTAACCCTCACCGGAATTGCAAATGCCCCTTGTACTGATGTAACGGATCAAATGGTTATCAACATCAGCAGGCAGACTATTGTTACAGCCGGTGAGGATGCAACTATCTGCGAAGGCTCGTCTTATGAACTTAGCGGAGCCACCGCAATTTATCAACAATCTGTCCTGTGGACAAGTAGTGGGTCTGGTTTCTTCAGCAACGCTGGAGCAGTAAATCCGAGTTATACACCAAGTATTTCTGATATCATTAATGGTTCAGTTATCTTAACCATAACCGGAACATCAAATTCACCATGTGCTATAGATCAGGATCAGATGCTGCTTACCATCAGCCGACAGGCTTACGTAAACGCAGGACCTGATGCTGCAACATGCGGGACTGAGCCTTATGCCATTGCCGGGGCAACGGCAGGAAACTTTATCAGTTTGCTGTGGACCACTTCAGGTACCGGTTCTTTTAATGATGCTAATCTGCTTAACCCGGTTTACACACCAGGAGCCGGTGATCTTGCATTGGGCACAGTAACTCTTACTTTAACTGCACAGTCTGATTCACCATGCGTAATATCAACCGATAGTATGGTGCTTAATGTAATTCTCGCCGCAACTGCTTCTGCCGGAGATGATGCAACAATTTGTGAGGGTAATCCTTACACATTAAATACTGCTGTTGTATCAAATGCTACAACTGTTCTCTGGACTACCAGTGGTACAGGTTTCTTTGCAGATCCCACTGTGGTGAATGCAACCTATACACCAAGTGCATCGGATATTCTGAATGGCATAGTGGTTCTTACTGTTAATGCGTATTCAGCAGCGCCTTGTACAGGAGAGTCTGATTCCATGACGCTCTTTATCAATGACCAGGCAACTGTTACCGCAGGGCCAGATGCCTCAAGTTGCGGAATAACTCCATATCTGCTGTCAGGCGCTACGGCTTCAGATTATACGAGTCTGAGCTGGACTACCAGCGGAACCGGTACATTCAGTGATGCAACAGCACTCAATCCTGTTTACACACCGAGTGCAGCCGATGTAGCTTCGGGCTCAGTAGTTCTTACACTTACAGCTACTTCAACAGCACCTTGCGCAACAGTAAGCGATGCTATGACATTGAATCTGCCGCAGCAGGCTTCTGCCAATGCCGGTGAAGATGCAACGATTTGCGAAGGCTCTGCCTACACACTGAGCACAGCTGTTGCAAGCAATGCTGCCGGCATACTCTGGACAACCAGTGGTACCGGAAGCTTTAACAATGCAACCTTGCAGAATCCGACCTACACGCCAAGTGCCAGCGATATACTGAATGGTTCGGTAACGCTAACCATGACAGTGACATCAGCAGCACCATGCGGCAATTCAAGCGACCAGATGGTACTTACCATCAGTCAGCAGGCAGTTGTAAATGCAGGACCCGACGCTTCTATCTGTGAAGGAGAAACGCATACCTTAAGCGGGGCAACTGCAGTTAATGTAATTGGTGTTCTCTGGACAAGCAGCGGCACCGGTACTTTCAGCGACCCGACAACTGTTAATCCGGTTTATACACCAAGTCTTACCGATCTTAATAATGGATCTGTTGTACTAACAATTACCGGAACTTCAGCGGCACCTTGCGGCGATGTTTCTGACTTTATGGTTCTGACGCTGAGCCGTCAGGCCATTGCCAACGCCGGCCCTGATGCAACCATTTGTGCAGGAGGCAGCCATACTCTGTCAGGTGCATCTGCATTGTTTGAATCATCAGTATTCTGGACTACATCAGGTACTGGAACTTTCAGCAGCCAGTATATGGAAAATCCGACCTATTATCCAAGTCAGAACGATATTGATGATGGCCAGGTTGTCCTTTCATTGACTGCTTATTCTGATGGTACATGTCCGTCTTCAACAGATCAGATGATTCTTACAATCAGCAATCCTGTTTCAGTTAGTGCAGGATCTGATGCAACCATTTGTGAAGGTTCAGTTCACTTGTTGATTGATGCATCAGCAACCAATACAACATCGTTGTTATGGACAACATCAGGAACCGGAACTTTTGATGATCCCACAGTACTGAATGCTGTTTATACTCCAAGTCTGACTGATATTGTAAACGGATCCGTTGTTCTTACTATAACAGGCCAGGCTCCGGCACCATGTCAGCCGGTATCTGATGAAATGGTACTTACCATCTACAGGCAAACTAATGTAAATGCCGGTGATGATGCAGCCATTTGCGAAGGATCAGTCCACACGCTTAGCGGTGCTTCCGCAGCATTCGCTCAATCGGTACTCTGGACTACCAGCGGTTCAGGAACATTCAGCAATGCAGGGTTGGTAAATACTGTTTATACTCCAAGTGCTGCTGACATACTGAATGGATCCGTTGTACTTACAATTACAGGCTATGCTCAGGCTCCTTGCCAGAATTCGCAGGATGCCATGGTTCTTACCATCACGAAACAAGCAATTGTTGATGCCGGAGAGAATGCAAGAATTTGTGAAAACGAAACTCTTACATTGTCAGATGCAACTGCAGGCAATGCTGTTTCACTCCTGTGGACAAGCAATGGAGACGGCAGTTTCGACGATGCAACACTCCTGAATGCCATTTACACACCTGGCACCAACGACATCATCACCGGATCAGTAATGCTTACGCTTACGGCTCAGTCAGCTGGTAATTGTGTGCCGGTATCTGATCAGATGATTCTTTGGATCAGTCGTCAGGCAATTGCTACAGCAGGTGATGATGCAAACATCTGCGAAGGAGGTTCATTCACACTCACAGGGGGTTCTGCTCAGTACCATTCTTCAGTATACTGGACAACTTCAGGAACCGGAATATTCAATAATCCGAATATTCAGAATCCGGTTTACACTCCAAGTGTGAGCGATATTGCCAATGGACAGGTGGTTCTTACCATCACTGCCGAATCTGCACAAGGTTGTGCCCCGGCTGTTGATCAGATGGTACTTGCATTCAGCAGGTTGCCTTATGCAACTGCAGGCCCGGATATGGCAATATGTCAGAATGAACAGTTCACAATCCTGATGGCCACAGCTACTAATTACTCAGAAGTGTTGTGGACAACTATAGGTAGCGGAACATTGCTCAATGCAAACACACTCAATCCTACATACATACCTGGTATTAATGAAACGGGATTGGTTGAGTTTACCCTGACAGCAATTGGCGAAGGAGGGTGCAGTAGTTTGAATTCAACTGATAAGATGCTGCTTACCATATACGAAAGTGTAGTTGTAGATGCAGGTGAAGATCAGACCATTGCCTTCAATACAAACACCATGCTTGAAGTGGTGGCAACGGGTGGTTCGGGAGCATACGCCTTTAACTGGCAGCCTTCATCACTGCTCTATTATGCCAACACCAGCAATCCTGTTACACGTAACCTTACCGACCACACCCGGTTCTATATTTTGGTTACCGATCTTATAACCGGATGTCAGTCAACAGACTCGGTAATGGTATTCCTTGAGGGCATCAATTATCCGCCTGTTGCAATTGATGATTACGATACTACTGCATTTGAAAAACCAATCACGATCAACATTCTGGCAAATGATTCTGATCCTGAAAACGGAGCCTTAAGTGTCGGTATCTGTGCAAATCCGGTTAACGGTCTGGTAGTTGTAAATTCAAACGGCACCATTACCTATACACCTTATGCAGGATACAGCGGTGCCGATTCAATCTGCTACCGTATCTGCGATAAGGGTGAGCCGATGCAGTGTGCCGAAGCTATGGTTTACATTCAGGTAATGCCTGAACCTCAGATTGAAGATCTGGTTATTTACAACGGAGTTTCGCCCAATGGCGACGGAATGAACGATACCTGGAAGATTAAGGGTATAGAAGGGTTCCCCGACAATGAGGTGAAGATATTCAACCGCTGGGGTACCAAAATCTGGGAAAGCAGAAATTACGACAACGACGGAGTTGCCTGGGATGCCACCAACAAACGTGGCGACAGGGTACCCGATGGCACTTACTATTACATTCTCGAAATCAAGGATGTGAAAACATTCACAGGATGGATTTATGTAAGGAGCGAAGACTGATTCTGAAAAATGAAAAAACAAAGTACTATGAAAAAGTTAACCGGTCTAATTTTCCTGTTCTTCAGTATCACGGCATTCGCCCAACAGGATCCGCTTTTCAGCCAGTATATGTTTAACAAGCTGGCGCTGAACCCGGCTTATGCAGGCAGTCATGAAATGCTCACCATTGATATGCTTAACCGCTATCAATGGGTGGGCATAGACGGCGCTCCACGCACATTTACAGTAGGGGCGCACATGCCAACCCGGAACTTTAAGGTCGGGCTGGGCATATACGCCTATCAGGATGTGTTGGGACCAACCAAAAACCAGGGGTTGATGGCCACTTATGCTTATCGCCTGCTTATGGGTAAAAGTATTTTGTCTTTCGGGCTGCAGGCCGGATTCAAATATTTTGATTTTGACTGGCGGCAGATCAATGTTGAAGACCCCGACTATACTTTTACTCCGGAGGAATTTCAGCGGTTTACCCCTGATGCCAATTTCGGGATTTATTATCAGAATAACCGGTTTTTTGCCGGACTATCTTCAAAACAATTGTTTCAGAATGAATACGGTATGGTGCAGGTGGATGGAAAAACCACCTACACCAAACTGCTTCGCCACTTTTATGGCCTGGCAGGCGGGGCTATACCAATAGACGAAAAAATTGTTTTCAGGCCCTCTGTATTGGCTAAATTTGTAAAAAATGCCCCTCTGCAGGTTGATGTTAATGCCAGTGTGCTTTTTGATAATATCTTCTGGATCGGAATGTCATACAGAACTGAAAAGGCACTGGTTTTCATGACAGAGTTCAGAATTTCGGAAAAGTTCAGGGTAGGATATTCCTATGATTATTATCTGAATGAGATTCTTCCGCATAACAAAGGTTCGCATGAATTCAGACTTGGCTTCGACCTTGACATTTACAAAGAGAGAATGCTTACGCCACGTTTCTTTTTTTGATTCTGTAACAATATTTCAGAGTGAACCAGACCGGATATCAGCGCTTAATTTAAGGTAAGATGAAGAAAATAACAATTCTGCTTTCGGTAATTCTGCTGGCAACAGCATCAGAAAGCTTTGCCCAGATAAAAAAGGCCAACCGCAATTTTGACCTTTATAAATACTCCAAAGCAATTCCTTTGTATCAAAAGGCAGCCAGGAGTAAAAAAGATGAAGTGAGGAAAGAGGCAACCCTCAGGTTGGCCGATTGTTATCGGTTTGTCAATAATGCTGAGGAAGCCAGATCGTGGTATCTGCGGGCTACTGAATTCAGCAACATCGACCCGGTCAATTACTTCTATCTTGGACAAGCATACCGGACCTTACAGGAGTACGCACTTGCGCAGGAGGCTTTTCTCAAATACGCTTCCCTTCAACCAGATGATCCCCGTGGTGAGGCATATGCCAGGTTTTGCGGATTGATGGAAGAATGGCAGCAATTTCAGCCCACTTCCGAAATCAGAAATGTTAAAAACCTCAACTCCAGGTACTCGGATTTTGGACCTGCCTTTTTCGAAAACGGATTGGTGTATACCTCTGACAGAAACCCCAGTCTGCTTGAAAACAAAAGATACGGATGGACCAACTTCAATTATCTGAATCTCTATCAGGCAGAACCTAAATTCTTCAAAGATTATTGGCGCGACATGAACGAGCCGGTTTCCATGTCGTCAAAGTTTAATCAAACTTTTCATGACGGTCCAGCATTCTTTACACCCGACAACAAGTCAATCTATCTTACACGTACCAAAGTAGAAAAAGTAAGAAAGGAAGGTAATAGTGTACTCACCTACATGCTCAAGATTTATTATTCATCTCTTGAAGACAAAATCGATTATAAGGCTTTCCCGCACAACAGCGACAGCTACTCAACCGGACATCCAACCGTAAGCAAAGACGGCAAAACAATGATTTTTGCCTCTGATATGCCCGGCGGGAAAGGTGGATCAGACTTATACTTATCTGAGCTAACAGGTGGATCATGGTCAACCCCGGTAAGCCTTGGTGAACAAATTAACACTTTTGGCAATGAAGTATTCCCGACTCTTGTAAATGATACTCTGCTTTATTTTGCATCTGACGGCTTGCCCGGATACGGTGGCCTTGACCTCTATGTTTGCCGGCTTGCCGAAGGCCGCTGGTCGGAACCTGAAAACCTTCACACCCCAATCAATTCATCATACGACGACTTTTCCATTGCAGTTGCTGCCGACATGAAATCGGGATTCTTCAGTTCGAACCGCCCCGGAGGTGAAGGTAACGATGATATTTATGCATTCCGGAATGCCAGGCCTCCGGTAAAAACCATCCCGGTAAAGCCAGCTATTCAACCAGTTCTTTTGGCCATGAAGGGCATGGTAAAGGACAAAACAACAGGAAAACCATTTGAAAAGGCCAAGGTTTTTGTACTCAACACCAAAACCAACAAAGTCAAAGTTCTTGAAACCAATCCCGAAGGACTGTTTACCATGCCTGCCGAAAAGAATATACTTTATGTAGCTAAGGCTGTTAAGCCCGGATACATTGACGATTGTCTGAATTTCAGGATTGAAAACAGCGATACAGCCACCCTGTTTGAGGTACCCAGAGCTCTTATGCTCGACAAGCTGGAGGTAAACAAATCATTCAGGGTTGAAAATATTTATTATGATCTTGACAAATGGTTTATCCGCGAAGATGCCAGACCTGCGCTGGATAACCTGGTTGAGGTTATGAAAAAATACCCGATTACTGCTGAGCTTTCATCACATACCGACAGCAGAGCCAGCCAGGCCTATAATGATGAGCTATCACAAAAACGTGCCGAAGCAGCAGTCAGGTATATTGTGCTTCAGGGTATTGATCCTTCACGCATTATTGCCAAAGGATACGGGGAAAATCGATTGGTAAACGGATGTTCTGACGGGGTAAGCTGCACCGAGGAAGAACATCAGGCAAACCGCCGCACCGAGTTTAAAATCTTAAGTATTCAGCCTCAGATTTCAGACGATGGCTTTAACCCGGATACATTTACATCCGGCGATGAGGTTGATGTTTATCTTTTCGATCCTGAATTCTTCCGGAAGTGTTTTGGCACACAGACTTCGCCCCGGGCAAGTGTTTCGAATACAGTACAAGAGGGAAAAACTACCGTTCAGGAGGTTTCTTTAAAAGCAGTTACACAGGAAGACGCTGAGGCTTGCTATGGTGTGCAACTGGCTGAAGTAGGTAATATCATGCCGGTAAATGATCCCTGGTTTAAAGGAATAAGTGACATTAAAATTTACAAATCGGGCAGGCTGAATAAATATATTGCCGGATGTTATCCTGATCGCGCAACTGCTTTAAAAACAATGAGCGAAATAGTATCCATGGGATTTAAGGATGCTTATATTGTCAGGATCGAAAATGGTAAAGTAATCACAGATTAGTATCTTATAAAAGTGAAAGTTATAAACACAAACAGGTTTTCCATTTATGCACTGTATTGATATAGGCATGATCCGAAGATTCAATGGAAGGCAGAACTTTTTTCTGAATTATCGCATTGAAACAGACAATTCAGTACAGGTTGGATTCCGGAGATGGCAGTTTTTGTAAATTTATCCGTTTCCGGATGCTTCAAGGATTACGGCTGAATTTCAGCGTTTTCAGTACTTTCTTCCACCGCTGCCGTTTCGGTTTTTTCAGTGGTATGGAAGAATTTTTTCTGAAAAATAATCATCAGCAACACACCTATGGTAATGGAGGAATCGGCCATGTTGAAGACCGGTCTGAAGAAAACAAACTCGTTGCCACCCAGCAAGGGCACCCACGAAGGATAATATCCCTGAATAATGGGGAAATAAAGCATATCCACCACCTTACCATGCAGGAATGTGGCATATCCGCCTTCGGCGGGCAGGAAGCGCGCCACCTCAAAATAGTTGCTGCTGCTGAAGAGCATGCCGTAGAAAGCACTGTCGATCATATTGCCCATGGCGCCGGCCAATACCAGCGATAGACTGACCAGCAATCCGGTGTGGACCTCCTTGCGGGTGATTTTCCAGAGGTAATAAAAGATGCCTATAATGGCGATGATCCGGAAGATGCTCAGGGCCAGCTTGCCGTATTCGCCGGCAAATTCAAGCCCGAACGCCATGCCGGGGTTTTCGGTAAAATGGATAATAAACCAATCTCCCAGGACTTTATACTCCTGGCCAAGGCTCATGTTGGTTTTTATCCAGAATTTTACAGACTGGTCAATAAGCAGGATGATTCCTACGATGGTCAGCGGTTTTTTCAAGGCTTAACGGATTTTCATGCTGACAGGTTGGTGGCTTCCGGCGTTTACCGGCAAACCCAATCCCGGGCAGGTTATTTTGCTGAAGTAAATGCCGGAAAACATGAAATGCGCAACTTACTTGGGCTGGTTCAGTTTGGCTTCGATGCTCAGGGTGGCATGCGGAACAATGCGCAGGCGTTCTTTGGAAATCAGCTTCCCGGTGACCCTGCAGATGCCGTAGGTCTTGTTTTCGATACGGATTAGCGCGTTTTCCAGCGCCTTGATAAACTTATCCTGACGGGCAGCCAGCTTGCTGTTTTCTTCCTTTGAATTCACCTGGTATCCTTCTTCCAGCACCTTGAAGGTAGGGGAGGTATCGCTGATGTCGTGCTCATTGCTGTTGGCAAAGGCTTCAGTCAGCATTTTGAGGTCTTTACGGGCTTTTTCCAGTTTAGCCAGGATGATCTGGCGGAATTCCTCCAGTTCTTCGTCTGAATACCGGTTTTTTACATTTTCATCCTGTGTTTCTTGATTTTTCATGGCCTTGGTGGTTTTTGGTTCAAAGTCCTGTTGTCTGCCTCTCAGCTGATGCGTTCCACGCTGATTGCTGCCTGCAGGTCGTCGGCGAGTTCAACAACAATGCGTTTCTCTTTATCTATCGAAACAACATGTACAAGTGAGTCCGCCAGGGTCTCTGAACAAATATACGAATAATTATTACTCAGGGCTGTGGTAAGCCCGTTGTTTTTCTCGATTTCGAGCCTGATTTTATCGGTTACCTCGAAGTCTTTTTCCTTGCGGATATTCTGGATGCGGTTGACCAGTTCACGGGCCAATCCTTCGTCCCTGAGCTGATCAGTGATGGTAACGTCGAGGGCCACGGTTAAATTGCCTTCGGTGGCCACCACCCATCCGGGAATATCCTCGGTGATGACCTCGGCATCTCCGGCAATCAGGCTGACCTGTTCACCCTCAATGCTCAGGGTCAGGGCCTGATGCGTTTCATAGGCATTGATTTCATCCTGTCCGGCAACGGAGAGCGCCGCGGCAATTTGTTTCATCAGTTTGCCGTAACGGGGTCCCAGCGCCTTGAAGTTGGGCTTTATTTTCTTTACCAGGATGCCGCTTCCGGAGATGTATTCTATATCCTTGATGTTAACTTCGGAAAGAATCAGGTTTTTCACGGCATCGATCTGTTCTTTCTGGTGTGCACCGCTCACGGGGATCATAATCCGGCTCAGCGGCTGACGGACCCTGATGCGGTGCTGCTTCCGGAGCGAGAGCACCATGCTCGAGATGCGCTGGGCCAGCTGCATGCGCTCTTCCAGTCCCTTGTCGATCTGGCTGTGATCGGCAGTGCTGAAGTCGGCCAGATGAACCGAGGAGGCCCGGTTGCGCCCGGTGATGCCGTTAAGGTCGGTAAACAGCCGCTCGCTGAAGAAAGGTGCAATGGGTGCCGATAGATTTGCCACGGTTTCGAGGCACTTATACAGCGTCTGGTATGCCGAAATCTTGTCGGTTGAATACTCGCCCTTCCAGAAACGGCGGCGCGAAAGCCTTACATACCAGTTGCTGAGGTGCTCATCCACAAAATCGGCAATTGCACGCCCGGCCTTGGTCGGCTCGTAGTCGTCGTAATATCCGTCAACGGCGCTGATCAGGCTGTTCAGTTCTGACAGTATCCAGCGGTCAATTTCGGGGCGTTCATGCAGCTCAACTTCCGGCTCGGCATAGGTAAAGCCGTCGATGTTGGCATAAAGCGCAAAGAAGCTGTAGGTGTTGTAAAGCGTTCCGAAGAATTTTCGCTGTACTTCGGCCACCCCTTCCAGGTCGAACTTAAGGTTGTCCCAGGGCTGGGCGTTGGTGATCATGTACCATCGGGTGGCATCGGGGCCGTATTTCTCGATGGTGTCGAAGGGATCAACAGCATTGCCCAGCCGTTTCGACATCTTGTTCCCGCTTTTGTCGAGCACAAGCCCGTTTGAAACCACCGTTTTGAACGATACCGAATCGAAGACCATGGTTGCAATGGCGTGGAGGGTAAAGAACCATCCGCGGGTCTGGTCAACGCCTTCCGCGATAAAATCGGCCGGGAAATAGCGGTCGAGGGTTTCCTTGTTTTCGAAAGGATAGTGAAACTGAGCAAAAGGCATGGCGCCGGAATCGAACCATACATCAATCAGGTCGGTTTCGCGGTGCATGGGTTTACCTGACGGCGATACCAGCACGATGTCGTCGGCGTAAGGCCGGTGCAGGTCGAAGGTGTTGTAGTTTTCTTCCGAGTTGTCGCCGGGGATATAGGCCGCCAGCGGGTTTTCCTTCATAAATCCGGCAGCCACCGATTTCTCAATCTCCGCCTTGAGCTGAGCCACCGATGAGATGCAGCGTTCTTCCGATTTGTCTTCACTCACCCAGATGGGCAGAGGGGTTCCCCAGTAACGCGAACGGCTGAGGTTCCAGTCAACCAGGTTTTCGAGCCAGTTGCCAAAGCGGCCGGTGCCGGTAGCCTCAGGCTTCCAGTTGATGGTTCTGTTCAGCGAAAGCATCTCGTCGCGGTAAGCGGTGGTGCGGATAAACCAGCTGTCGAGCGGGTAATA
>ERZ795057.2968-NODE-2968-length-12137-cov-5.342079_pt1 | contig 12137 bp, 11 predicted proteins | sample MGYA00375141_ERZ795057 | MGnify/ENA primary metagenome ERZ795057 (study PRJEB30186, sample SAMN05720163) | activated sludge metagenome | isolation source: Anaerobic digester | place: Hong Kong | collected 2015-01-26 ... | reverse complement strand
CAGACTCCTACTATAAATATTATATCAGAAGAAGGATGCGCCCGGTGTCATCCCGTAAAAACTGTGAAACACATTATACAGTCCCTTGTATCTATCAATAATGATATTGAGGCAATTCAGAAAAGCATCACATACCTGCAGCGGAAAAATGCTGAAACAAGTGATATCGCCGCAGAGCTGATTGACGCAAAGACAATTTTTCACCGTGTTGTACATGGGTTTTCCTCGGAAGATGTTCAATTCAGAAATAAGGAAGTTGAAATAACAATTCGGAATCTGAAAAGCAAAATCGAAACAAGGGTTCTTATTGCCCGCAGGCTTGAAATGCTCTATTTTATTTCTGCGTTTCTCAGCTTCGGTCTCATCGTTTTCTTTTCTATTTATGCATTGCGAATGTATTCCCGTCGAAAAAAATAGCCGGCAATACAGTACAATTGTTTCCATTCACCACCGCTGTTACAGGAGCGGGTACTTCTCAGTGTATTCTGTCTGTCGCATACTCTCCGGCATGAAGATCAATCCTCATGGTATCCCGCCCCGTCAACATGCATCGCAGGCTTTTATTTTATCATAAATATATACTTAGAATTCAGGGACGACACTGTTTGCCCGGTAATAAATGTAATTGACTGCATGGAATGTTTCGATATTGTTGCGAAATATTGCCCTGTATTTATTACGGGCTGCATGAAATAATTATATTATAAAAGGTATGCTATGATAGAACTTGATTTCAGTAAAGGCGACGGTCTTATTCCCGCAATTGCCCAGGATTACAAAACAGGGGATGTCCTTATGATGGCGTATATTAATCGTGAATCATGGGAGCTTACACTTTCAACAGGAATTGTTCATTACTGGAGCCGGTCACGGAGCAAATTGTGGAAGAAGGGAGAGTCCTCAGGAAATGTGCAGGAAGTTAAGGAGATCCGGGTTGATTGCGATAACGATACAGTCCTGATAAAAGTAAACCAGATTGGAGATGCCGCGTGCCACGAAGGATACCGCAGTTGTTTCTTCAGGGTCGTGAAGGACAACGAGCTTCACATCGACGGAGAAAGGGTGTTTGATCCCGATGAAGTGTATGGAGGAAAACAATGAGCGGCAATCAGCTGAAGCTCGGCATCCCGAAAGGGAGCCTTGAAAATGCCACCATTGAACTTTTCCAGAAGGCAGGGTGGAGAATATCGGTAACATCGCGAAATTATTTCCCCTCAATAGATGACAGTGATGTGTACTGCGCCCTGGTCCGTGCACAGGAGATGGCGCGGTATGTCGAGAGCGGTGTTCTCGACGTAGGGTTGACAGGAGTAGACTGGGTCCTGGAAAATAACGCCGATGTGGATATCGTATCTGACCTCGTGTATTCAAAAATCAGCACAAGAAAAGCGAAATGGGTCCTTGCGGTCCCTGAAGGTTCTCCCATAACAACACTGGAAGACTGTCATGGAAAGACAATATCGACGGAACTGGTTGAGTTTACAAAGAAATATTTTGCTGATAGAAATATTGATGTGAAAGTGGAATTTTCCTGGGGTGCCACTGAAGCGAAGGTCGTGGAGGGTCTTGTGGATGCTGTTGTGGAGGTCACGGAAACCGGATCAACAATACGTGCCCATGGGCTGAAAATTATCCACACGCTCCTTGAGACGAATACAAAGCTTATCGCCAACAGGGGCAGTATGAAAAATTCCTGGAAAAAAGAGAAAATCCAGCAGATTGCCCTCCTGCTCCGGGGCGCATTAAATGCTGATAAGCTGGTGGGCCTGAAAATGAATATTGCCGGAGAGAACCTTGACAGTGTGGTGAACATACTCCCTTCGCTGACTGCGCCGACAATATCACAGTTGTACAAATCAGAGTGGTTGTCCGTTGAGACAGTAATAAGTGAAGCGGTGGTTCGTGAAATTATACCAAAGCTTATTCTGGCGGGAGCGGATGGGATCATTGAATATCCGCTTAATAAAGTGGTAAATAGAAGCGATGCAATTGATCTGTGATGGAATCCGTATTTGATATAATTCGAAAAAAGGCATCAGAGATCTCCTCGCAGATGGAAGTGCCGAGCTTCTATATCGACAGGAAAAAGGAACTGGACCGTTCAAGGGATATCGCAGATCGTTCCCCTGATATACAGTATGCACGGGATTTGATACTTGAAAAAGGCGGCGTTCTGGGACACGGTTTCAGGCATGCACGGGATGTGGCGTTTGATGCCGGTGCAATCGTGTTCTGTGAGCAGGGTATTGGCGAAAAAAGCGGAATTCTGGCTGAGGACGTGCTTATTGCAGGGTTTCTCCATGATATTAAAAGGGATGAAGAGAACCACCCTGAAAAGGCAGCTCTGGAGGTTGAAAGGATTTTCCGGAACAGGATCAGTACCAGAAAACTTGAAATTATACTCTTTGCGATCCGTAATCATGAGGCATTTCAGGAGTATGAAATATCCGGTGACCGCGACCTGATGATATGCTCCGGGGCGCTTTATGATGCGGATAAATTCCGCTGGGGGCCGGATAATTTTACTGATACCATCTGGAACATGGCTGAAAGTATGGATCTGTCAATTCGTTCAATTATAAAGAACTACGATCGGGGGATTGACGGAATTATACGGATAAAAAGTTCATTCCGGACTGATACGGGGAAATATTACGGCCCGGAATTCATTGACGCGGGCCTTAGAATTGGAGAAAAAGTGTATGAGTTTTGTCTGAAAGAGTTTCTTTAGATTTTGAAACGCGGTATTGTTTTTATTAAAAAGAAGTCGACACAGGCAGAATGTGCAGCTAAAATAATTTGAGACTTGATAAAAGTACGGTAATTTATTATACACAGGGATACGAATATTCAATTCATAATTAAGGTATAATAACGTAAATTTCTTTATGAAAGCTGATATGAAAGAAAAGGTAAAAATTCTTCTCGTAGATGATGAGCCGGGAGTACGGAATGTGCTGCTCAGTTATCTTGAGGACGTGGGATATAGTGTTGATGACGCACCGGACGGGAATGTTGCGCTGCAAAAACTGGACTCGGATTCCTATGACCTGGTAATCACAGACCTGAAGATGCCGAACCTTGACGGACGTGCGCTTCTGCAGATTATGGCTGACAGATATCCGGATATTCCCAAACTTGTTCTTACCGGCTACAGCACTGATGATGATATTATCCATGCCCTGAAAACAGGGGCCTCTGATTTTATTACGAAGCCGATCATGGATTTCGCCATACTGCAGCACTCGGTGGACAAAGCGATAAGTGTCAAGAAACTCAATGACGAACGTAATTATTACGTTGAGCAGCTTACCCAGATCAATGAGGTAATTTCCATGCTGAACCGTGGCATGGAAACGGAAGACATCTTTAAGACACTCAATGTTATTCTCAAGAAGGTAATACCATTTAACCGCCTTGCTATGGCTATGATTGATGAATCTGAAAATACTGTGGTGACAAAACTCGTAGAATCTGACAGGTATATTCTGCTGGGTGCCGGGGAAACCTTCCCTCTGAGCGATTCCAGTCTTGAAACAGCAGCCGTCAATCAGGAAGTGCTGAGAATACAGGACCTTCAGCAGTATCTGAAGGAGAATCCCAACTCCAAAGGGACAAAATTTCTGGTTGATGAAGGTATGCATTCATCGATGATCCTGCCGCTTATTATCAATAATAAAACCAGGGGTTTCTTTATCTTTGCTTCAGAGAAACCTGACGCCTTCAAGGAGTCCCATATATTTTTCCTGAAGTCCCTGAGCGGACAGATTTCCTTCAGTATTCAGCGGGGAGAGCTGCTGTCGGAACTGGAAATGCACACAAAGCAGCTGGAGCAGCTTGTGAAAGTCCGTTCTTTTGAAGTGCTGAAGACGCAGAAGACAACCATTTTCGCCCTGAGCCGCCTTGCTGAAACACGTGACGCGGACACCGGTGAGCACCTTGAACGTATACGGAAATACAGCGTCCTTATGGCGCAGATATTGAAGTATTCAGGCCATGAACTTGAGATCAGCAACCAGTATCTCCGTGACCTTTATGATTCCTCAATTCTCCATGACATAGGAAAGGTCGGCATACCGGACAGTATTCTCTTGAAGCCGGGTCCCCTCACCGCGGCTGAATTCGAAATAATAAAAAGTCATACTACGATAGGATATGACGCGCTGAAGGACGCATCGAAGGACCTGGGTGCTGATTCTTTTCTGAAGATGGCAATGGATATTACCCTGTACCATCATGAACGGTGGGATGGTTTCGGATACCCGCAGGGATTGAAAGGCGAGGAAATTCCACGGGCTGCGAGGATCGTTGCAATTGGTGATGTATATGACGCCCTCACCACGAATCGGCCCTACAAGGAAGCGTATTCACATGATAAATCAATTGAAATAATGAAAAAAGAATCATACCGCTTTGATCCGCAGATTTTTCAGGTTTTTCTGGAAAACGAGGTTGAGTTCAACAGGATCAGGCAGGAAACAGAATAACACGTAAAAGGTTTTATACTATGCTCAGACAGAATATCCGCTTTGGCGGGCCTCTCACCCCCATCGTAAAAAAACTGATGATAATAAATGGCGCAGTGTTTCTGTTTCAGCTGTTTGTGTCAATTTTTTACCCGAACCTGATAGAGCATAATTTCGGTCTCAGCCATAATGGTCTCATGAATGAATTCAAGCTGTGGCAGGTTTTCACCTATATGTTTCTCCACGGCGGTTTTATGCACATATTATTTAATCTTTTCGCGTTATGGATGTTTTCCGGGGACCTGGAAAATGAGTGGGGGAGCGCGCAGTTCCTGCGTTACTATCTCGTGTCGGGTGTTGGCGCGGGTGTATGCATTGCGTTGATGAATTATTTTATTTACCTGAAATACGGCGCAAGTCCCGTTACCATCGGCGCATCCGGGGCGGTGTATGCAATACTCCTCGCCTATGGCATGACATGGCCCAACCGTCAGGTGCTGCTGTACTTCGTATTTCCGGTAAAAATGAAATACCTTGTAATCGGATTCGGGCTGATAGAATTCTTCGGTACAATCGGAAGCGCCGCAGGGGGGGGCAATATAAGCCATATCGGGCATCTCGGCGGACTGATTTCGGGTTTTGTGTATATGATGTATCTCCGGCGAAAGCCTTCCTCCCCTTCACGCGCCGGGGCCGGGGAGCCGGGGTTTATTGATAAAGTTACGAAAGACATGCGCCTGAAAAAGAAGCAGAAGGAGATTGAGCGGCGAATAGAGGCGAAGAAAATAATTGATACCCTTCTGGAAAAGATCGCGAAACATGGCATGAGTTCTCTCACCGCAGATGAAAAGAAAAAACTTGAATGGGCGCGGAAGAATTATTTTCCCGGCAGGGAGGAGACCCTTCACTGATAGTGCGGTATCGCCCCGCAAAAAAAATGACTGTGGTATGACGAAGGAATAATTTTCGGAGGCAGAATGGGATATGATTTCCAGAGAAGACGCATATAGACTCCTCTGCGAGCATGTAAAAAATGAGAATATGATTAAACACTCCCTGGCTTCAGAAGCGGTAATGCGTGCCGTTGCCAGGGAACTCGGCGAGGATGAGGAGCGCTGGGGTCTCGCGGGCCTTCTCCATGACGTGGATGTGGAGATTACCAACGCGGACCTTGCTGTTCACACGAAAGAGGCAGTGAAAATCCTGGGCGAAATTGATGTTGACCCGGAAATTATTGAAGCAATACGCCTGCATAATGAAGTTGCGCATCCCGGAGAACACCGCAGTACCGTGTTCCAGCATGCCCTTGCTGCCGGTGAAACCATCACGGGGCTGATTACCGCAACGGCCCTGGTGTATCCGGATAAAAAAGTTGCCGGCGTAAAAGCAAAATCCGTAAAAAAGAGGATGAAGGAAACGGCATTTGCCCGCTCTGTAAACAGGGAAATAATCATGGAGTGCGGAAAAGCCGGAATTGAGCTTGACAGCTTCATTGAACTGTCGCTGGATGCCATGAAGGGTGTCTCCGGGGAGTTGGGGCTTTAGTAATTCCCTGCGCACATTGTGTTTTTTATCCGGTGTTATAATCCTGAAAAATCAAATTTCCCTCCGGAATTTTAATTTTGAAATAACCAATACCAGTCGTTATTATAGGTATCATGACAATACTTGAAAAATCAATTATTCTGCCTCCCCATTACGAAAAAGCAATCCGGAGCATCGTGACTACTTTTTCCGAGAACGGTTTCGAATGCTATCTCGTGGGAGGTTCCGTGCGCGACCTGCTCATGGGGGCCCCCGCGTGTGATTTCGATTTCGCGACCAATGCCAGGCCGCAGCAGGTTATGAAGCTGTTCAAGAGAGTGATCCCCACAGGCATTAAGCATGGCACTGTCTCGTTGCTTTTCAATGATGACGCAACATATGAAATAACCACATACCGTTCAGACGGCAAATATGTGGACGGGCGCCGTCCTGAGAGTATTTCGTTTTCCGACACCCTGGAAGAGGACGTCAGGAGACGTGACTTTACAATAAATGGCCTGGCGTATGATGTGTTGAAGCAGGAGCTCATAGACTATGTGGGGGGGCTGGACGATATAGGCCGTGGAGTCATCCGTACAATCGGTGATTCCATTGACCGCTTCAGTGAGGACGGGCTCAGGCCATACCGGGCCTGCAGGTTCGCGGCCAAACTGCACTTTACCATCGATCCGGGCACCTTCGACGCAATCGGTAAAACCCTCGATGTTGCCCGCATGGTATCTGCTGAACGGGTACGGGATGAACTCCTGAAACTCCTTGATGCGGAAACGCCCTCTGTCGGGTTTGAATATCTGCGGGAATCAGGTCTCCTTGATCTTATGATACCGGAACTTGCACGGTGCTATGGCGTGGGACAGAATAAATACCACATGTACGATATTTACTATCACAGTATTTATTCCTGTGATGCCGCGCCCCCAGGAAACCACATTGTACGTATCGCAGCGCTGCTGCACGATGTGGGGAAAGTTGCTACCCGCCGGGAGGGGGATGACGGGGATTATACATTCTATAACCATGAGGTAATCGGGGCAAGAATGTCGAAAAAAATCCTCGGGCGCCTTCGTTTCTCAAATGAAGAGATATCCCGGATTACGAATCTTATATCAAACCACATGTTTCATTATACTGATGAATGGACTGACGGCGCGGTGAGACGGTTTATGCGTAAAGTCGGTGTCGAAAATATCGATGAGCTGTTTCTGGTGCGCCTTTCGGACCGTGAGGGAAATGGCATGCGTGGAGGGCTCCCTGCTCCGATCGGGAAACTCCGGAGGAGGATGGAGCGGGTCATTGAAGAGGAAAATGCGATTACCGTGAAAGATCTCGACATCAACGGGCATGTCCTGATGGATGAGTTCTCGATACCACCCGGTCCGGTAATAGGAAAGATATTAAACCATCTCCTTGAGATGGTTCTGGATGAACCTGACATGAATTCACGCGATATTCTCCTTGAGAAAGCGCGTGAGTACTATTGCGGGGAAACCGGGTAATCCCACGGCAAAAAAACCACTTTTTCCATTCTCTGAAAATTTGTATTAGCTAAAAATATTTTTTTGTAAAACGATTACCAAAAAATTATTTGACGTACAGTGGTTGTAAACTACTATGGGTGAGGTATGCGGATTTTCCCGGATTGTTTTCTTTATGGGTGAAGAGATGAACGGGTATAGTATACTGTTTTTTATAATTATTTAGTGTTTTTCGGGGGTACAAAGCAGGTTAATTGTATCAGGTATTTTAGAATACTATAAATAAAATTGGCAGGAGGGTTTTATGCCTATTACCAGAAGAAATTTCCTGAAGTTGTCAGGAGTTACTACTGCTGGTGCATTTTTAGGCGGTGTTTCTTTCTTGAGTGGGTGCAAGAAAAGACCTGACAAGCTGAGAGGAACAACTGAAAGCACAACTATATGCCCGTATTGCGGTGTAGGTTGCGGCTTGATTGTTTCTGCTCGAAACGGGAAAGTTGTAAACATCGAGGGAGATCCTGATCATCCCATCAACCGCGGTTCTCTCTGTTCAAAGGGAAGTGCACTTCAGCAGATAGCAGTCAATCCCATCAAGCGCCGGTTGGACAAAGTGCAGTATCGAAGACCGGGCGGGACTCAGTGGGAGGAGATTACCTGGGACAAGGCGATCTCAATGATTGCCAGGAAAGTCAAGGATGTGCGTGACAAAACTTTTATTGAAAAAGAAGGTAATGTCACTGTAAACCGTGCAGCCGGACTTGTAGGCCTTGGTGGTGCTGCTCTTGATAACGAAGAGTGCTATTTATGGTCCAAGTTCGCGAGGATGATAGGGATATCATACCTGGAACACCAGGCGCGAATTTGACACAGCGCAACTGTCGCCAGTTTGGCGAACACATTTGGTCGCGGTGCAATGACCAATCACTGGATAGATATCCAGCATGCAGATGTAATTTTGGTAATCGGCAGCAACGCTGCGGAAAACCATCCAATCTCATTTAAATACGTTTTAAAAGCAAAGGAAAATGGCGCAAAGCTTATCAGTGTTGATCCACGGATAACGAGGACCACATCTGTTGCGGACCTTTATGCTCCTCTGCGTTGCGGAACTGATATTGCCTTTATGGGTGGTATTATCAATTACGCTCTCCAGAATAACAAAATCCAGAAAGAATATGTTGTGGAATACACGAACGCGTCGCTGCTGGTAAATCCGTCGTTCGGATTTAACGATGGACTGTTTACCGGGTATGATCGGGGAAATAGAAAATACGGGAAAGATACCTGGTCATATCAGCTTGATTCAAAGGGAATCCCGAAGAAAGACGTGACGCTGCAGGATCCCAATTGTGTATACCAGTTGATGAAAAAACATTTTGAGCGGTACACACCGGAAAAGGTCTCGGCAATAACAGGATGTCCGAAGGATACGTTTCTGAAGGTTGCTGATGTATATACCTCCACACATAAACCGGATAAAGTCGCCACCATTATGTATGCGATGGGTACAACGCAGCATACTATTGGTACTCAAAATATCCGCACCTATGCAATGCTGCAGCTTCTTATGGGTAATGTGGGTATGGCGGGCGGCGGTATCAATGCTCTCCGTGGAGAATCGAATGTTCAGGGTTCCACCGACTATGCGCTTTTATGGCACATATTGCCGGGATACCTTGGAATTCCGCAGACCAAAAAGGATGTGGACTTTAAGACATACGTAAAAAACAATACTCCAAAAACCAATGACCCCATGAGTGTGAACTGGTGGCAGCACAAGCCTAAATATCTTGTGAGCCTGCTGAAGGCATGGTATGGGGACGCTGCGACAAAGGAAAATAACTTCTGTTTTGACTGGCTGCCCAAAGCAAGCAAGCCGTATCCTCATATTGTTCTTTTTGAGGACATGTTTGCCGGTCAGCATAAGGGTGCAATCCTGATGGGCACAAACCCTGTAGTCGGCGGTCCGGACTCATCACGGGAGGCAAAGGCCCTTGAAAGGCTTGAATGGCTGGTGTGTGCTGATTTGTGGGAAACGGACACGTCTGTTTTCTGGAAGCGGCCTGGCGCAAATCCTGCTGCGATTCAGACAGAGGTATTTCTCCTTCCCATGGCTTCCTCGGTTGAAAAAGAGGGTAGTGTCTCCAATTCCGGCCGCTGGGCGCAATGGCGTTACAAGGCGCAGGAGCCGCCGGGACAGGCGCGATCAGACCTCTGGCTTGTTGATGCAATGTTCAGGGAACTGCAGAAGCTGTACAAGGCGGATGTTGCTGCCGGAAAACGCTGTGCACTTCCCGATCCAATAATCAAGGGGAACTGGGACTATACACATCCCGGTGAGCATGAGCCTGATCCACATCTCGTAGCAAGAGAAATTAATGGATACGAGTGGGGCAGTAAGAAGCTTGTAAAAAATTTTACTGTTCTTAAAGATGATGGTTCTACTGCATGCGGTAACTGGCTCTATGGCGGCAGTTATACAGAAGAAGGAAATATGATGGCCCGCAGGGGCACAAAGGATACCGCCAACAAGCTTGGGATGTATCCGGAGTGGTCATGGTGCTGGCCGGTTAATAGAAGAATCATTTATAACAGAGCAAGCGTTAATCGTCAGGGACAACCGTGGAATCCGAAAAAATGGGTTGTTAAATGGAACGGCAGCGAATGGAAGGGTGATGTTATTGACGGCGGGGGAGCTCCCGATAAGAAGAATCCTTTTATTATGCTTCCGGAAGGTGTTGGAAGGCTTTTTGCAGCCGGTCTCGCTGACGGGCCTTTCCCCGAGCACTACGAGCCGATGGAGAGCCCGACAAGGAACCTGATGAACAGCCAGGCGGTGAATCCTGCAGCAGTAATACTTGATTCAGTAAAAGGGCGTTTTGGAAATTCTGCGCAGTATCCGTATGTTGGTACTTCGTATCGGGTGACCGAGCACTGGCAGGCTGGCGCTATGACCCGGAACCTTCCGTGGCTTACTGAACTTGTGCCGGACATGTTCTGCGAAATCAGTCCTGAACTGGCCAGTCAGAAAGGAATTACAAATGGTGACAAGGTTAAGATCATATCTAAAAGAGGAACCATTGAAGCGCGGGCGCTTGTAACTTCAAGAATTCGCGCCTGGAATATCAACGGGAAAAGCGTTGAAATGGTTGGTATGGTATGGCACTTCGGTCATGGATGTGCGGTATCTGGAGACAGTTGTAATACGCTGACTCCTCATATCGGTGACGCAAATACCATGATTCCGGAATTCAAGGCATTCCTTGTTGACATCAAAAAGGCGTAAGGAGGGTATACTATGGCAGATAATGCGTTTTTATTAGATACAACCAAGTGTACCGGGTGCAGAGGGTGTCAGGTTGCCTGTAAGCAATGGAATGGATTGCCGGGAGAACAAACTGAGTTTTTTGCGGGACCGGAATATACCAATCCAAGGGAACTGTCCTCAATCACCTGGAACCATGTAAAGTTCTTTGATGTAGATAGAAGTAACCCGGAACATCCAGTATGGCAGATTATGCATAAGAAATGCTTTCATTGTGAAGACGCTAACTGCATGAAAGTTTGTCCTGAAAGAGCAATCTCGAAGGTGGATGGATGGGTCGTAATAGATCAGAGCAAGTGTATCGGGTGCGGTGCCTGTGTAAATGAATGTATTTATCATGTTCCGCATATACGGCAGAGTGATTCTAAAACGTATAAATGCAATGCGTGTACCGTGAACGAGCGTGAAATCCCGGCATGCGCCTTCGCGTGTCCGACTGGAGCGCTTACATACGGCAACAGGACTGCATTACTTCAGGATGCTCAGTCAAGATTGAAAAAATATACTCATGCGAGCAGGGATGCTGAAGGTAATGAAATACCTGCGGTTTTCCCGAAGGCGCAGTTATACGGAAAAGATCAATTCGGCGGTTTGAAGATGCTGGTGATTTTAAAGGATAGACCATCGAAGTATGGTCTTGAAGAAAATCCGCGTCCTCTTGAAATTACAAAGGTTGAGCACATGCATGATACCTATGCATTGCTGTCAATGTTTACGCTGGGAATACCTTCGTTAAAGAGAATGGCATACAGGCTGTCGAAGTCTTCAACAGCTTCATCGTCTGACAGTAAGATTTCATAAGAAAAGAATCAAAGCATTGCTGCCCGGTTTGACCGGGCGGCAGTGCTTTTTTATTTGTACAAAATAGACGCATAATTCTGGAGAAAATATTTTATGCGGGATGCGTATTTTTTTTGTTAAGTACTGGTTGTGAGGTACGATAATCAAATAGTCAAATGCAGTCAAAACGAAGTTAAAACATTTGACCATTATATGTATAATTTATTTTCTATAACAAAATAAAGATAAAAAAATATATTTTTATCTTGACGAAAATAAGCTATATAATTATATGTTACTTATTGTTTGATGAATGCAGGCAATAATTGCGGGTTTGTCGGTTCCCGGAGTATTAAAGAAAAAATAATCGAAAAAAATCTTTTAAAACACTTGACGCAAAAAAGCCTTCTGGTTATATGTCATGTCTGCATTGCCTGACATGAGTGATCTGGATGGCAGAGGGGTTTTCGGTTCCCCGCAGTAAAAAAAGTAAATAATCGAAAAAAATCTTTTAAAACACTTGACGCAAAAAAGCCTTCTGGTTAT
>ERZ795057.2966-NODE-2966-length-12144-cov-6.808173_pt1 | contig 12144 bp, 11 predicted proteins | sample MGYA00375141_ERZ795057 | MGnify/ENA primary metagenome ERZ795057 (study PRJEB30186, sample SAMN05720163) | activated sludge metagenome | isolation source: Anaerobic digester | place: Hong Kong | collected 2015-01-26 ... | reverse complement strand
GTTGAAGGGAAGTCCGGCTGGTTAGGACTGTCAGGGAAATGTTGTGTTTCCAGACAAAAACCTGAACGGAAACGGAATCGTTTTCCCTCTGAAGGGTTTTGTTTCAGCCACGTGAGGCCGTTACCTGTATAGAGCTGCATTCCAGGCTGATCGGTGCTCATCTCGATAGTTCTGCCGCTGATAGGGTCATAAACTATAGCATCTATCTTCTCCTTGTTGTCAAGAACATAATTGTGATCATATCCCGAAAAGACTTTATCTTCAAAAGTATCACCTATACTTGCCCCAAAAGTTTTTGGTGTGGTAAAATCGAAAGGAGTGTCTTTTACTGAACGGATTTCTCCTGTGGGAATAAGTGTGGAGTTAAATGGAGTGTAGGCTGAAGCTTTTAAAGTGAGTATATGGTCAAATATATGTCCTTCAGAAGCTCCGTGCAGATTGAAGTAAACATGGTTGGTTACGTTGATGACACTCTTTTTGTCGGTAGTGGCAACATAATCTATTATGATCTCATTTTTCCGGGTCCAGGTATATAGTACCTCAATATTTATTGTCCCGGGGAACCCCTCTTCCATGTCAGGACTGACTAATTTAAATTTTACAGCCGGTTTATTTTTATTATTTATTATCTCTGCATCCCATACTTTTGTATACCATCCGTTGGGGCCGCCGTGCAGGGTGTTGGGTTTGTTATTTACAGGTAATTTATATTCAACTCCGTCGAGAATAAATCTTCCGTTTGCAATCCTGTTGGCATACCTTCCTACCGTAGCTCCTCCGAAAGCATCTCTCAGAACAGATTCAAGGTTATCGGAACCAAGAACAACATCAGCTTTTTCTCCAATCCTGTCAGGTACTTCCACTCCTATTATTCTTGCTCCGTAATTAGTCAGATACAGAGTATTGCCGGCTTTATTGGTCAGAATATAGCGATATACTTCCGACCCCTGATGTGTACCGAGAAGCTCTTTCCTTATACTGATGGCCCTTTCAGCCTGAAGATTGACGAGGGATATAAATAATGAAATATAAATAAGAAGTAAGGATTTCATATTGCCGGCTTTTAAAGGTTAGTTACTATCATGCCACCCAAATTTAATACAAAATAATAAGTGTCTGCATGACACGACTGAAAAATCATAGCTATGGATATAATTTTCTCCCGGTCATTTATCTGATTTAAGAAGTGCAGACGCGTTCTAAATATGATTATCAATTTAAAATTGGATTAAAATACTTTGATAATTAATTAATTATTCTCAACTTTAGGTTTATAAAAACCTGATTTTCGATAGTAAATTTTATTTGACTCATATCCCGCAATGCGGGACAAATTATGTGAAATCCGTAATTAAATCATTTACACATGAGAAATTATGTTTATATCCTGTTCATACTTCTTGTGATCTGGATAGCGGGTTCAGGTTACTGGTATGTATGCAAGGTCAGGGGCGACTGTGGGGTTTACACACAGGCAGGTACTGATCAGATGATACAGAGCTTCGCAGAGAATGACACCGGGCAAAGTTCTGCAGATTCATTGCAGACATTGGTTGATGAGGCAGAAGATTTCCTTGTCAGTGCAGATGTGCAAAGAGTATATTTCGATATCTCATCGGCTGTATGCGATATGAGTGCTATCTCAGAAGAATATCTCAGTAAGCTTAAATTTTATCTGGAAAATTATCCCGGGAAAAAAGTTATTGTTACAGGGCATACAGACAGCTCAGGTACAGCTTCTTTCAATGAGAAACTAGGTCAGCAAAGGGCAGACTATGTTAAAGACTTTCTTGTCAGAACAGGTATTCTTTCCGGCTCTATAGATTGCTCTTCCAGGTCTTTCAGGGATCCGGTGGCGTCTAATGACAACAGTGAAGGAAGAGCCAAAAACCGCAGAACAGAAATTAGTTTATTAAAATAAAACACCATGGCAGAACGATTTACAGCTGATTTATTATTTATTGTAATAGTGCTCCTCGTTGCAGCACTATTGGGATTCCTCATCGGTTATCTTCTGAGAAAATCAATGAAATGTAAGAAATGTGCTGAATGGGAAGAAGCGAATTCAACTTTGAAGATACAGATAAAAAAACTGGAAGACGACAAGACTTCCATTAAAGAAAAAATATTGAAGCAGGAAGGAGAGTTAAGGGAAAAAGATCTCAGGATAAGAGAACTTGAATCTGAGGCTGCGAAGAATAAGCCTGTAGCACCCAAAAAACCTGAAAAGCCACCTGCAAAAGATAATCTCCAGGTTGTTAATGGTATTGGACCTAAAATATCACAGATACTGAAGAACAGAGGTATTACCACATGGAAACAGTTGTCTGAAACATCTCCGGATGTTATTTCCCAATATCTCATTCAGGACGGAGGAGAGAGATACCGGATGCATAATCCTGTTACCTGGCCTCATCAGGCTAAACTGGCAGATGAGGGCAAATGGGAGGATTTAAAAACCTATCCGACAGAGCAAAAAGGATAATACAGATGTTTTGAATAGATTGATATATTCAGGCCTCCTGATTACAGGAATATACGTATTAAGATGTTCTTTTGCAGAATCAGGATATCAGGTCAGATTGGTTTTAGGTATGTAACTTATTCTATCATTCCTGCTGCTATAGTATCATTTGAGCCTTCTTCTATAATAACTACACTGCCGGTAATGTTATTATTCTTATAACTGTCGAAATATAAGGGTTTTACAGTTTTAATGGTGATGTTTGCAATATCATTAATACCAACAGACAGGTCTGATGTTTCTTTTTCAAGACGGTTGATATTCATCCTGTAATTTACTGATTTAATGATGCAGGGCACTTCATTGCTGTAATGTCTTACAAGATATCTGGCTCCTGTCCTGAGAGGTTTTTCATTGAACCAGCATACCATCATCTCAATATCCTGTGCCTGGCGGGGGAGTTCTTTGCCTTTGGCAAAGAGATAACCTCTTCCAATATCCAACTGATCGGCCAGAGTGATAGATACCGAATCGCCGATAACAGCTTCTGAAAGCTTTTTCCCCATTATATCTATTGAAGTGATAACTGATTTTAATCCGGATGGGAAAATTGTTATTTCATCACCCGGACGGAAAGAGCCACCTGCCACTCTTCCGGCATAACCCCTGTAATCGTGATATTCACTCGACAGAGGCCTTATGACGGTCTGTACAGGGAAACGGGCTTCAGAAGAATTCTTGAACTTTTTTATCTGGATTGTTTCAAGCAACTTTAACAGTGTTGATCCTTTATACCAGTTCATATTGACAGAAGGCTCAACAACATTATCCCCGTATTTGGCACTGATAGGAAGAAAATGTACTTCTTCAGTGTGAAACTTACTGCTCAGCTGTACCAGTTTATACCTGATATCATTAAAAATGGTTTCCGAATAGTCAACCATATCCATCTTGTTGATACAGAAGACAAGATAGCGGATATCAAGAAGAGCAGCTATATAGGAATGTCTTATTGTTTGTTCAAGAACACCATTTCTGGCATCGATGAGTATTACTGCCAGGTCGGCAGTGCTGGCTCCTGTAACCATGTTCCTTGTGTACTGAATATGTCCGGGAGTGTCAGCTATGATGAATTTCCTTTCAGGAGTTGCAAAATATCTGTAGGCTACATCGATGGTGATTCCCTGTTCCCTCTCATCTCTCAGTCCGTCGGTTATGAGTGACAGGTCAATATTATCTTTGCCCAGACGTTTGCTCGACTGGACCAGATGGTCCATCTGATCCTCGAAAATAGACTTACTGTCATACAACAAGCGCCCTATAAGAGTGCTTTTCCCATCATCAACACTGCCTGCTGTTGTAAATCTCAACAAACTTTTAAATTCATTTTTTGAACCGTTCTCCATAATATCAGTGTAACACAATTTCCGTTTTTTTGGTTATGCCCGGTAAAATACCTGTATTAATTGTTGAAAATAAGATAAACCGGTACTTGTAGGTTATTAAAAAAGTTTAAAAATAACCTTCTTTCTTTCTGTCTTCCATAGCTGCTTCTGACCTTTTATCGTCATACCTGCCTCCCCGTTCAGTAACCCTCGTGGCGGCTATCTCAGCAATGATATCTTCTATGGAATCAGCTTTTGAAAGTGTTATACCTGTACAGGTAATATCTCCTATGGTCCGGCATCTGACATCTGTCTCAAATACCTGCTCAGACGGTTTTAACTGCATAAAAGGAGCCCATGCAAGGTAGACACCGTTCCGTTTAAATATTTTTCTGCGATGTGAATAATACAGTTCCGGCAGCGGGATATCTTCATTCATGATGTATTGCCATACATCCAGTTCGGTCCAGTTGCTTATTGGAAACACTCTGAAGTGTTCTCCGTAATTTTTATGTCCGTTAAAGATATTCCACAATTCCGGTCTTTGGTTTTTGGGATCCCATTGACCAAACTCATTCCTGTGTGAGAAGAATCTTTCTTTTGCCCTCGCTTTCTCTTCATCACGACGGCCTCCCCCGATAGCTACATCTATCCCGAGCTCATCAACAGCATCGAGGAGAGTGACTGACTGAGCTTTATTCCTGCTGGCATTGATACCTTGCTCTTCCATCACCTTTCCCTGGTCAATAGAATCCTGGACAAATCTTACAAGTAGCTCTACACCAAGTTCTTTTGCCAGATCATCCCTGAACTTAAGAGTCTCTTCAAAATTATGACCTGTATCAATATGCAGAAGACTGAAAGGTATTTTTGCAGGCCAGAAAGCTTTCTTTGCCAGATGGACAAGCACAATAGAATCTTTTCCTCCCGAAAAAAGGATAACTTTTTTTTCAAACTGAGCTGCCACCTCCCTCATTACAAATATGGCTTCATCTTCAAGCTCTTTTAAATGTTCGTCATTTATCTTCATATATTGATAATTATAACTTTAACAAAATGTCTGTATAACCTGTATTACTTTCCATATCACCCGGACCTTATCCCTCCTGCAAATAAAATGATTGAAATTCTGCAATATTCCGTAATACTATTTTATATGTAATCCGCACTCTTTCTGACTATCACTTTCCCACCACCATCTGCCGGCACGGAAATCATCCCCGGGATTTACTGCTCTTGTGCATGGCTGACAACCAATGCTTATATAATTCCTGTCATGAAGAACATTATAGGGTATATTATTTTCACGGATATAATTTCTAACATCTTCATAAGACCAGGTAAGAAGAGGATAGTATTTAAATATATCCCTGTCTTTATCGTATTCCAGCTGCTCCAGTTGGCTTCTGCTATCCGACTGATCAGCTCTTATACCTGAAATCCATACTTTCTTCCCTTCGAGAGCTCTGTTTAAGGGTAGTACCTTCCTTATTCTGCAACATTCCAGCCTGTTCTCTTTTGAATAATAAAAACTAAAAGGGCCCTTCTCAGTTACCATGGCCTCAACTAGTTCACGATCAGGAAAATATACCCGGATAGTCTGTCCGTACTTTTTTATCGTCCGGTTAAAAACATCGTAAGTCTCAGGAAAAAGTCTTCCTGTATCAATAGTTACTATTTCAACAGGAATTTTATTAACACAAATGAAATGAGTTATTACCTGATCTTCAATTCCAAAACTGCTTGTAAAAAGTGTTTGTCCGGTGAACAGTGAAGTCAGGGTTTTTAATGAATCTTCGACTGATTTCTCCCCGAGTAATTCTTTCAGTTCTGTTATATTCATTTCGTTTATTATCGGATTTTTTCAGTAAATTAAACCGGATTTTATGCATACGAGCCCATAACCTCTCATGGAAATAATACAAAATAGTTTTGGTTATCACTTCAATACCACCTATTGATACAGCAAAAGACAGTTTGCCGGTTATAATGTAACTGATGATTATTGTATCAAGAGTACCTACAATCCTCCATGATAAGGACTTAAGAAAACTTTTAACAGGCTTGTCAGGTTTGTAATCCAGCTCTGATAATATATTCCGTTGCTTTGTATTTCGTTGATTATTTAACAAGACATCAAGCATAATTCTGGTCTTTTATGGTCGATGTAAAAATATAATTTTGATCCCAGAAGAAGATTCGCAATTATGCGGTAAAAAAAGTAAGTATTTATACATATAATCTTATCAGGACAAATACCTTGTTCTCTTCAGCAATTTTGAAAAAAACATATTAAGATATTATTACTGCGAACAGTAAGTAAGGCATTGGGTCAATTTTATTAGTTATCAGGGCTGTAAAACCGGTTAAAAGTTAAAAACAAGACCTAACCCGGCCATATCATGAGACAGACTGAGATTAATACCATCAATATAATCGGTTTTCATATTTCTCAGTAAACCATAGAGGCAAAGATCAAAGACAAGTAAAAAACCTCCCTGGAGAACAAGTGAATTACCGTAACCTTTAAGCAGATCAGCTCTTTTCTCCGAGCCAGAGGATAAATGTCTCAGGAGAAATCCTGTTCCTATATAGCCTATATCAAGTGAAGAATTAATAAGCAATAATTTCATTGTATGGTTATGTCCGGCCATTATCTCTTCGGCAGTGCCGGGGACAACATCAGGCTGCAGGCCGTTATACAATGCTATACCTGCTATACTCAGATTAACAGTGTTCCATAAGAGGTTCATCTGATGAAAATATTTTGTCTGTCCACTGTATTTTGACCAGCCATAAGCCCCTGTCGCAATATTTGCCACTGCCCATCCGCCAAGAAAAAACATACCGGTATTGCTGGTACTGATGCTTTTTTCTCCGAATTCAATATGATTTGTCTGTGCAAATATCATTTCTCCTGAAAAAAGGATAAGGAGTATGAAAAGTAACAGTTTAATATTGGGAATCCGGTTCGCCATAAAAGCTTAATGTAAATAATATTACAGGGCAGAGCTTATCTTTCCCTTTTTTAATTTCGATCCCAGAACGATAGCTCCGCTTATGATAATAAGGTTTTTGACAATATACTGGCCTTCCAGGGTAAGTGAAATGGGGAAAACGTGGAAAACCTCATCCGGGAAAAGAAAGAGAGGAAAGAAAGTTCCGAGCATCTGCAGAAACAAGAGGATTAGTGTTTCACGCATGAAGATGTTGAAAAGAAAGCCTATACCAATCAGTACTTCCCATGCAGCAAGGCCGTAGATTATGACTTTTTCAGGTACCAGATTAAATGTAATGGCACTGATTGTCCTAATTGCCAGGTCTTCAGCCGGACTAAGACCCTCAAAAAACTTGAGTATTCCAAACCAGAAAAAAATGATCCCGATACTGATGCGTAATAAGAACAAACCGTTTCTGCCCATCCATGGAATGACTGCTGAGTCAATTCCTTCATATAGTCTTTCAAATAATTTCATACGTTTATAAATTTTCTTACACTATGTAACCGCTGAACTCTCACATATACTTTTTTAAGCATTCTTGTTTGTAAAATTTTTGATTAAAAAAGTATATATCAGATATATTATCCGAACCTTAAAATCATTTACAATTTATTATTAATAGATAAACAAAACAAGAATTGTTTGGTTCGAAATAGTCTTTATTTCCAAAAAAGCAATAACAGGTATCAGGATTTAGGATATCCTGTAAGCTGACATTTATTAGTTAGTTATTTGTTGAAATTATATCCTGTAGAATATGCCATCAGCCAGTTGTTTTTGCAGGATATTAGGGGATGGCTTCAAATGATTTTTCTTCTTACTCCGTTTTTTTCATAATAAGCACTCAGTTGTGTTGATCCGGGAAGAATTTTTGATTCAAATCAGATGGTTTCGACGCTGCTCAACCACCGGGTTTCAACTGCGTTTCATGTTCTCTGAGGGTAGCTGAAGGGTACAGTATTTTATCATATCATGCTATATTTTACACTTTACTTATCTTTTACGATTAACAGAAAACCTTGTACAACATAATCAGCGCTGCAAGTATTGATGTGGCTGCAAAAATAATTTTAAGCATTTCAGGGTTTGCCTTAATAGTTAATCGTGTTCCGAACAAGCTTCCAATTATAGCGGCAACAGCCAAAATAATTGACATTCTGACATCGAAATGACCAGTGCTTAAATGTCCTAGAAATCCTGCTGTGGCAGTGATTAACACCAGAGTAGTAGATGTTCCTACGGCAATTTGCATTGGCACACCAAGGGCCAGAACCATCAGAGGTACTAAAAAAGAACCACCCGAAATACCTACCATTCCGGCAACGAATCCCGTGATCAGTACAATGGGAATGAAAATAAGCAAATTAATATGATAGGTCGCATTTGTCGATTTTAATTCGATTCGATAACGCTTGTCCGGTCGGGGTTTTTTCCCCATGGGTTTAAGCATCAGAACTGATGCTATAAAAATGAATATGGCAAATATTATTTTTAACAATGTCGCATCAAATTTATCGGAGAAAAAACCACCTGAAAAAGCCGAGATCAAGGTTATGCTTCCAATTAGCATAACTAATTTCCAGTCAACGACTTTCTTTTTTCCGAAAACAAGGGTAGCAGTTAAAGACGAACTTATCAGGACAAATTGGCCGGTGGTAGCTGCTTCGTGAATACCTATGCCCGACAGGACCAGGGCTAAAACATAAAAATTTCCCCCACCGCGACCTGTCATAGTCATAAATAATGCAATGACCAGGATGATACCAGCCAATATCCAAATATTCATACAGTAAATCCTTATTTATTAATATGTTTATAAATCTTACCAGGTATAATAGCATCTATTAATTGCTGATATCCACCTTCAATCATTTTCACATTATCAAAACCCTTTGTTTTTAAGCAGGCGAAGTATCATTCATTTACTTAATCTATAATATGGTATCTCTTTGAATAATTCAAATCCAAGTTTCCCGGCTAATTTGTATGAACCTGTATTTTCAAGTCTGCATGCCCAGACAGGTTCATAATCATTTTTTATGCAATAATCAATCAATGCACAACAGGTCAGTCGGGCAAATCCTTTTCCACGGAATTCAGGGATAGTCTCAATTCCCAGCTCCAACATGTTATCATGGATAAATGCCGAATATGCAGTTGTTGCCAATTTGTTATTACATATCAAACTAAATCCAACACCATTTTTAATAAAATCATTGGCTGTATCCCAAAAGTTAGCAGGGATAACACTGCCTGTCATTTTCTCATAAATTATTCTATCTGTTCTCACAATCTTACAATCTTTTGGTAAGATCGTACTCTTGTTTGCTATATATTTATCACGGTTAAATTTAAAATTAATCCTTGTATTCAGCTCAATAATACCAGTTTCAGTTTTGTTCTTATTCTCTGACGACTTTATCATATAATTACTATAAAGCACAGAAAGAACTTTATCCCAATCATTCGGGTAAGCTTGCATCCATTCATGTTTATCTCGTGTTTTATTAAAATTCAAAGAGTATTCAAGAAATTTATTGTTAAAGTCAGGATTCTGTGAATCACCAAATAATAAAGACATTCCATATGGATGAATAACATAAAATGTTTTTGGATTTTGGGTATTGTCAACAAATATTTTTCCTGATACTTTTTTTTCAATCACTGAACGCGCAAAGAGGTTGTTAATTTTAACCTGTTTCACATGATTTGTCAGACTGTCATATTGTTCCGTTTTTAATAGTTCCATTTTTATATCTCTTTGTAATAAATTTTAAACCAGGTTTAATTGTGATGCACTCAACAGTCCTGGTTTCCGGTGTCGTCTGGTGTTTTGAAACACGCAACTGAATTCTATTACAGCTGCCCAGCAGTAGTTTCTTCTGTCAGCTTTAATTGCAGTAACTGGAGTGGTCCAGATCATAAAACCGGCTGCCAGTTTTCTCCACTGATCGTGGTTGAATTCGTAAAAAGTATTTGTATTAAATAGTTCGGAAGAAGCGGCAAAATCCTCTACCAGATATATAATACTTTCCGGGCTAACTGTAAATGCTGATATATAATAAAAAATGTTGCCAAGACAATCCCACTTATTATCGCTTATCCGGTAAACATTCGATGAATTGACATAGCATTGAGTAACTACATAGATTGAACCATAATGGTCTATATCAATATTGGCAATAACGTGTTGATTCAGAATTGAATTATCCGGAGTATATTTTTCAAATGTTTTACCATCATAGACAATTAATCCACCCATATCACTCTGACAACTTGCGAACCAGATACGTCCATCACGACCAACTTCAACATTGAACATGCTATTTCTTGGAAGATCAGAGTTTTCGGTAGTATACCATTTTACTTCATTATCATAAATATGGCCTAATCCTCCACTTGTGGCTATCCATAGTGTTTCATCACCACCTATTGAAATATCCCTGATTGTATGATCAAGGTTATAGATCTTTTCCTTGTCTCCAATAAAATGGTAAAGATCATTACCTGATGCAATCCAGGTGTTCCCTTTGTAATTTGGTTCAATACAAGTAATATGTTTCCCTTCAAGCAATCGTCCTGATATTTCAAATTTAATTTCAGGCGAATACTCTTTAAGTGAATCTTTTTTCTCTACAAGCGGAAATTCTGCATTATTTTCCGGAATCTCAGGAAGATCAGGATCTGTTCTTTTGCATGAGTAAAGAAGGATGATAAATAAACTGAGATAAATGCAGGTAATTATATTTTTGCCCGGATATTTCATGACATTTTATTTGTATCCAATATTTCAAAGTTATGAAACTCAGACGATTTTTTGAAATTGTACTACATCCTTATACTCTACTAAAGTTTAACAGAAGTCTTTTAAACATTCTCATGACGTGAGTCTGGGCAAAACCCTGTTTCAACAAAATCAGTATATGCATTATTACTGTTTAAAGAACGTTTAGCATGTTTTATATTTTTGGTGTAGCTGACCGGCGATTTTTACCGCATAGGATTTTAAATATGAAAAAAGATATATAACTTGAATCGAAATATATAATTTCTAAAAAAAATAATTTACATGAAAGCTTTAGGAATATGTATAATAATACTGTTACTCTTTACGGGGTGCAGGAGTGAAGATATACCTGTTGTAACGACAGCCGAAGTCACGTCTGTTACGCAGACATCTGCAATATGCGGAGGGGAAGTTATTTCCCAGGGAGACGCTGAAGTGACATCAAGAGGTATATATCTGGGTAAATCCGATGATCAGATAATAGTTGATACTATAACAGTTGAAAGCACAGGAATCGGTAGTTTTACAAGTGAACTGACAGGTCTTGATGCGGGAACCGATTATTTTGTCAAAGCTTATGCGACGAATCTTTACGGTACAGGTTTCGGAGATACTGTATCATTTACTACAGAGCCGGCGACTATACCTGTAGTTTACACATATCCTTATTTACCGGTCTCTCAGACTTCGGCTACTTTAAATGGTTATATATCTTCTGATGGAGAATCCGAAATTATTGAATATGGCTTCTGCTGGAGTACTTCAGAAAATCCGACATTATCTGATAATTGTGTAATAGTCGAATCGAACAATCACGGAAAATTTTTTAAAACAATATCAAATCTTGAACCGAATATAACATATTATACAAGGTCTTTTGCCAGGAATTCGGTTGGAATAGGATACGGAAATTCTGAATGGGTTACAACCTGTTCGGAAGATCCGGATACCAGTATAACTGGCACCTGGCTGAATGTGAAAGATCCGGATTGTGGCCCTTATTTTCCAAGCCAGAGCACATATAAAGTGGTGTTTACATCAGATTCTACATTTTATGAATATTATAATGATCAGCTTAATTTTTCTTCACCATTTACTATTGAGCTTCAGAGTAATGATTTCTATAGGATATATTTTAGCAGCTCAGCAGCACGATATCCTTATTATGATTATAGATTATTAGATTGTAATAACATCCAGATTATGAATCCATTTATTGACTATGCAACTGATCCTTGTGATTACTATAAACGAATTGAATAAAATCATTGTTAAATAAATTTTTTTATTTCTTTCTTATTGAGCTTCTTCCTCTCATTTCAACATAAATTTATATGTGACAAATAAATTGTCCGGTATCATCAGACCATCTCAATTTTTCATGGATACAATGAAGTTGTCATCACACCATAACAACAACCCTGGGAAGGTTGACTTCAAATTGACAATCCTGACTGACAGATCGGAAGAGCACACGTCTGAACTCCAGTCACACGGTCTTATCTC
>ERZ795057.2958-NODE-2958-length-12162-cov-5.593293_pt1 | contig 12162 bp, 7 predicted proteins | sample MGYA00375141_ERZ795057 | MGnify/ENA primary metagenome ERZ795057 (study PRJEB30186, sample SAMN05720163) | activated sludge metagenome | isolation source: Anaerobic digester | place: Hong Kong | collected 2015-01-26 ... | reverse complement strand
CTATCCGCCTGAGCCGCGCGGTGATCCGCAACATCAAGCAAAACCTGTTTTGGGCATTCTTCTATAACGTCATCGGCATTCCCGTTGCGGCGGGGCTTTTATACCCGTTCTTCGGGATTACGCTGAGCCCGATGATAGCGGCCGCGGCGATGAGCCTGAGCTCCGTGACCGTCGTAACCAACGCACTCAGGCTGAAACGATTTACCACGGAAAACCGAAAGGAGATCACTATGGACAATTTTACTGGAAACATGCACCCCCTGGTTAATTTCAAAGCCGCGGATGATACCCACGGGCAGGACAGGGATTCCAAAACCCTGACTATGCACATTGACGGTATGAACTGCAACCACTGCAAAAAGGCGGTTGAAGAGGCCCTGCGCAGCGTTCCCGGCGTTGCCAGCGCACAGGTGGACCTGGACAAGCAGGCCGCCGAAGTGACGCTGGGCAAGACCCTGCCGGAGGCATTGCTGATTCAGGCTGTCGAAGGCGCGGGCTACTCCGTTCGCGGCATTTCTTGACTTACACCTCTCTGTTCCACTATACTTTAGTAGTGTAGTGGAACAGAGAGGAAGTGAAGCCCATGATGAATAAGACCCCTTTTGACCGGCTTGTGGAGTATTCAACGGATAACGAGCAGGCCGTGGTTCGGGGCGCGACGATCGACAAGGAACTGTATTCCAAGTACGGCGTCAAACGCGGACTTCGCGATGAAAACGGCAAAGGCGTTCTCGCGGGACTGACGAACATTTCGGAGATTCAAGGCCGAGCGGAGGTAAACGGCGAGCTGAAACAAGCCGACGGCCGCCTTTGGTACAGGGGATACGACATTATCGATCTCGTCAACGGCGTCATCCGCGAATCCCGTTTTGGATTTGAGGAGATCACCTATTTGCTGTTGTATGGCGAGCTGCCGGACAAGGCAAGACTGCAGGAGTTTACCGGTCTGATGGCCGAAAACCGCTACCTGCCGACCAATTTCGTGCGGGACGTGGTCATGAAGGCGCCCAGCGCCGACATGATGAACTCCCTAAGCCGAAGCGTGCTGACGCTTGCCAGCTATGATTCCAACCCGTCGGACCTGTCCGTCAGCAATACGCTGCGCCAGTGCCTGCGGCTGATCGCGGTTTTCCCGATGCTGGCCGTGTACGGTTATCATGCGTTTAACCATTACGAGCAGGACCAGAGCATGTACATTCACCGTCCCGATCCCTCGCTTTCGGCGGCGGAAAACCTGCTGCATATGCTGCGCCCGGATATGAAGTACACGGCGCTGGAAGCGCAGGTGCTGGATCTGGCGCTGATTTTGCATATGGAGCACGGCGGCGGCAACAACTCATCCTTCACCACCCATGTGGTGACCTCGTCCGGGACCGATACCTATTCTGCCATCGCCGCGGCATTGGCAAGCCTGAAAGGGCCCAAGCACGGCGGCGCGAATATCAAGGTCGTACAGATGATGGAGGACCTGAAGAAAAATGTAACCGACCTCACCGACGAGGAAGCGGTGGAAGCCTACCTGATCAAGCTTTTGCATAAGGAAGCCTTTGATCAGAAGGGCCTCATCTACGGCATCGGCCACGCGGTGTATTCCGTCAGCGATCCGCGCGCGCGGGTGTTTAAATCATTTGTGGAAGAATTGTGCAATGAAAAGTGCCACCATGAAGAGTACGCCCTGTATTCCATGGTGGAGCGGCTTGCCCCCAAGGTTATCACCAGTGAGCGACGCATCTACAAGGGTGTCAGCGCGAACGTGGACTTTTTCAGCGGGCTGGTTTACTCGATGCTTGGCATCCCCGAGGAGATGTTCACGCCGATCTTCGCCATCGCGCGTATCGTCGGCTGGAGCGCGCACCGCATGGAAGAGCTCATCAATATGGATAAAATCATCCGCCCTGCCTACATGGCCGTGTTCCCAAGGCGCGACTACAAAGCGCTGGATGAGCGCGAATAAGAGCTGATGGAATACCGCGGCCTTTCGGAAAGCGAAATCACCCGCGACCTGTTTTTGAGCTTTACACACCGCCAAACCGTACGCGAATGCTGGCGGTACGTGGACGGCGAATGGGTGATACGCAGCGATCCGTTTGTGGACGACTGGGATGAGAAGGACTACGAAAAACTGATACGGGATCTGCGAGCTACCATAGCCGCACAGGGCTTCGTGTCCGGTGCGTTTCAAAACGGCTTGCTGAAAGGCTTTGCAGCCGTGAAGGCAGGTTTGATGGGAAGCCGCAGAGAGTATCTGGATCTCGCCAGCATTCACGTATCGCAGGATATGCGCGGGCAGGGAATCGGGCGCGGGCTGTTCACCCTGGCCAAAGACTGGGCGAGGGCGCACGGCGCGAAAAAGCTTTATATCTCCGCGCATTCGGCTGTGGAAACACAGGCCTTTTACCGGGCAATGGGCTGTGTGGAAGCGCAGGAGTACGATGCCGGGCATGTGCGCCTGGAGCCCTGCGACTGCCAGATGGAATGCGAACTGTAAGCGAATCAAAAACACCGCCGGATGATCCGGCGGTGTTTTAAATTAATTTTCTTACTGCTTCCGGCTCGATTTATCCTTGTACATCAGCTGGTCCGCGATCTGTATCAGCTCCGCCACATCATACCCGCTGTTCTGCTCCACGTAGACGATGCCGAAGCTAAGCGCGGTCACATAGGGCTTGCCATGGGAGTAGTTATACAGGGTTTGCTCAATGCGCCGCATATAGGAGTTTCCGATATCCAGCGTGGACTCCAGAATCACAAAGAATTCGTCCCCACCGAAGCGGCAGACAAAATCCTCGTAATTCGCGTTGGACAAAAGCACCTTGGATACGTCCTTGAGCACCTGATCGCCAATGTTGTGACCGTAGATATCGTTGATTTTTTTGAAGCCGTTTACGTCGATCATAATAGCGGTAAACGGTTCCTGCGAACGCAGCTTGAACTGCAGCCTATTTTCCAGCTGCGCGCGTGAGTGCAGCATCGTCAGCGGATCCTTTTGCAGCTCATGCCGCTCCATCAGCAAAAACGTGATAAACGCCGCAAGCGCATAGCCCGGAACGCCAAGGGATAATCCGAAAAACGCCATCTGCAACACGGTTCCTGTAATGGGAACCAGCGTCAGCACCAGGATGACCTGTGTGATCCGGCCCGTGATCATCTGCCGGTTGCGGGATATGCTTAGGATGACCCCAATGGCAAACAGGATCGTGAACGCGTTACCCAGGTAGGTTGCGATACCGCGATGGTACACGTTGTTTGCGTCGATCCTGAACAGCAAACCGTCAAAAAACAGGTTGAGAATGATCAGTACGATGTTCACATAGACAGGAAGCAGATACAGATACGTTCGCCTTGCGTTGCGCTCCTTGGAAAGCGTGATGATGTAATCCAGATAGCAAAGCCCAAGCGACGCGGGCAATAGGTTAACCGAGAAGAACAGCGCGTTGCCGAGATACGACAAGGGAATTAAACCGGAGCGTCCGGGGATGGCGACAAGCCACGAAAAAATCTCAAAGACGCCAACGATCATCAGGGAAATAATGAATCTTTGCAAAATCCTTGTGGAATGGCTGAGGTGGGTCTGTTGCCTGCTGAGAAACACAACCATGATGGTACTGAGCAAAACGCTGAATATCAGCAGATCAGTGTACTCGAGATTGTGAATGCTAAACATACTTCATCTCCATGCTGTGATACAGGTTGTCAATCGAGTCGCAACGCAGGTTTGTGAGTATTTTATCATAAACAATGGAAAATGAACACCTATCCGTGTGAAGAAAAACACGGCGCGGTTTTCCCGCGCCGAAGTGATGTATTGATAGGTATGGCTCCCGAAATCATGCGTGGAATCCCGGTGGTGATCATAGCGGACGATAGACGTCAGCGAAGGACCCGTTTGGGCTTGCGGCGCCGCATCTGCGGTTTTTGGGTTTCCTTTTTCTTGCCCTGCAGGTTGAACAGCTCGTCGCGCAGCTTGGCGGCCTTTTCGAAATCCAAATCCTTCGCGGCTGAGAGCATCTGATCTTCCAGGCTTTTCAGCAGCTCCTCGCGCTCTTCCTCGGGGATATCTGCCTCCGGGTTGGTGGAAAACGCGTTGGTAATCCGAAGCAGCGCCTGCACGGTGGATTGCACGCTCTGGGGCGTAATGCCGTGGAGCTTGTTATACGCTTCCTGCAAGGCGCGGCGGCGGTTGGTTTCGTTGATGGCGCGCATCATGCTGTCGGTCAGCTGATCGCCGTATAGAATCACGCGGCCGTTCAGGTTGCGCGCCGCGCGCCCGATGGTTTGCACCAGCGAGGTTTCACTGCGCAAAAACCCTTCCTTGTCAGCATCCAAAATCGCCACAAGGCTGACCTCAGGCATGTCCAGCCCTTCGCGCAGCAGGTTGATGCCCACCAGCACGTCGAACTCGCCCAGCCGCAAATCGCGGATCAGCTCGGAACGCTCCATGGTCTGGATGTCGGAGTGCAGGTACCGCACGCGGATTTTGAGCCCGTTCAGGTATTCTGTCAGGCTCTCGGCCATGCGCTTGGTCAGGGTTGTGACAAGCACGCGTTCCCCCCGGTCCACTGTTTTGTGAATTTCGCCGATCAGATCGTCCACCTGTCCGGTAGCCTTGCGCAGTACCACCAGCGGATCCAGAAGCCCGGTGGGGCGGATGATCTGCTCCACGATATTCTGCGCGATGGATTGCTCGTAGGCCGCAGGCGTCGCGCTGACGTATACGGTCTGGTTTTGGCGCTTGCGGAACTCGTCAAAGACCAGCGGGCGGTTGTCGTAAGCCGAAGGCAAGCGGAAGCCATAGTCCACCAGTGTTTTTTTGCGCGCCCGATCACCGTTGTACATGCCGCGAACCTGCGGGATGGTCACATGGCTTTCGTCGACGAACATCAGGTAATCGTCGGGGAAGTAGTCCAGCAGGCAGAACGGTGCGTCGCCCGGCTTGCGACCGTCGAAGTAGCGGCTGTAGTTTTCAATACCGGAGCAGCTGCCGATCTGGCGTATCATTTCGATGTCGTACTGGGTGCGCTGGCGCAGGCGCATGGCATACAGCGGCTGGCCCTCGTCGGTCAGCTCCTGTACGCGCAGCTCCATATCGCGCTCGATTTCCTCCAGATGCTCGTTCATGGTTTCGCGTTCCATAGCGTAGTGTGTGGCGGGGTAGACCATCGCGTGCTCCAGCGTCGCCAGCACGTTGCCCGATACCACTTCCACCTCGCGGATGCGCTCGATCTCGTCGCCGAAAAACTCCACACGGATGGCGTGCTCACGCTCGTTGGCGGGGATTATCTCCAGCACGTCGCCGCGCACGCGGAAGCTGCCGCGCGTAAAATCGATATCGTTGCGCACATACTGGATATCGATTAGCCTGTCGATCAGGGTATCGCGGCTGATTTGCACGCCGGGGCGCAGGCTGACGGTCATGCTGGAATATTCGCTGGGATCACCCATGGAGTAAATGGCGGATACGCTGGCGACGACAATCACGTCCCTGCGTTCCCTGACGGCCGAGGTGGCCGAGTGGCGCAGGCGGTCGATTTCCTCATTGATGGAGGCATCCTTGTCGATATAGGTATCGGTGGAGGGGATATAGGCCTCCGGCTGATAATAGTCGTAATAGCTGACAAAGTACTCCACGGCGCTGTCGGGGAAGAACGCGCGGAATTCTGCGCACAGCTGCGCCGCCAGCGTTTTGTTGTGCGCGATGACCAGCGTGGGCTTTTGCACGCGCTCAATGACCGAAGCCATGGTAAAGGTTTTGCCGCTGCCCGTAACGCCCAGCAGCACCTGATCCTTCAACCCGTTCTGGATGCCCTCGGCGAGGCTTGCGATGGCCGCGGGCTGGTCGCCGCTGGCCTGATAGGGAGATTGCAGTACGAACTGATTCATGGCGAACTCCTTACGGATTGGGGAATATGTGTTCGCTATCAGAATAGCACAGGACAGCCTGTACGTCAACGACTTTTCTTGCGGCAAACCGGGTTTGATCAATAGAAAAAGCCTCCGGGTTCCCGGAGGCTTAGTAAGGTGCTAACTTTAGTTGGAAATTGCGATGGCTCCGCTGGAAGCGGCTGTGCCGTAGTGCGTTCCGCCGTCGTTGCTGGCGCTGACGGAGAAGGTATAGTTGCCTGCCGCCAGGGTTTCAATCAGCTGCGATACGGTGGCTGCCGTAACCACGATGGGGGAATCGGGCGATCCGCCGGTCGGGTTGTACTCAACTCTGTAATGGGTAATCGCCTGTCCGCCTGTTGTGGCCGGAGCCTGCCAGGTGACGGTCGCCGTGTTGGCAACGCTGTTATCGACCGCCAGGTTCTGCGGCGCGCTAGGGGCAACATACGGCGTGTTGTTGACCCGCGTGCTTGCATCGCTGTCGTCGTAGCCGTTGTTGGCCGTAATCCAGATCTCGTACTCTACGTTGGACAGACCGGTGAAGGTGTACTCCGTAGCCGCCAGCGCAGACACCGTTGCGCCTACCGGATCGGGATCGGTCGCGACTTTGATGTAGAGATCATAGTCCTGAATGGCATTGCCGCCCGTATCGGCATCCGGCAGCCAGGAGATGTAAATCTCTTCAAAATCCTCAATGTTCTGGGTGATCGTGGGTGCGGCAGGCGTGCCGACCGGGTTGGAAGAGATGGTTGCGGGAGAGCCAACCTCTGCGGAGTTGACAGCGATGACCATGAACTCGTAGGTTTGCGCGTTCGTCAGCCCGGAGACCGATTTGGTGGTCGCGCTGGAGCGTCCGGCAACATCGTATTCCACGTTATCGACATACACACGGTAGTGGTCGATCAGCACACCGGTACCGCCCGTATCGGCCGGGGTAGACCAGCTGAGCTCTACAAACCCGTCTCCGCGATCGGACACATTCAAACCCTGAGGTGCGCTGGGCGCGCTGGGGTTGGGCGTGGCAACCAGGGAGTTGGAGTAGGCGCTGTCGCCCTGTGCGTTGGCGGCTACGAGCCAGAAATAGTATGTGGTTCCGTCGATCAGCCCGGTGGCAACGTATTGGGTATCGCCTGCGCTGATCGTCGTGCTCAACGCGTTCTTTGCACCGCCCTCGGTCAGGCTGTAGTATGCCTTATAGGCTGTCAGAGCCTCGCCGCCGTCGTTGGCGGGGGCTGTCCAATGCAGGGTGACGGTTTCGTGCGCCGCAACCGCACTGGTCAGCACCGGAGCGCCGGGTGCGTTGCGCCCGTATAAAAGCACCTCGCAGGTATCGGTCAGGGTAGGATCGGCCACCGAGGTTCCGGTGATCTCGATCATCTGATCCGCCACGCCGACCAGCGCGGCATCGTCTGGCACCAGCAGCTTACCTGCCAGCGCCGCGTAGGTCGAGCCTGAGGTGATGCTCAGCGTATAGTCGGTCGTGATGGCCGCTGTGGCGGAGGAGCCGTTGGAGTAGTGAAGCTTGGCGTTGATGTTGGCAGTCTCATCATACCGCAGGGTCGTATCCGCCGGAAGAAGCTCGATGGAGGTAATCGTCAGGGCATCGGTGGTGATGGTGACCGTCAGCACGGCGGTTTTTGGGTTGCCGCCCGCGTCGTCGGCGGTGGTGGTGCCGGTTACGGTGAACACGGTGCCGTCGGCGATGGCTGAGCTGATATTAAGGACAATCTCTTCATTGACAGTATCAATCGAGGTGCTTACGTTGCCGCCCGCTTCGGCCGATACCACCAGGGAGAAATAGGGATTCGTCAGATTATAGCCGCTGATGGAATAGCCGATGCGGCGTTCCACGTCGCCTCCGGCAATGGATACGGTGGCGGCGGTATCGTCAAAGGCGAAGCCGGTCACGCGGGGTTCTGCCGCAGTTACGGTTACGGTGCAGGTATCGGTAATCGGGTCTCCGTTCGCGTCGTCGTCCGTCGTCGTCGCGGTGACTTCGATCACAGCGCCAACGGTTGCGGAGTTGAGGATGTGCAGCTGCCCACTGACAATCTCCGCCATGCTGGCGTTGCCTGTTACAGACAAGGTATAGGCGGGGGAGGAGAGATCGGTTCCCGTGACAGTCACATCAAGGTCTACCGTCTCGCCCTGCATGCCTGTTGGGTAATCGGAGGTCACGGTGATGCCGGTGGCGACGGTCTGATTCGGGTCGTCATAAATCAGGAAATCATTCATCATATAGCCGATGCGGCTGCCGACCTTGATCCTGTCCCAGTCTGCGCCGCGCTCCAGCACATCCACACGGGTGCCTACGCTGTACAGGCCGATGATGGAATAGCTTGTGCCCGGACCGGAGCGCAGGCGCACGCCATAACCGTTTGCGCTCCATACGGTCGCCAAATCATCGCCAGTCGGCGGCGGGGTCGTGGTGCCGGGATCGGTAGAGGTCAGGAATTCGCTCATCATGAACCCGACGGTCGTGCCGACCTGGATGCGGCTCCAGATCACGCCGGTTTGCAATACGCTGACCTTCGTGCCGACGGAGTACACCGCGATTACGCGGTAGCCCTTGCCGGGGCCTGTGCGCATGCGAACGCCGTAACCGTTTGCACTGGTTACGTATTTGGTTAACGCGCTGGGCGATCCGCCCAGAGAGATATAATCCGAGTGCATATACCCGGCCTTGTTGTCGGGTGTTTTTACATTGTACCAATCGCCGCTGATGCCCAGGATCTCAACAACGGTACCCGTATTGTAAGATTTCAGGATGGTCGCGTCCAATGACGGGGCGGTGCGCAGCCTGAGCCACCCACCGGTAACCGTTCCGTACTCTGCCGCCGAGGCTTGCATGCCGGGCAGTAGGGTCAGAATCATAATGAGAGCGAGTCCGAGTATTACGATGCGTTTCATGTCGGATGCCTCCGTTACTCAAAGTGTACTTGTTATACAACGATTGTATACGTGGAATTGCTCCCAAGTTGGAGAACATTTTTATGGTATACACCGAATTCATAGTAAACTTGTTCCTAATCGGTTACAATAATACTACAATTCTAAACATTTCGCAACATATATTTCATATTTATAGAGCCGATACCTTGCCAACCCACCGGGGATGTGATATTCTTTGAAAAAAGCGCGGATAGGGGGCGGATTCCGGATGAAAGCCGCATTTTATCTATGGAAACGGCGTCTGGTCTGGGTCGTTTTGTTGTCTATCGTACTGGCTGGCACCATGGGCGCTTACGCCTATCTTTACATGCCCTTGCGGTATGAGGCCGTTGCGGAGATCCTGATGCTGCCATCGGGTACGGCAGAGCTTTCCGCCCTGGCGGATGAGAGCATCCGCTGGTCACAGTACGACGCGCTGAAAACAGGCGCGCCGTGGGATGAAACCATGCACAGCAGCGTGACACGCTATGGCAATACCAGCCTGCTTTTGGTCAAGGTCACGGCGGAAAACGACCTGGCGGCCGCAAAGGGTGCCAACGCGCTGGCTGAAGCGCTGATCGGCGTGATCAACAACTCCATGAACGAAACGGTGCTCAAGTCCGTGGTCACCGCGGGCGTACCGGAAGCACCCATACGGTTTTACCGGGAACGCTATATTGCGGCGGTATTTTTGGGAGCGTTTATCCTCCTTTCCCTGCTCTTCCTGCTGATCAGCGCAAGGCGAACCAAGCTGATCCGCTCCGGCGATATCGCCCGGACCGCCGCGCTGCCCGTGCTGGCCGAGATTCCCGACCTGAAAGACGTTATGGCGGCATTTGAGCGCTTCGACCCGGAGGATTGCCCCCCGCTGTATGATTTCGCAGGCTACCACACGCACGAACAGCTACGGCTGATTACCCTGGCGATTCGCCTGCGCGCCAAGCAGGATAAACTCAAAAGCGTCGCCGCCGTATCCGGTACGGACGGGGAGTACCGAAGCGCGGTTTTGGTCATGCTGGCCCAGGAGCTCTGCAGGCAGGGCAGCCGCGTCCTTTTGGTGGATATGAACTGGTACGCGCCGCGCCTGGCACGCTTGCTGGGGGTTAAGGGCGACCGGGATTTGATTCACTGCCTGGCCTCCAATATCCCCGTTGAACAGGCGATGGTGCAGACCCCGACGCGCAACCTCTACTTTCTGGATCAGAACCACACCCAGAGCATGGCGGCGCAGCTTCTGGCTTCGGCTTCGTTTGCGGCGTTTTTGGACAAGCTATACGGGAAGTTTGATTTTGTGCTCTTCGATATGCCGGAGGCGAGCCTGTTCACCGATGCGCTGGCCATCAGCGGCATATTGCACGGCGTGCTCCCCGTGATACGCGCCAGCCGCTGGACGCCCGCGCAGATCAAGCAGTGGCTGGCGCCTATGGACAAGCTCGGGCGCAGCGCTCTGGGGCTTGTGATTACCGATGCGTCCGTCAAACAGGCGCGCACACACCGCAGGCTGGATCAATCCACTGGATTTTAACATGATTACACGCCGTGTTTCATTGCGGAATCACGGCAAAACATGGTATACTTCAAAAGGTGAAACCATAGCACGGAAAGGAAAGTGACGCGTATGGATCTTCTCAAAACCATTCTTTTGTATATGTCCATGCTTTATGTCTCTGCTGTGCAGGTTGCACCCGATCCGGCCACGGTCAACATTACGCCAAGCCCTTTGCCTACCACAACCGGGATATACGCAACGGCGGTCGTTGCAACGCCCACGCCGGCTCCTATGCCCACCCCTTCCATCACGGCCAATCCGGCGTATAAAACGCTGGTGCTCGGCGACCGCAACGCAACCGTGGGAAGTGTGCAGACGAAGCTCCAGGAGCTTGGCTACTATACAGGTGAAATCGATAATGCCTACGGCAACCAAACCCGCCTGGCCGTGCAGCAGTTCCAGTACTATAACGGCCTGACCGTGGATGGTATCGCTGGAAGGCATACCCAGACCATATTGTTTGAATATGCCGATGTGAAAGCCGCGCCGACCCCAACGCCGGCCTTCCAGCCCGACGAGACGATCACGCCTCCGCCGGTGACCGCCACACCGGCCCCGCAGCCTTCGCAAACGCCCATGGAGGCGACCGAGGAACCACAGCCTACCGACACGCCCGCGCCGACGGAAACCCCGGATGTGAACGCGCCCGCGCTGCTGACGCAATACAGCTTCGAGTTCTCCGGATTCTCCCAGCCGCTGACAGTCGGGGATACGGAAACCGTACTGCATCCCGTTGAGCTGGATGAAGTGCTCTACGTACCGCTGACGGAGATCCTGCAAAACTCCGGCAATGTCATTATTGAAAATACCAACGAAAATCTTGAGGAGATCGCCTTCAATGTACTGGCTGATTTTTACCAGGTCTCCTATACTGTGAACGATGACGGCAGTCTGGCTAACCTCGTGTTTGAGAAAAACGCGCAGCCCCAGCCGCTTTTTAACCGCAGCGCGATCCTTCTGGACGGCGTATTTTATCTGCCGATGGAAGATATGACGCGTATTACGGGCATCAGCTTTGCTGTGGATGACGCGGCCGGGATCGTCACCGTAACCATGCCGGGGTCGGGAACATAAAGGAGCAGGAGGGGACATCATGTACGACATCAAAATCACCAGGGCAGACATCCTCAAGCAGAAACCGGAAGATGAATCAAAGCTTGGCTTCGGTAAAATTTTTACCGATCATATGCTGCGCATTGATTATAACGAGGGGATTGGCTGGCACGACGCGAGGGTAACCCCGCTTGAAAACCTGTCCCTGCACCCCGCCAGCGCTGTGCTGCATTACAGCCAGGAAATTTTTGAAGGCGCGAAGTGCTACCGCCGGGCCGACGGCGGCATGAACCTGTTCCGCATCCGCGATAATTTCGAGCGCATGAACCGCTCGGCGGCGCGCATGGGAATGGCGACCATGCCCATCGACCTGTACATCGAAAGCCTGCTGGCGCTTTTGTCCGTGGATAAGGAATGGACACCGCACCAGGAAGGCGCGTCGCTGTATATCCGGCCAACGATGATTGCCACCAAGGAGTACCTTGGCGTATCGGCGTCGGACAGCTACCTGTATTATGTGCTGCTGTCGCCAAGCGGCGCGTATTATGCCAGCGGGCTTGCGCCTGTGGGCATCTATGTGGAGGACGAGCACGTACGCGCGGTGCGCGGCGGCGTTGGCGTAGCCAAGACCGGCGGTAACTATTCCGCAAGCATTTTGGCAAGCGTCAAGGCCAAAAAACTTGGCTATGCGCAGGTGCTTTGGCTGGACGGTGTGGAGCAGCGCTACGTGGAAGAAGTCGGCGCAATGA
>ERZ795057.2957-NODE-2957-length-12162-cov-12.302800_pt1 | contig 12162 bp, 10 predicted proteins | sample MGYA00375141_ERZ795057 | MGnify/ENA primary metagenome ERZ795057 (study PRJEB30186, sample SAMN05720163) | activated sludge metagenome | isolation source: Anaerobic digester | place: Hong Kong | collected 2015-01-26 ... | reverse complement strand
AGTGATTGATTGTCAGGAGGATGTGATCTCTTCAGCTTGATCATGGTTCTAAGTCGCCTGGATCAGTCTCTGCCATCGTTCTTGTGACATTATGGCCTCCACGCCCTTGAGCGTGGCCTGAGCGAGGAGTTGCTGTGCATAATCAGATGCATCGGACATGGACATGCGGACGATGCCCTGCTGCACCCGGGGAAGGAACTGCGGATCTACGCTGAGCCGGCCCACGCCGATTCCAAGGAAAAACGGTATGTAAGCAGGTTCGTGAGCCATCTCTCCGCATACGGAGACATCCTTTCCCCTGTTATGCGCAGCGGCAACGACCTTGGAGAGACCCCGCAGCACGGATGGGTGATGGGCGCAGTAGTATTCGGACACCCTCTGGTTCGTCCGGTCCACGGCAAGCATGTACTGGATAAAGTCATTTGTCCCGATAGAGAAAAAGTCGGCTGCATCAGCCAGGTCATCAATGATCTCCAGCACGGACGGGAGTTCCACCATCATGCCGATCACAGGATTCGCGTTGAAGGGAAGATTTTCCCGTGCAAGGGAATCCATGCAGTCAAAGACCACCTGCCGCGCCTGGTGGAACTGATCGAGGGATGATATCATGGGGAACATGATACGGACCTCGGGCAGGGAGGCAGCGGCGCGGAGGATGGCGCGCAGCTGTGTTTCAAAGACATCCCGGTGTCTCAGGGTGAACCTGATGGATCTCAGCCCCAGATCGGGATTCGGGTCCGGTTCCGCATCCAGATACGAGAGCACCTTTTCTCCACCCACATCGAGGGTCCGGAAGGTGACATCGAGGCCGTTCATCTCATCGAGAAGCCGTTTATAGACCACATATTGTTCAGTCTCGGACGGCAGTGTCGTGCGGATGAGGAAGGGAAACTCAGTCCGATAGAGCCCTACACCTTCTGCCTTGAGCTTTCGTGCCAGGGGTGCCTCGCTCAGCAGGTTGATATTTGCCATCAAGTGAACCCGCGAGCCGTCAGTGGTTTCAGTAACGGGCTGCATAGACACGTCCATTTTTTCGGCTGTTTCATGGATGTGGTTTCGTGCCTCAAACTGCCTGACGATATCAGGGGAGGGATTGATATAGATGTTTCCCACGTGTGCGTCCATAAGAATTGGTGTGTCTTCTGGCAGGGCCAGGAGGTCATGCTGATCGGACATGACAAGGGGAATGTGCAATGATCGCGACAGGATTGAGATATGGGCCGTAATACCCCCTCCCACAAGAATGATACCCTGAATATCGTGAGCAACGAGTCTTATGATGTCCGACGGGTAGAGCTGGTTTGCGATAACGATGCGCTTGCTGCCGAAATCATCGTCTTTCGCATCTGATGACTTCAGATTCTTAAGGATACGCAGAGCAAGGTCTTCCACATCGTTCGATTTCTCGCGGATATATCCATGGGAACTCTTTGAGAACAGGTCGATGTAATGATTGGCGACCTGTGACAGTGACAGAACAGGTGCAGTGCCCTGATCGATGAGGCTCGTCATTTCGCCGACAAAGCTCGGATCCTTGAGCATCATGAAATGCGTGGTGAATATCAGCGAAGCACTCTCCGGGAGCCGCCTGGCGAACTTGGTCTGCAGCGACTGAAGCTGTTCCGCCGTGGCCTCAACGGCACGCTGAAAGTCAGCCATGGTATAGACAGTATCCTGTTGCGAGGTGTCCTGAAGCAGCGCCCTGCGGTTTTTCTTGAAAATGGTTGCAGGTGCATAGGCATAGCCGTTGACTGCCACCTGAGCCTTTATCAGTGGAGGAGGTGATGCACTGGGCAGGTCTGGGAGACTACCATGTTCGTGATGCATTTCCATGAGGAGCCTGGCGTTCTCGATGGAAGAAGCAAGCTGAGACGATACGGCACGCAGGGCCATAACATCGCTCTCGTTAAAATAGTCGGGTTTCTCGTGTTGAACCACCAGGGCGCCGATCTTGACCGGACCTCTGTGGATCGGGACAACCAGCAATGACTGGAAGCGCTCTTCATGGGCCTCTTCAAAATACTTGAAACGCGGATTATGATCCGCCCGGCCTTCACAAACCGGGTCCAACCGTTCCACGCAGTACCCCACGAGCCCTTCACCCAGTTTCATCCTCACCTTGCCCACAGCATCAGGGTTCAATCCCGAGGTTGCCGCCAGGACCAGGTCATCGGCCGCCTCTTCATACAGGTAGATGGAACACACATGGGCATCCAAATAATTTGCCACCATCTCGGAGGCCTGAGCGAGGAAGTTGTCGATGGTATAACTGCCGGTCAGCAGGTTTGTCAGGTCTCCGATGTCACACAGAAGATTGAGATGATCGTCTTGTGTCCTGTTTTTTCCCATATGTGTGCACTCATCATCTTCTTTAGTTTCTTCTCGGCCGAGAATCAAGAACAGATATAGATCCAGTGATATCTGCAGGCAGGTTATTGACCTGAGGGTGGAAGAGAGGCATTGTTTTGTTTATATGAACCTCAGAGGTGGTGGATATGGGAGATTTTCGGGAACTTGTAAAAAGAAGACGCTCGGTGAGAGATTACCGCGATACTGCGGTGGATCTTGACGTAATACGTGACATCATCGCTGATGCCTGCGAGGCACCCAGTGCGGGTAACCGGCAGCCATGGGGCTTTATTGTTGTAACATCCCGGGACATGATGAAACGGCTTTCCCATGAGAGCAAAAAAAACCTGCTTGCCGACATGAAGGAACTCAGGTCCCCGATGCTCAGGCTGTACCGGCCCGTCTTGAAGGACGAGAACTTCAATGTGTTCTACAATGCCCCCTGCCTTGTCTATATTACCGGGCCCGGGGATGTTCATTCGGTCAATGCAGACTGCTCACTGGCTGCGGCATATTTCATGTTCTCGGCCGCCGAGCGGGGGCTTGGCACCTGCTGGATCGACCTCGGCTCCCATATCAAAGATGCCGCACTGCGCAAAGAGATCGGACTGCCTGAAGATCATAAGATCGTAGCTACGTTGATCGTCGGCTACCCCGGGGCTGTCCCGGTTCGACCGCCCAGAAAAGAACCCAGGATTTTAAAGATCATAGAATAGATTGCCCGCCGGGTGAGGAGTCCCCTTTCAGTGCCTGTATTGTTGTGTTTCATGGGGTGTGCCTTGTAAGGCTTCCTGTATGGTATCGATGGTATCTTCAGGATAATGAATCAAATACCAGGTAATCATTTTCTCATTGTTTGTAGGAATCCGCCTATTGATAAAAAACTGCTACATGCTATTAATACTCCTTAAACCTCTTGAAAAAGGAGTATATCATGAGCCAGCTCCCGTTAACTGCTGGGAATTATTATGAGTATCCATTGATCATCAAGAAGCTTCTCTCTACCCCAATGCGGTATGCCAGAAACCAGGAGATCATATACCGGGACAAAGCACGATTCACCTACAGCACTCTCTTCGAGCGGATCAACCGTCTTGCAAGCGGACTCGACGTCCTCGGAGTAAAATCAGGAGACATCGTGGGGCTCATTGATTACAATTCGCACCGCTTTTTGGAAAGCTACTTTGCCGTGCCCATGATGGGTGCGACACTGGCCATGTTCAACTGGAGATTCGCCCTCGAGGAATTTGAATATACTATAACTCATGCCAGACCAAAGATCCTGATCGTGCACGCAGACTTTGTCCCGCTTCTTGAAAAGATAGAGGATTCGCTCTCGGCAGTGGAAAAGATTGTGGTGATCGCTGATGATGTGGGCGTGCCCGAGACATCACTGAATATCCGGACGGAATATGAAACGATGCTCGAGGAAGCCTTCAGATCGTACGACTTCAAGGATCTGGATGAGAACATGACTGCTACCCTTTATTATACGGCAGGGACCACCGGACAGCCCAAAGGCGTATTTTTTTCCCATCGCCAGATTGTGCTCCAGACGCTCTCCCTGGCCATTGTCCTGGGTTCGTTTGCATCCAATGTTCATTTCGGCTCGGACGATGTGTTTATGCCACTTACCTCCATGTGGAACGAACACGCATGGGGTATGCCTTATCTCGCCACCATGCTGGGGGTAAAACAGGTGTTCTCAGGAAAGTATGATGTGGAAACTGTTCTCAACCTTTTCAAGGAGCACCGGATCACTTTTTCCGTCTGTATCCCCACGGTTCTCCACATGATCCTTTCTCACCCGTTCTCAGAGGATCTGGACTTTGCCGGGTGCAGGCTCATGGTGGTCGGCGCACGGCTCGAGAGAGCCCTGGTGAGAGCTGCCATGAAGCGGGGTGTAGAGGTGGTCTCAGCCTTTGGGATGTCGGAGACCTGCCCGCTGATTTCGGTGGCAAATCCCAAGCCGGATCTCGTCGAAGACGATGTCGAGAAGAAGCTCGATATGGTTACATCCGCCGGATTAGCCGCACCCCTGGTGGAACTGGAAGTGGTCGATCCGTTGGGACATCCGCACCCCCATGATGGAAATTCTGTCGGTGAGATCGTCATGCGGGCGCCCTGGCTTACCAGGGGATATTATAAAGATCAAAAGAAATCACGAGATCTCTGGCGGAATGGATGGCTCTACAGCGCCGATCTCGGATATATCGACTCGGAGGGATACCTCCACGTGACCGAACGGGTGAAAGATATCATCAAGAGCGGAGGTGAGTGGATATCCGCCCTGAAAATCGAGAACCTCGTCAGGAGACATAAAGGCATACAGGATGTGGCCGTGGTGGGTGTTCCCAATGAGAAATGGGGTGAACGGCCGGTTGTCATCGCTGTGGTGAAACCCGAGTATGCAGATATGGTAACGGAAGAAAAGATCAAGGCATTTATGAAGAAATTCGCAGAGACCGGAGAGATACCCAAGTTCTCGCTGCCCGATCGGTATGTCATTGTCGATGAGATCCCCAAGACAGGGGTCAAGAAGATAGATTTCCGGAAAATAAGAAAGAACTGGGGCACGGATATCGAGTCCTGATTCTTTGCCTGACCGGGCTGTCGGACCCTCATCTCGTGTCGGGTTTGAACCCCCGGGACTGACATGCGGATACCATCCGTTGCAGGATATACGTACAGGTCATGAATACCTCTATGCTCTGTAGTAGTGCCGTTTATCGGGCTTTCTTGAACATATTTTGCGCTTGACATCAGATATGCCCATGCATTAGTGATGTCTGATATCTGGGATAAGAAAATATCTGACTTGAATCTTGATTTCACGAAGGACGTATTCGGAAACACTTCACCAAGTCAACCGTTCATTGATGATATCTTCGATCTACAGAAATACAACAATCAGGGTCTTTCAGTTTTGCCAACCGGGAGAACCTGGAACAAGAGGGGCGTAAATGGCAGAAGGTACGGTAAAATGGTTTAACGAGAAGAAGGGTTTTGGTTTCATCACATCAGATAGTGGGGATGATGTCTTCGTACACCATACTTCAATCAATCAGCAGGGTTTCAGAACGCTCGAAGAAGGTCAGCGGGTGACCTTCGAGGTTGTCAGCGGACCAAAGGGCCCTCAGGCGTCAAACGTCAGCAAAATCTAAATACCAAACAGGGGCGGGTACATTCCGTCCCTGATTTTATCTGAATACTTCACGTTTTTCACGTCCAAGCAGTTTATTGAATAGAACTCGTCCTCCTCGAATGGGTCTTCAGTATAAAAACGTGCCAGGAGATACGTATGGCGAATAGATCACAGAATACATTTAAGAAAAAGGCACGGGAAGAGGCAAAGAGGCGAAAGAAGGATGCCAAGGAAGCCCGTAAGCAGGAACGCAAGGATATCAAATCCAGCGAAACACCTGTAGAAGGCGTCGAAGACCCTGATCTTGCCGGCATCGTACCCGGACCGCAACCCTTGCCCGAGGAGTGGGACGACTGATCCGGGAAGGACTGCCGGGGCTCTATCATAGGGATGACACCTGGAAGAGTTTCCGGGATTGCCGCTCAGTAGTGCTGTTTCTTTCACCGGAATGAAAGACATATCGGCCGGCTCCCATAGGAACAGGAACCGGCCGTTCCTTGCAAATATCAGGCCCCTGCCATCATGGCCTGGATATCTGATTGCACATCACCGGTCGGTTTCAAATCAAATTTCTCCACAAGCACCTTTGCCACGCCCGGTGAGAGAAATCCCGGCAGCGTGGGGCCGAGTCGGATGCCTTTTACGCCCAGGTAAAGAAGGGCCAGAAGGACAGCGACCGCCTTCTGCTCGTACCATGCAATATCGTATGAGATGGGCAGGTCATTGATATCTTCGAGGCCGAATACTTCTTTGAGTTTCAGGGCAATCACTGCAAGCGAATACGAGTCATTACACTGCCCGGCATCCAGAACCCGGGGGATTCCGCCTATATCACCGAGATCGAGTTTGTTGTAGCGGTACTTTGCACATCCGGCGGTCAGGATGACGGTATCTTTACCAAGCGATTGAGCAACCTCGGTAAAATAGCTGCGGGATTTTTGCCTTCCGTCACATCCTGCCATCACGACAAAACGTTTGATGGCGCCGGACTTGACGGCAGATACCACCTTGTCGGCAAGCGAGAGTACCTGGTTGTGGGCAAAACCGCCGGTTATCTCCCCCTGTTCGATCTGGGTGGGGGGCTGGCATTTCTTCGCCAGGTCGATGATTGCGGAGAAGTCCTTGCTGCCGCCTTCTACCCGGTCAGGGATATGTGCCACCCCAGGATATCCGGCCATACCCGTGGTAAAGATCCTGTCTTTATAAGAATCCTTCACCGGGATGATACAGTTCGTGGTCATGAGGATCGGACCGTTGAATGAATCGAACTCTTCCGCCTGTTTCCACCATGAACCGCCGTAATTGCCCGCGAGGTGGCTGTGCTTCTTGAACATGGGATAGTAGTGGGCCGGAAGCATCTCTCCATGGGTATATACATCGACACCACTTCCGGCTGTCTGCTCGAGGAGTTCCTCCATGTCCTTGAGATCGTGTCCGGAGATGAGGATGCCGGGGTTGCTTCTCGTCCCGATGCTTACTTTCGTGAGTTCCGGAGAGCCGTAGGCCCCGGTATTCGCCTTGTCCAGCAATGCCATAGTCTTCACTGCTATCTCGCCGGCCTTCATCACCAGGGTCACCATCTCGTCGGTGCTCAGGTCCTGTGTCGTGGATGCCAGTGCTTCCATCATGAAGTCGTGGATCTCGGGATCAACGTGTCCCAGCAGGGCTGCGTGGTCGGCATAAGCGGCGATGCCCTTGATGCCGTAGATCAGAAGTTCCCGAAGCGAGCGTACATCTTCATCCCCGGTAGCGAGTACGCCGATGGATTCCGCCTTGGTCAGGTACTCTTCCGGGTCATCGCAGCACCAGGAGGCAGCATCAGGCATATCACCCGGGAGCGAAGAGGTGCATGCAGCGCGAAGTTCGTCTCGGAGTGCAAGCCCGTCCCTGATGAGTCCGATAATCCTGTCGTTGTCGAAATTGGCATTGGTGATCGTTGCAAACAGGGCCTTTGTTATAAATTCTCCATACCTTTGGTCCAGGGCTTCCCGGGTCTTTGCCTGAAGCGCCCAGATTGAAAGGCCTCGCAGTACAAAGACGAGAAGATCCTGAAGCCCTGCAGTATCCGGTGCCTTGCCGCAGACACCCTTGAGGGTACATCCTGAATTCTTTGCAGTTTCCTGACATTGATAACAGAACATCTTTTGTCCTCCTACTTATTATTTTGAGCATGCACCGGAATTGACATGGCCCATACAGCTGTTGTCCGTGAAGCCCGCCAAAGTACATTTAAATGGCATATCCGTGCCGGGAAGAGATGCCCTTGAAGCGTTCTTGAAAGGACTTCATCCCCTGTATAAATAATATGCTGGTGTATGTGATTGTCCACCCGTCACGTCCATTTCGACCATGCTCATGCATGATGTGTTTGTCTCATAAAGATCAGACGAGGGAATTGACTTAAGTCAAAAGGGGTTCGTAACGGGCTGAATATTGAAATCTGTTCCTTCTCTGCCCGGATCGGCAGCGAAGCTGTGACAGGGTGATCAAGGGTGGACAGGGTGTGGATTTTGCGTGAATTATCAGCTGAAACGCAAAGAGTTCTTTCTCAGAGGATCTCCTGTTTTCGTCCCGGAGAAGAGTGTGTCAGGGGGAATCTACTGGTTGATAAGGCCCTTGCTGATGGCGAAAGAGGTCAGTCCTGCTATGCTGTGTATACCCAGTTTGTTCATGAGATTGGCACGATGTTTTTCAGCAGTCCTCACAGAGATAGAGAGCATCTGGGCGATCTCCTTGCTCGTGTAACCTTCGGCCACCAGTTTGAGCGTGGTTTTCTCCCTGTTGGTCAGGAGCTTTTTCCAGGGATCATGCTCGGGGATATCTTGATTCTCAAGATAGGCATTGATCACCTCTCTCGTTATTCCAGGAGAGACAAAATGGTTTCCGTTCATAACGCTCTTGATCCCTGTCTCAAGCTCGCTGCGGGATGCACGTTTCAGAACGTACCCGTCTGCACCGACGCGGAAAGACTCTATCAGATGCTCCTCTGTAGAGTGAAAGGTCAGGACGACAATCTTAATTGAAGGATACCGTTTTTTGATCAGTCTGATTGCATCGGTGCCCGAGAGCTTTGGCATGGCAAGCCCCGTCAGGATCAGGTCCGGAGAGAGATTTTCCGCAAGTTCGAGCAGTTCAAAACCGTCGCCGGCATCACCGACAACCTCAAATTCGGGGTACGATCTCAGCAGGCAGCAGAGCCCATCTCTTACAACCGTATAATCTTCTGCAACAACGATTCTGGTCTTATTCATCTCTTGTTTTCCTTGCAGTTTAGTCTACCTATGTCTGTTCCCAATGGCGGAGAGTATTCTCCGGTTGCAGAAAGTGAGAGATCGGTAGTGTCGATGGGAATGGCCGAGAGTCCCGAAGATGTTCGCGTTTGTCCCTTCATGAGTGAAAGTCCGCCTACGATGTCTATTGTATCAGGATATAGATTGCTGCCGTGTTGTGTCAAGCATAAAATGCACAGCCAGGGATAAGAATATAAAAATGGATTGAAATAAATAGAGATAACGGTCTGTTGACTTCATGCTAATGGAAATTATATCAATAATAACTTTCACACAGACGGATTATGATAGAGTCGCTACGTAATATCACTTTGCTTTGTACGTAGCAATCGATTGCAAAATGAGTAGTCCGCTTCATTAAGAAAAGCCTTTCAGAAATCGATCAGGTCCATATATCAAAAAAAGAGGCCATACATATCCTGGTATGCAGGTCAGGGATACATAAAACATATCTGACATCGTACTTCGAAGACCTGGTGAAATGAAACGCCACGATATTCAACACAAATAAAGATTTCATCCCCCCGGAACGGGGGGATTTTTTTTATTTCGGGCCTGGGTGAGAATCAGACCTCTATCTTCCCTTCGACCATGGTCTTGGTAGGTCTGAAGACCTCGACACCGAATTTGTCTGCAAGCTCATTGCATTTTTCCACCAGCTTATCGAAACCGATCCCCTTGGCAAGGGCAAACGGTCCGATACCGCCCCCGCCGTTTGCCATGGCAAGGTCGATATCCTTCGGGTTGTCCACAACTCCTTCTTCGAGCAGTTTCGTGGCCTCGTTTACCTGCAGGGCGATCATGTGTGTCGGATCATACTCTGTGGTGGGATTCGATGTGTCGATCTGTGGTCGGCCCGCAGACCAGTCATAGAGTCCCTTTCCGGTCTTCATGCCGAGGAGCCCGGAATTCACGATATCCACCAGTGCCTTGGTGGGGGTATAGTCTTTGGACAGGGTCTGTGAGTAATACTTCTGTGTATGGAGCACAATATCAAGGCCCACGTAGTCCAGCAGCTCAAAGGGGGTCATTGGCATGACGGGCTTGAACGCCGCATCGAACTGTTCGGGTTTCGGGGTGCCCTTGTCCAGGATCCGCTGGAGGAGAAGTCCGGTGGGAGCATTGACGCGGTTGTAGATAAAGCCCGGCGAGTCCTTCTTGACGATAACGCCTACTTTGTTCATCTTCCGGGCCACTTCAAAGGTTGCCTGCACAGCTGCATCAGATGATTTGTTCCCGTAGATGACCTCCACGAGCTTCATGAGAACCGCTGGGTTGAAAAAGTGCATTCCCACGACCTGTTCGGGCCGTTTCGTGGCAGATGCAATCTCGGTGATGCTCATGGTAGATGTATTGCTGGCAAGGATGGCGTGCGGTGGGGCCAGAACATCCAGATCGGCAAAGATTTTCTTCTTAAGGTCGAGATCTTCCGGTGCCGCTTCAATGATAAGGTCTGCATCCTTGACGGCATCTTTGAGATCGACAATTGGAATCAGCCTGGCCATGGCTTCGTCATGCTGCTGCTGGGTGATCTTACCCTTGCCCAGGAATTTGGCCATAGAGCCTTTGATGGTGTCGAGCCCCTTGTCAACAAAACGCTGCTCGATATCACGCATTGCCACGGTGTAGCCTGCAAGGATGCCGTTCTGGGCTATTCCGTTTCCCATGGCTCCTGCCCCTATGACTGCAATCTTATGTATATCACTGCCTTTCATACTCCCTCCTTCGTATCTTATTCACCCTTGAATACAGGCTTCCTCTTCTCCAGAAACGCGGTGAATCCTTCAATGGCATCCTTGGACGAGGCGCACACTTTGCTCTCTCTGGTCTCCACTTTGAGTCCTTCATCCATGCCATGATCAAGCTGGGCCTGGACAGAACGCACGACCGCCCTCACTGCAAGGGGGGCCTTCTCACTCAGCACTCCTGCCAGTTCCATGGCCTGAGGCATAAGCTCATCAGGCTCAAAGACTTTGTCCACGAGTCCTGCGGCAAGGGCTTCATCGGGACTGAGGCGTTTGCTCAGGAGAATGAGTTCCAGTGCCTTGGACCTTCCCAGAAGTCGGGTCATTCTCTGTGTTCCTCCCCAGCCGGGGATAATGCCGAGGTTGAGTTCGGGACAGCCTATCTTGGCCCGGTCGCTCGTGGCCATGAACCTGAAGTGGCATGCAAGTGCAAGCTCGCAGCCGCCGCCTAAAGCATGGCCGTTGATGGCCGCAATGGTTGGTTTTTCGAAACGGTCAACCTTTGTCCACAATGCCCGGCCCACAGGGCCGACGTCGGGATGATTGATGGCATCTGTTACATCCATACCGGCACAAAAAGATTTGTCCCCCGCTCCGGTGAGGATCAGAGCACGGACATCATTATCCGCTGCCAGCTCGTCCAGCGCCTGGTCGATCTCCTGCAGCATGACATAGCTTACCGCGTTATTCGGTGGGCGGTTGAGCGTGAGAACTGCCGTGCCACCTTCCTTTTTGATGATAAGGGTATCATAATTCATAGGGCTCCTCCTTTAAATCGAGATCATTGATCCAAAACATCACAGCTGCAAATCTTACGACGCGTACAACAGTTTACATCGCAGCAGGATATTTTCAAAGAAGAAATCGAAAATTCTTGTCGTCTGGCTATGGAAGTGTATTCACACGGAGGGTGAAACATTCTTTGCGACATGAAAATGGATATATGCCGGCACAGAATCAGGAAAAGGCTTGCGGACAAACGGGAAATGTTGTCTTAAATAGAAAACATATAAGAAAAGGAAGGGAGTGCTATGAAAATCCGATCTGTATGCAGGATGCCGAAGAGAATAATCACCTATGCGGTTGCCATAATCGCTGTTGTTCTTCTTCTGGCAGTTGCCGTGGGCGAGACCAATGCAGCAACAGCCAAGGAAATAGATGTCAGTGTGGATGTGGCGCTGGATAACTTTGTAAAACAGGTGCGGGGAGGAACGGAATTTCTCAACAGCGCCAAAGGGGTACTCGTTTTCCCGAATGTATACAAGGCCGGACTGTTCTGGCTCGGTGGTGAATATGGCGAAGGTGCCTTACGAATAGGTGGCAGGACAGTGGATTATTACAACACGGTGGCAGGGGCGATCGGACCGCAGCTTGGTGCGCAGAAAAAGACCCTGATTCTCGTGTTCATGCAGGATGAGGCACTGAATAAATTCCGGAAAGGCGAAGGCTGGGAGATCGGGGTGGACGGATCAGTGGCCCTGATAAATGTCGGGGTCGGGGAAACCATAGATACCACCACCATCAAGGAACCGATTGTTGCCTTTGTTTTCAATCAACAGGGACTTATGGGCAATATCACGCTTGAAGGGGCCAAGTTTACCAAGTTGAACAAAACGCCCTGAAGAGGCGTCTG
>ERZ795057.2954-NODE-2954-length-12179-cov-5.747773_pt1 | contig 12179 bp, 18 predicted proteins | sample MGYA00375141_ERZ795057 | MGnify/ENA primary metagenome ERZ795057 (study PRJEB30186, sample SAMN05720163) | activated sludge metagenome | isolation source: Anaerobic digester | place: Hong Kong | collected 2015-01-26 ... | reverse complement strand
GTTGAAGGGAAGCCTGGCACCAGCAGGGCATGCCCACCAGTCAGAAGATGTGGGTCAATTATCAGTCAGCAAGTTCCAGGTGTTCCAGGAATCAGGAACAACAGGTGTGGTGCCTGAACAGGTGCCAGCCTTCCTGTATCTGTGGTAAAGAAAAAAGCAGACCTGTGTGCCGCCAATTGGTTCAGGCACCTGTTCTGTTGCATACAGACAATAATCAGTCACAATTGGTGGGCTGTCACAGGGCAGGCCCAAAGACACATTTCCCCATTCTTCATGGTGTTCATATAGCAATTCATAAGGCTTCACGGTGATCACCGGAGAAACAGAAAAAGGGTTTTTCTTCAGCTTCCAGTTTTCCTTCAAGCAATCAAATGGGCTTGATTCTTTTGGCTTGAACTGGATGATCTTCTTCACCCTATCACTTCGCCATTCCTGTGATGTGAATGATCCTGCCCATTGTTCAGACCATACGCCACCACAGAACACTTCAACAGACACATCAAAGTTGTTGCAGTCTGATTCTGCTGCAATCAGGAAGTCAAAGCCATCTGTTGTGCCACCAGCCCATGCCACAGGTATCTTTGCACATGGCAGGATCATTTCACTTTTGGGGTTTGCTGTGTAGTTCCTGCTGTCGCGTTCTTTTTTGTGCTGAATTATAGTGTCCCACACAACCTCAATGACCTGTTCAGACAGTGACAGGTCGGCTGATGATATCTTCACCCTTACATCTGCCATGCTATTTTTTGAAATTTGTGACAACGCCACCCCTGATCCGGGTTTTGCCGTCTGGTGTCCATGTTTCAGCCGGTTTTGCTGATTGCTTTATCATCACAGCAAGCATCTGTTGCAGGATCATGTTTGTTTTGGAGCTGTCAACATTCACATTCACGGCGCCTGATTTACTGGCACGTTCGATCCGTTTTGCAACCTTCTTCCTGCTGACTTCAGGGATGGGCGCCATGACTGATGCTGTCGTTTTGGCCAGGTCAGCAGAATCAAGGCTTGAAGCAATGGCAACATCCTTGATGGCACCGGGGGCAGTGCTGATGTCAATGCCATTGCCATATTTTTCAAGGTAATGGTGAAGCACCTGCTGTTGCATTGCTGGTGGCAGTTTCTTGAAGTCTGCCATTTCAAATGCTGCCCTGATCACCGCTTCATCCTTGCCTTCATTGGCTGCTGTCAGAAGCTTGTTGTACTTCCTGGCATTTTCACGCCTGACCACATGCACCTTCTTCCTTGAACCATCCTGAACCACCTGGACAAGTTCACCACGTTCAACTTCCAATTTTTCACCACCCTGGCTGTGTGTCTTGCCATCAACAATGCCTGTGGATGTCAAAAATCCTTCCTTGCCATACCTGGCTTTTGATGAAGAAATTGCTTTTGCCCTTGACCGGATAGAAGCCATCAGTGCGAAGATGGCAGCAATCTGTGCTGCTGCTGCCAGAAGGCCAATACCAAAGGGGATGGATGACCATGATTTAATCAGGTTTGTTGTGCTGGTGATGATGTTGCTGGCCTGAATAGCACTGTCAATCAAAAGCTGTTGCCTTTGGGCTTCCTTCTGTTCAGCCAATGCCTGCTTCCTTGATTCTTTTGCGCTTTCAAGTTCACGTTTTCTGGCTTCAACATTGTTGGCAAATCCGGCATCAGCAAGTTCAATTTCCTGTTGAAGGGCATCTTCAGCAGCCTGCACCTGTTGATCAGCAGCACTGACAGCAGCAGCAGCAGCTTCAACCCTGGCAGCAGTGATCTGCTGAAGGCTGTTGATGATTTTCTTGGTGGCTTCTTCAACAAGGGGCACATCCTTCAGATCAACACCAAGCAATTCCAACAATGACTTTGGCTTCTTTTGCTGGAAGTCAGGTGTGTTGATGTCAATGTTCAGTGTTTTCAGTTGTTCCTGGATCAGGGCAATCTTCTGCTTTATGGAATTGACCTGTGCAGTGTCACCGGCATCAGTGATGGCCAGCAGTTGTTGCTGAAACTGAAGTTCTGATTCAAGACGGGCTTTTTGTGTGGCCAGCTGAAATGCCCTTTTGGTTTTTTCAATTTCTTCCTGTTTGACCCCTGTTTTTTGAGCAACAAGGATCAGCCTGTTGCCACGTTCTTCCTGAAGCTTGATTGCAGCATCCCTTGCTTCCTTTTCCTGCTTCAGGGCATCCACAGCAGTTTTGGCTTCCTTTTGTGCAAGGGCTTCTTTGGCCTTGATCTGTTCTTCATTCAGCTTTAGTTCCTGTTCATTGTACTTTTCAAGCACATCCAGGATGGCTGAAAAACGCTGTTCTTCAATCTGCACCTGGATATCAGCCAGCTGTTGAAGTTGCTGCTGCTGTTGTGGTGTCAGGCCACGTTTGGCTTCAATTTCATTCAGCTTGTCAATGCCCTTCTGTGCTTCAGCAGCAAGATCATCATACCTTTTTTCAACCTGTGCAAGGTCCCGTTCAATACCTTCAGGGACCACAGCCAACTTCAACTTCTGAAGGCTTTCAGCCAGTTTTTCAAGGTCGGCAAGTTCTTTTTCCAGTTGCTTTTTACGTTCATCTGCTGCCTTACTGCGAAGGCTGCGAAGCCTTTGTTCAGCTCCAAATGCAGATTCAGACAGGTTGCGCTGTGCTGCCAGCAGGTCTGCTTCAGCCTGTGCCAGGGCTTCTTTTTTATCGGCAATTTCAACATTCTGCTGGAACTGTTCAAGGGCAATTTGCCTGGCTTCAAGTGCCCTGTCAAAGGCATCTTCAGCAAGTTGCTTTTCAATGGCTGCTGCCTGCTTTGCTGCCCTGACCCGGCTGCCATAGCTTTTGGCTTCATCATCATACACCTGTGCAAGTTCAGCCAGGGCGTTTCTTTGCCGTTCTGTGGTGACAGATGCAGTCAAATTCGCATCCCTCAAAGCTTGAATTCTTTGTTCCAGTTTGTAGGCATTCACAGCAGCATCAACAAGTGCCTGGCCAACACCACTGACTGCTTCCTTGACATCATTGAAGGCGCCATCAAAATCACCTGTGACAAACTTCACAAAGGCGCCTATCAGTTTGACATATCGTTGAATCAATTCATCAACCACAGCTGAAAAAGCTGCTGTCACCTGGCTGACCTTATCAATGCCAGATTGCCATTTTGAAAAGTAGGAAATGATTGAAATGACTAAACCGATCAAGAAACCAATGGGGCTGGCCTTGATGATCAGGTTCAGGATTTTCTGTGCTGCTGAAAGTTTTGTTGTGCCTGATGCGGCGCTTCCTAACTTGCCACCAACACCATCCAGGCTGTCTGACCATTCACCCAAACTTTTTCCACCAACCTGAAGATTCCTGATGACATCAGAACCCAAAAACTTCCTGCCACTGATCTTCTGTGCTGACTTGTCAGCATCATCCAACTTGCTTTGAAGTTTTTCAATTTCATCAGCACTCAAACCTGCTGAATCAGCATACTTTTCCAGGGCTTTTGGATCAAAGGCCTGCTTCACATTCGCGGCAAGGCCATCAAGATCACTTTCCAGCCTGGAAATTTCGGCACTGATTGCATCCATTGCTGAAAGTACCTGGCTGACATCAAAGATCAATTTTGTTTCTTCTGCCATGATCAGTTGGTTCACCCCTGAAGCCACCTGTCATCAATTGCATGCAAATTTCATGCAAAAAATCCACTTTTGTGTTGGATCAAAAATAAAGATACGACTATGAAACACAGAATGATGACTGTGGTGGCTGCAATGTTGGTGCTTTATGGCTGCTACATTGACCCGGCAAATCAGGTTGAATACCACCTTGAACAATATCACACCAAACCCGGCATCAGGGCTGAAGTCACTGACCTTCAGTATTGGCCGGTATCAGCCAGGGCAGCAGACAGCATCAGGAGCAAAAAGGCTTCTGATCTTGCCCTGTTTTATGCCAGGCTGAAAAGGATCAACAGCGAGTATGAACCAGGCAGCCCTGTCAGCATGTACACGCAGTACAGCAACAAAGTTGACAGCCTGGAATGGATTGCTGACAGCCTTCAAATGGTGATCCAACAGACACCTTCAGGCCTGTCATTCCTGATGTGCAAATATGTGGTCAGGACAACAGGTGAACAGCAGACTGTTGACACCACAAATGCCATCCTAAATCAGAACAGGGAAGTGGTTTTTGCTGGATTTTAAAACAAAAACCCAAAAATAAATTTGCCGTTTTGATATCACAAGTTTACCTTTGTGGTCATAATTTCCACACGGGCTGGCAGCATGCCGATTTTGGCACACAACATCACAAAAAAAGTGGTTTAGTGAAACAGAAGGATTTTTGCTGTCAGCCCTAAACAATCACCGCTAAACAACAACAACAATGGCAAGACTATTTTGCGACCCGCAACCAACCGGCAAGGTGAAGTTCAAAATCACTTCTGATGATTATACCACATATTGTGGCCTGTGTTCAGTTTACAGGAACAATGTGATGGTCATATCTGAATGTTGGCAAATAGGCCTGACCACGCCTGAACAGGTTGTATTTACCGGCCTTGACCCTAAAATTCAGGGCGCCATCCTTGATGACATTAAAGCCAGAATCAACTGCAAAAATCCAAATGAAGAACCCATCAGCCTTCCTTCTGAATGGGATGACTTCAATCTGAACAGCACAACATACTGGCACCACTTCACCACCAGGTTTGTGTTGGAAACTCCGCAAAATGAACGGGAAGCCAGAAATTTTGGCTGTCTATACATCACTTATTGTGGCCACCAGGCTGATGTGCCAAAAGGGTATGTTGTCAGGTCAAATGTTGAATGGCCACTTGTTGAAGCCGACCTGAAGAACCTGATCATCTTCTGAATCAACCAATTTTTCAACCATACAATTCAATAAAATGGCAACCAAAAAAGCGGCCAAAGACAATGGCCAAACACCAGAACAGCAACCCATCACCATCACCCTTCCAGCGTTTTTTGACTATTCTGAAATCTATGAAACGGCAACCACACAGCCAGAAGCATTCAGGCTGAATGAAGAACAAACAGAACGCATTGGCGGCGCCCTTGAAGTCGCTGAAGATAGCGCCGAAACGCTTGCTGACTTCATCAAAATATCATACGAAAAAGCCGGCATCATCACGCCTGATGAATTCTTTTTTTGGGCATTCAGTGTTGGCCGGGTGGCTGGTGTGCGTGAAGCACGCCGTGACCCAATGGCAGTGCTGAAGGCAATGCTGTCACAGTGATAGTTGCATCAGCACCCTGAAGTGTGCCCCAAAAAACCTATTTTGTTTTTCACCGTCAAACTAACAACAACAATGACAACTGAAACTGGAAAAAAAGTGAAGGCAATGGCGCTTCAATCCCTGAAGAAAGCAACACAGCCTGGCACCCTGGCAGGCCTAACACAGCCGGACATTGAAAAGGCCCTTCAACCATACCGGCTGGCCATTGCAAATGCCCTACCCACACAGGACAGCCCTGACCGGATCATTCAAATTGCTGCCTTCAAGATTGCCACCACACCTGAACTTGCTGTGTGTACGGCAAAATCAATTGTTGGGTGTGTCCTGAACGCTTCTACTTTGGCGCTCAATCCTGCACTTGGTCATTGCCACTTTGTGCCCCGAAAAAACGGCAAGACAAATGAAATGGAAGCAAGTTTTCAGATTGATTACAAAGGCATGATTGACATGGCCAGACGGTCTGGAAGGGTGGCTGAAATTAGTGCTGAAGTTGTGCGTGACACAGATCACTTTCGGGTGCAATACGGCACCAACAGGGGCATTGAACACATCCCTGACCTTGACAATGAAAGTGACAATTTCACATACGTTTATGCTGTGATCAAGTACATTGATGGTGGCACTGAATTCATTGTGCTGACACCGGCACAGGTAGCAAAACGCAGGGCCGTTGGTGGCGCAAAGAACCCAAAATATGACTTTTGGGAAAAATGGAGGGCTGAAATGTGGAAAAAGACGGCACTGCATGCACTTCTGAAAATGGCGCCACTGACTGAACGGCAAGCTGCATGGATGAACACTGATGGCGCTGTGCTGTCGCCAAACAACTTCAAGCGGGGCATGATCCAGGAAGAAACCATTGTCATTGATCCAGATACAGGCAACCAGGTTGAAGAAGAAGAAAGTGCTGAAGTTGCGGAAATACGGGAACAGATACAAGATTTGGGGCTTGATGATCTTGAACGGTATTGGAATCAGGGCAAAGCGGAATGGATCAAGAATGCTGCAATCACTGAACTGTTCAACAACAGAAAACTTGAACTTCAAAAGCAGCAGCCATGACCATGAGAAAAGCACAGCCAGACACTTCCCACATCACCAGCAAGGGCATTGGCGGCAGTGATATCACAGCCATCATGGGGCTTGATGAATACAACACGCCCTTCACGGTATGGGAAAGGAAAACCGGGAAGGTGCCACGCAGTGAAGGCAATCAATTCACAAAGGCAGGGCAATTCCTTGAAGATGGCATTGCACAGTGGTTCAGTGCTGAATCAGGCCATCAGATATATCACATCCATCCACCTGATGTGCCGTACAAAGAAGCAGAACCTTTGCGCCATCCTGATCACCCACACCTGATAGGTTTTGTTGATCGTAGTGTGTCACTCAAAGGTGGTGATGGCATCCTTGAAATTAAGAACACAGCCAGGTTCACAGACAAAGAAGATGTGATGAAGGGTGACAGGATCAGTTGGTTTTTCCAGGTCCAGTGGTATTTGGGCATCAGTGGGCGCAAAAAAGGCTTCATTGCCTGGCTGGTTCAGGGGTATCAGTTTGACTGGCTTCAGATTGACTTTGATCAGGAAATTTTTGATGAAATGGTGCAGATGGGCAATGACTTTTGGAACAACCATATTGTTGCCAACGTGCCACCACCGCCCATCAGAAGAACCGACATAGAAAAGATGTACAAACGGGTGAAGGCAGTGCCCCTGGAAGTTGATGAAGAAGTTCTTCAGGTACACAACCAGATCAGCCTGAACACAGCGAAAATTGCCGAATTGACAGATGCCAACAATGAACTGAAGGAAATGGTACAACTGATGATGCTGGACAAAGACAGGGTGACATTCAACAACATCACCCTGTTCACATGGCGGCAATATGAACAGACAAGGGTTGACATTGCATACCTGAAGGAACACCACCCGCGAATTCACAAAAAGTGCCTGAAAACAATCAAGGTGCGCAAATTCAATATCAAATAAACAACAACAACAATGGAAAATGAAATTCAAACCAGGGGTAAATTGACCAAAAGGATCATTGAAAAGTCTGTTGAACTTTTGGGCTATGAAATCACAAAGACGGAATTCAGGCTGATGCCATACATCATCCATGTGATGATGAACAACCAGCGAATTGAACCGTCAAAAATCAATTCTGAAGAAAGACGGATTTTGTCAAAATGGCGTGAAGCAGAACACATATTTGGTGGCGCTTCTGGTCTTGAAATCACAAAGGAATTCTGGACAATCTGCACCGAACTTGTATGGCTCGGCTATGTTGACCTAAACTATTAAAAACAACAAACAATGACTGAAGATACAATCATGGAATCAGCAATGAATGCCCCACTAATTGACACAGAAACGGGCCGGGTTTATCTGCGTTCGCAGAATGGCCGGGTTGTTGTGATAAAAACTGAAGCACTTATTGAACAGATTGCACAGCTGAACCTGCTGGATGAAATTGCTGCTGATCAACTGGCCAGGCTGAACCTTCCCGGATCAGGGCCGGCAAAGAAGATGGCAAAGGTCCTGGCTGAAGCCTTCAGGGACATGCGAACGGCACAGAAGGACTACTTCAGGCACAAGTCACAGGTGGACCTGAAGGAAGCAGTCAGGCTGGAAAAAATCGCTGACACCTTAATTGAAAACTATTTCAAAATTGCGGACCTGATATGATACAAGATGACTATTTCAACAAAGAAGATACCCCAACGGATGCCGGCACAAAAGTCAACCTGATCATGTGTGCCATTTATTTGGCTGTCGGGGCTGCAATTGCTGGATCAGTGATGTGCCTGGCCACACTTTTATTCACCTGAAACAACAACGGACATGGCAAGACCACGCAAACAAAATGCAGAATACTTCAGCCATGACAACGACATGCGCAATGATGACAAAATCAAAGTCATCAGGGCGCAGTTTGGCCATGCTGGATATGCTGTGTACAACATGCTTCTGGAAGTCTTGACTGAAGCCAACAACTTCACACTGATCCTGGATGAATTGACATTTGACCTGATGGCTGCTGACTTTGGAATTGATGTGGACATCCTTGACAAAATGATTGATCGTTTTAGATATCTAAAACTAATTGGCATTGAAAATGACCGGCTTTTTTCACCCGGATTGATCAAAAGGATGCAACCATTGCTGGCAATTCGAGCAACAAAAAGGCAGTGGGCACAGCAAAATTTGGGGTTTGCGAACTCGAATACTACAAATTCGACATCTAAAACACCACAAAGGAAAGATAAAGTAAATGTATCTGAAGATACAAATGGTAAAAAGCCGACCACCAGGAAGAAGGCTGTTGTGACCATTGAAAAAATTGCCTTCCCGGAACATCTGAACACACCGGCATTCAAAAACGAATTTGCAAAGCTGTTGGAATGTACAAAATGGCGCCGGAAATCACAGCCACAGGTTCAGAAGAACATTGAACAACTTGCCAGGTATGATGAAACCTTTGCAACCTGGCTTGTTGAACGTTCTTTTGCTGGAAACTGGCAAGGTGTTATTTTTGACAATACTGATGACCAATACAAGGCCTATTTGCAAAGGCAATCAGGATTATCACCAGGGCCGGCACAGCAGAAAAATTCAAGGGCAACACTGAACAACTTGAACAGGAAGGATCAGGATGAAGAACAACTTTTTTGATCACCACTAAAACAACAACAATGGACATCATACCTGAAGAAAAAGACGCCAAAAAAAACGTTGATCCAGCTGAAGCATTGAAGATGATGAAAAAGGCTGAACAGGATTTTCTGGAACGGCGCCAAAGCAGGATGAATGGCACCACACCTGATCCTGAAAAACTGAAGAAGGAAATTGAATATTGGAACCGGGTGCATTCAACATCAAAATCAAAAGGCACCATCATGCCGGCTGTCATTCCCCTGAATGAAATGCCCTATGATGAAGCAAAGGCCAGGCTGAATGGCATCTTCCTGGTAAGACAGCAGCAGATCAGAATTTCACAGGGCCGGCCTGACTTCAAAATTGAATTCGACGAAACGCAAAAGGCAGTGCTTCACCAGATGCTTCTGTACTTCATCAATGATCCTGCATGCAAATACGACCTTCACAAAGGCCTGTATGTATGGGGTGACTTTGGCACATTCAAAACTGAAACAATGCTTTGCTTCAGTCAATTCACCCAAAATGCCGGCCTGTACAAAGCATTTGAATTCACGGTGATGTCAGAAATTTACCAAAGATACCCGGATGAACCACAGACTGACTTTGTGCAGGATGCTTCACAACACTTCAGATGCTTTGATGAAGTTGGCCGGATCACAGGCCAGGTGATGAAGATGGGCAACCCCATTGACTTGAATGAAACCATCTTTGAACGCAGATACAAAAAGTTCCAGTTTTCAGGACAGATCACCCACATGATCAGCAATGCTTCACCAAACGACATTTCAAAAATGGTGACACCGGCACTGGCAGACAGGATCAGGTCAATGATCCAGGGCATACACTTCAAAGGGCATTCTAAAAGGTAGTATTTTTTAATTATAGATATCTAAAACAACAACCAATGGCGCAGCAAAACTTTTTCACGTTTTTACGAAAAGAACGCACAGCATTTTCAAACAGGGCTGCTGAATTTTTCCCGGCTGGTGGTGTGTACACGGCACAGCGTGTGGTGTGTGAAAACATCCTGATTGCCTATGATCAGGCTGTTGAAAACCTTCTTCTGGCTGACAGGATCATATCAATGGCAATGCCATACCTTGAAGAAATGCAGGCAGACAACTTCAGTGATGAATCTGTTGGCATCAGGTATGATCAGGAACTTGAAGATGCACTGAAGGCTTCAAAGGCGTTCATCAAACACCTTCACCCTGAAATTGATGATGCCCCATGAAATTCAAAACACACATGATCTTCATTGCTGACCTTGAAGGTTTTGTCACACTTTGCGGCATCAACGAAACGTGCAGTGAAGCCTTTTATGATGATCCTGACAACTTGGTTGAATTTGGTAACGAAAAGGCCACCACATGCAAAGTCTGCCTGGCAGCATTCAGGCGGCAACTGAAGGAGCATGAAAAGCAACTTGAAACTTTTAAACAACAACAACAATGAAAGAATGTAAAAAATGCGGACGCGAACTGACCAATGCAGTCAGTATTGCAAGGGGCATGGGGCCTAAATGTTGGGCTGATTCCATCCACATCCCAAACCAACACATCAAGGAACTATTTGGTGAACGGGGCACCCTGGCGCCCAACAGGGCACAATTCACATGGGGCATTGAAGATGGTGTTCTGTGGCTGATTGACACAGGCAATGGCCATCTGTGCAAAAGCCTGACCAATGACATGGAAGCTGCCCTTGTGTCCATCCAGGCTGATCTTCCAGAAGCACTGATTGAATACAAAATCATATATCAGGACCGTGAAGGCCAATGGGATGGCATAAAGATCACACAATTCAATGGCCTTCAGATCAAGGCTGATGCTGAATGGTTGCAACCACAGTCAAGGCAATCACATTGCTATCATCCACAGGGCCTTGACATTGACTTTTACAGTTTGGGTGGCACTGATCAACGCAGTGAAGCAATCAAGCGGGTGAACATGAAAAATGAAGCCAAAAAAGAAGAAGCCGATGCCTAACCGGATTTTCAAAGGCATGAAGAAGCCTGACCTGTTCTGCAAAAGTTGTGTGCAGGTCGGGCTTCCAATGCCTGAAAAGGAAGTGCAATTTGTCCCTGACAGGAAGTGGGCTGTTGATTATCTGTTTCAGACAGAATTTGCAACAATTGCCCTGGAAGTTGAAGGATGGGGGCACCGTACAAAGGAACGTTTCAATCAGGACATTGAAAAGTACAACACACTTGCTGAAATGGGCATCCTGCTGATCCGTACCAAACCAAAAGAGCTGATGACATTTGAACATACATACAACCCGGTTGCCAGGGCACTTGCAAATGCTGAAACCAGATTCAATGAAGCCAATGGCCTTCAGTATGTTTCAGGCAGGCAATGGGCTGTTGATAAAATTTAGTGTTGATAACATGACAACAAAGACATACCTTTGCTGCAACGCAGGGAAAAGCGTGAAGAAAATTGCGGCCCTTGCCTTGATCGGTTTGGCCATTGTTGTTGTGCCTGTTGGCTTCACTTGAAGTGATCCATCAGGCTTTTTTTATTTTCACACCATCTGTTCACTTAAAAAATGACCAATGACAAAGAAGAAAGCATCTGCACCACCTGAAAAAATCCTTGACATTACTGACCCACAAATGATCCGGCATGAACCGCAGGCAGTTGAACCTGATGGCAACCTGTATGTCAACACCAGATGGCGCCACAAAAGGAAGCCAGCCTTCACAGTGTTGGTGATCAAGCAATCAGGCCTTGTCAACGGGAAGCCAACACAGGGCATGCCAGGGCTGCCAGGTGACACCATGATGACCTTGCAAGGAAACCTGAACTTCCCACCTGAATTCTGTCTTGATCTTAACACGCTATCTGACAGATACACATTGATCAAGCCTGTCCAGGTGAATTCACCAGGCACAACTGCAACACCTGGAAACAAAACATCTGACAGCTAATGGCAAAGAAGCAACAACAGGCACAGCAACAATACTTCAACCCGTTTGACATCACCCTGAACCCGGCAAACCCGCGAACTATCACAGACAGGGGTTTTGGTGATCTTGTCAGGTCTGTCATCACCTTCCCTGAAATGATGGCAATACGGGGCATTGCTGTTGATGCACACCTGATGGCCATTGGTGGCAATATGCGGACGCTATCAATCAGGCACATCCTGACCATGCCTGAACTTGAACTTGAAGGCATCCTGGCTGGAATTGATGACAATGACAGAAGGCTGTACCTTGTTGGATTCTGGCACAACATCAGGCAGAAGCAGGCAATACCAACATCATGGCTGGCAGATGCTTCAGGCCTTACTGATGCACAGATC
>ERZ795057.2950-NODE-2950-length-12190-cov-5.360280_pt1 | contig 12190 bp, 10 predicted proteins | sample MGYA00375141_ERZ795057 | MGnify/ENA primary metagenome ERZ795057 (study PRJEB30186, sample SAMN05720163) | activated sludge metagenome | isolation source: Anaerobic digester | place: Hong Kong | collected 2015-01-26 ... | reverse complement strand
CTACCTGGACCACGAGTTGGAGGAGAAGGTGAAGCGCAAGGACATCCTCACCTTCGGCGACCGACTGCTGTTGTTCGAACTGTCGTTCATGGGCGAGCCTCAGGTGCTGAACAGCGTGGTGTTCGAGATGCAGACGCAGGGCTACCGGCCCGTGCTCGCGCACCCCGAGCGTTACACGTTCTGGGCGGGCCAGTTGGACAAGTACGAGGCCCTGAAGGACCGCAGCGTGCTGTTCCAGGTGAACATCCCGTCGCTCTCCGGCCGCTACGGTCCCGGCGTGCAGAAGACCGCCGAGCAGCTGATCGACCGGGGCTGGGTGGAGCTGATCGGCACCGACTGCCACGGCATGATGCACATCGAGGCGGTGCAGGGCACGCTCACCGCGCCCTACCTGCACAAGCTGATCGACAGCGGGAAGCTGTTGAACCCCTCGCTCTGAACCGCGCTCAGGCCCCCACGGCCTCCAGCTCCCGGTCCACCTTCTTGAAGAGCCCCTGGAGCACCTTGCCGGGTCCCACTTCCACCACCTTGTTGGCACCGTCGGCCAGCATGCGCTGCATGGTCTGGGTCCAACGCACGGGGGCGGTGAGCTGCTGGATCAGGTTGGCCTTGATACGGGCGGGATCGGTATGGGGCCTGGCGTCCACGTTCTGATACACGGGGCAGCGTGGGTCCACGATGGGGGTGTACTCGATGGCCGTGGCCAGTTCGGCGCGGGCGGGCTCCATGAGCGGGCTGTGGAAGGCGCCGCCGACGGGCAGCACGAGGGCGCGCTTGGCGCCGGCCTCCTTCAGCTTCTCGCAGGCGGCGTTCACGGCGTCCAGGGCACCGCTGATCACCAGCTGACCGGGGCAGTTGTAGTTGGCGGGAACCACCACGCCAGGGATGCTTGCGCACACCTCCTCCACCACGGCATCGTCAAGGCCCAGGATGGCCGCCATGGTACCGGGTTCGGCCTCGCAGGCCTTCTGCATGGCATTGGCCCGGGCGGCCACCAGTTTCAGGCCATCGGCGAACTCCATGGCGCCGGCGGCCACCAGCGCGCTGAGCTCGCCCAGCGAATGCCCCGCCACCATGTCCGGACGGAACTCGTCGCCCATGGCCTTGGCCTTCACCACGCTGTGCAGGAAGATGGCCGGCTGCGTCACGTCCGTGCGTTTCAGGTCGTCCTCGCTGCCGTTGAACATCACCTGGGTCAGGTTGAAGCCCAGCAGGTCGTTGGCGTGCTCGAACCAGATGCGCGCATTGCTGTCGGCATCGTACAGGTCCTTGCCCATTCCGGGGAACTGGCTCCCTTGGCCGGGGAAGACGTAGGCGGTCATCGTGCTTGGTTCAATTCAGCGTTGGACGTTGCAAGTTGCACGTTGCCGGGGACCCTGACAAACCTCCAACCTCCAACACCTCGGCTTCAATCCCTGCGGCCGAAGAGGCGCAGGAGCATCAGGAACAGGTTGATGAAGTCGAGGTAGAGGCTGAGGGCGCCCATCAGGGCCATCTTCTGGGCGGTCTCCGTGCCGGTGGCCACCACGCCACCCATGCGCTTCAGCTTCTGCACGTCGTAGGCGGTGAGGCCGGTGAAGATGATGACGCCCAGGATGCTGATGATGTAGTCCATGGTGCCGCTGCCCAGGAACATGTTGACCACCGAGGCGATGATGATGCCGATGAGCCCGATGAACAGGATGCTGCCCAGCTTGGTGAGGTCCGTGCTGGTGGTGTAGCCCGCGATGGCCATCACGCTGAACAGCCCGGCGGTGATGAAGAAGACCGTGGCGATGGAGCTGGCCGCGTAGATCAGGAAGATGTACGACAGGCTGATCCCGGTGACGGCCGAGTATACCAGATAGATGGCGAACAGGGCAGGGCCCGACAACCGTTCCACCATGCCGCCCATCAGGAAGACCAGGCCCAACGGAGCAAGCAACACCACCCACCCGAGGATGGTCTGCTTGCCGGTCTCGAAGTTGATGAGGTACTGCAGCAGGGCAAGGTCGTGGCCGAACCACCAGGCCATGGCCCCGCTGATCACGAGCGCCAGGGTCATGTAGCTGAAGACGTTGGCCAGGAAGGTGCGTACGTTGGCAGGTGCCAGTTCAATGGCCTGTTCCTGATAGGTGCCGGGGATGGGATGCTGGTCCATGGATGGGGTGTGATGTCCGAAGATCGGGAACGTTGCCCGAACGGCCGCACGTCAATGCAGGCGGGCGCTGATGAGCTTGATGAACTCCTCGCGGGTCTTGTTGTCCTTCAGGAAGATGCCGGTGAAGGCACTGGTGGTGGTCACCGAGTTCTGCTTCTGCACCCCGCGCATCTGCATGCACAGGTGCTGCGCCTCGATCACCACGGCCACGCCGAGCGGTTCCAGGGTCTCCTGGATGCAGTCCCGGATCTCGTTGGTGAGGCGTTCCTGCACCTGCAGGCGGCGGGCGAAGGCGTCCACCACCCGGGGCAGCTTGCTGAGGCCCACGATCTTCCCGTCGGGTACGTAGGCCACGTAGGCCTTGCCGATGAAGGGCAGCATGTGGTGCTCGCACAGGGAGTACACCTCGATGTCCTTCACCAGCACCATCTGGCTGTAGTCCTCGGTGAACATGGCGCTGCGCAGGATGGCGGCCGGGTCCAGGTCGTAGCCGTGGGTCAGGTACTGCAGGGCCTTGGCCACCCGCTCGGGGGTCTTCTTCAGGCCCTCGCGCTCGGGGTCCTCACCGATGGCCTTGAGGATGTCCTCGTAGTGGCCGCCGATCCGTTCGATGGCCGCGGGCTCGTACTGGTCGATCCGCTCGTAGCCCTCGCCACCGATCTCGTGCTCACCGTTCGCCATAGTACTCCACGTGGTTGTTCTCGGTCTCCTGCAGCTTCACGCAGTGCAGGATCACGCCCAGCTCGCGGGTGATCGGGCCTTCCAGCTGTTCCCAGATGGCCACGGCCAGGTTCTCGGTGCTGCTGTAGCGGCCCTGCATGAACGGCACGTCCAGGTCCAGGTTCTTGTGGTCCACATGCCGCACCACGTGCTCCTTCACCAGGTCGCCCAGGCGGGAGAGGTCGGTCACGAAGCTGGTCTCCGGGTCGGGCTCGCCCTTCACGGTGACCCACAGGTCGTAGTTGTGGCCGTGCCAATTGGGGTTGGCGCACTTGCCGAACACCTCCAGGTTCTTCTCCGGGCTCCAGTCCGGCCGCGCCAGTTTGTGTGCCGCGCTGAACCGCTCCCGGCGGGTGATGTGGACGATGGGCATGGGGATCCGCAGATGGGGCGCAAAGGTACGGCGGTGGGCAGTCTGCAGTCGAAGGTCGGGAGTCGGGAGTCGGGAGTCGGCAGTCAGCAGTCCGCAGTCGGCGGTCATCAGTCATCAGTCAGCAGTCAGCAGTGGGTCGGGACTGGCGCCTTGCGTCGGATGCATGGGAACGAAGCTCCCTCTTGTTTCTTCCGTTCTTCCTCCCTTCCCGTTCCTTGCCTCTTCCCTCCCGGCCTACCTTCGCCCTCATGATCGTAGTGACCGGAGCCGCGGGCTTCATCGGGAGCGCCCTGGTGGGCGAATTGCTCCGGCAGGGTTGGCAGGACATCGTGGCCGTGGACGACTTCTCGCGGCCCGACAAGGCGCCCAACCTGGAAGGCAAGACCCTGAGCGCCAAGGTGGACCGGAAGGAGTTCCACGACTGGCTGGACGCCAACCAGCAGCTGGTGCAGTTCATCTTCCACCTCGGGGCCCGCACCGACACCACCGAGTTCGACACCGCCATCTTCGACGAGCTGAACCTGCACTACAGCCAGGAGGTGTGGAAGCGTTGCGTGAAGTACGGCATCCCCCTGGTCTACGCCTCCAGCGCGGCCACCTACGGCGCCGGCGAGCACGGTTACGACGATGATCACGACCTCATCGCCAAGCTGAAGCCGTTGAACCCCTACGGGGAGAGCAAGAACGACTTCGACCGGTGGGCGCTGGCCCAGGCGGAGAAGCCCTACTTCTGGGCGGGGCTCAAGTTCTTCAACGTGTACGGCCCCAACGAGTACCACAAGGGGCGCATGGCCTCGGTGGTGCTGCATGCCTTTCGCCAGATCCGCGACACCGGCGGCATGAAGCTCTTCCGCAGCCACAGGCCCGACTACAAGGACGGCGAACAGCTGCGCGACTTCGTGTACGTGAAGGACGTGTGCGACGTGTGCCTGTTCCTGATGGAGCACCGAAAGCACAGCGGCATCTACAACCTGGGCAGCGGCAAGGCCCGCACCTTCCTGGACCTGGCCCGGGCGGTGTTCGCGGCGCTCGGGAAGGACGAGAAGATCGAGTTCATCGACACGCCGGCCGACATTCGCGATAAGTACCAGTACTACACGGAGGCCAACATGGCCAAGTTGAAGGGCATCGGCTACGACAAGCCGTTCACGTCGCTGGAGGAGGGAGTGGGGGACTACGTCACCAACTACCTGATCCCCGGAAGCTACCTCTGATCCTCCCGATCCAGGGAGGTCCTGAGCTTCAGGAGGCCTTCGCGCAGGCCCAGCAGGCGGTCCTTCAATTCGTCGGCACCAGCCTGTACGGCCTCCTTGGTGCGCAGCGCCTCTTTCGCACCCTGGATGGTGAAGCCCTTCTCCTTCACCAGGTGGTGGATCTTGGCGATCCGCTCGATGTCCGCCTTGGTGTAGAGCCGGTCGCCCTTGTTGGTGCGTTTGGGGCGCAGCTCGCGGAACTCCTTCTCCCAGTAGCGCAGCAACGAGGTGTTCACGCCGAAGTGGTCGGCCACCTCGCCGATGGTGTGGTAGAGCTTCTCGACCGGACGTTCCTTGTACGGCATGCGGACGGTGCGTCCGCAAGATAGCGCGTCAGTCCAGCGACTGACCGGCGTTGCGGGAGAGCTCCAGCAGGCGGGCGTATTCCGCGGGGCTCAGGTCGTTGAAGTAGAAGTTGGCCGGGTCCACGTGCTCGCCGTCCTTGTGCACCTCGTAATGCAGGTGGGGACCCGCGCTGAGGCCGGTGTTGCCCACCAGCCCGATCAGGTCGCCACGCTTCACGACCTGCCCCTTGCGCACCTTCAGCTCGTCCAGGTGGGCGTACAGGGTCTCGTAGCCGTAGCCATGCTCGATGATCACGTGGATGCCGTACCCGTTCGTGGCATAGTCGGCGAACACCACCGTGCCATCCCCCGTGGCATGGATGTCCGTGCCGGTCTTGGCGGTGAAGTCCATGCCGGCGTGGAACTTGTTGATCTTGTGGATCGGGTGCATCCGCATGCCGTAGCCGCTGGCGATGCGGGTCAGGTCCTCGTTGGCCACCGGCTGGATGGCGGGGATGCTGGCGAGCATGTCCTGTTTGCGCAGGGCCAGGTCGGCCACCTCGTCCAGGCTCACGCTCTGCACGTAGATCTGCTTGGCGATGCGGTCCAGCCGTTTGCGGGTGCCGATCACCACGTCCGCGTTGGCATAGCCTTCCAGACCACGGTACCGATTGGCGCCACCGAAGCCGGCCTGGCGCATGCTCTCGGGCAGCGGATCGGCCTCGAAGATCACGCGATAGATGTTGTCGTCACGTCGGCGCACATCGCCCAGCACGTCCTCCACCTCGGCCATCTGCTTGTTCAGCAGCTCGTACTGCACCAGCAGCTGTTGGTTCTCCCGTTTCAGCTGGGCCTCCTTGGGGCTGTCCACCAGGTGGTAGAACAGGAACGCGAGCACCCCGCCCACCAGCAGGCCGGGCATCAGCACCAGCACGGCGCGCTTCACCTTCTGGCCGGGTGAAAGCCGGACACGCTCGTAGGTGAGCGTTTCGGGGTTGAAGCGGTATTTCTGCTCCGCCATGACGGCCGCGAAGTTAACTCCCTCTACGTGAGGGTGGCCGGCGGGGGTACGGACCGCTGTTAAAGATCCCTAACGGGCCGACGAAGCCTGCCAGCCCCTCGACGGACCCTGTTCGTGCCGCGCCTTCCGGTGAAGCGGCGCGCGGTACTTTTGCGGCCTGTTCCGCCGGTCATGACAGCCAACGAGATCCGCCAGGCCTTCCTGGACCACTTCGCGCAGCGCGACCACCGCATCGTGCCCAGCGCACCCATGGTGATCAAGGACGACCCCACCCTGATGTTCACCAATGCGGGGATGAACCCCTTCAAGGACATCTTCCTGGGGAACCGCGAGCCGGCCGACCGGCGCGTGGCCGACACCCAGAAGTGCCTGCGGGTCAGCGGGAAGCACAACGACCTGGAGGAGGTGGGCATCGACACCTACCACCACACCATGTTCGAGATGCTCGGCAACTGGAGCTTCGGCGACTACTTCAAGGCCGAGGCCATCCAGTGGGCGTGGGAATTGCTGGTGGACACCTTCAAGATCGATCCGGACCGGTTGTACGTGACCTACTTCGGCGGTGATGAGGCTGATGGTCTGGAACCCGACACCGAGGCCCGCGACCTGTGGAAGAAGCACCTGCCGGAGGAACGGATCATGCCCTTCAGCCGGAAGGACAACTTCTGGGAGATGGGCGACACCGGCCCCTGCGGCCCCTGCTCGGAGATCCACGTGGACATCCGCAGCGAGGCCGAGCGGAAGGCGCGACCCGGATCGGAGCTGGTGAACGCCGACCACCCCCAGGTGATCGAGGTCTGGAACCTGGTCTTCATGCAGTTCGACCGCAAGGCCGACGGCAGCCTGAAGGACCTGCCCGCCCGGCACGTGGACACCGGCATGGGCTTCGAGCGCCTATGCATGGTACTGCAGGGGAAGCAGAGCAACTACGACACCGACGTCTTCCAGCCGCTGATCCAGGCCCTGGCCAAGCGGTCGGGGCGGGTGTACGGCCAAGGTCCCGGCTCAGGGGCGGGAGACAAGGCCGACATCGCCATGCGCGTGTGCGCCGACCACCTGCGGGCCATCGCCTTCGCCATCGCGGACGGGCAGCTGCCGGGCAACACGGGGGCGGGTTACGTGATCCGCCGGATCCTGCGGCGTGCCGTGCGCTACGGCTACAGCTTCCTGGGGCTGGAGGAGCCCTTCCTGAACGAGCTGGTGCCCGTGCTGGTGGGTCAGCTGGGTGGCCAGTTCCCCGAGCTGAAGAAGCAGCAGGAGTTGATCGTGAACGTGGTGCAGGAGGAGGAGAAGAGCTTCCTGCGCACGCTGGAACAAGGCACCAAGCGCCTGGAGCAATTGATCGCCGAGAGCGGGAAGAAGCTCCCCGGCGACAAGGCCTTCGAGCTGTACGACACCTACGGCTTCCCCATCGACCTCACGCAGCTGATGTGCCGCGAGCAGGGGGTGGAGGTGGACATGGCCGGCTTCGAGGCCGAGCTGAAGCAGCAGAAGGACCGCAGCCGCGCGGCCACCGCCGTGCAGGCGGGCGACTGGACCGAGCTGGGCGCCGGGGAACCGGTCTTCACCGGGTACGATGAACTGGAAGGAGAGGCACGGATCCTCCGCCACCGGAAGGTGAGCGGCAAGGGCGGCGATCGTTATCAGGTGGTGCTGGACCGCACCCCGTTCTACCCGGAGGGCGGCGGTCAGGTGGGCGACACCGGCTGGCTGGTGCAGGGCGAGGCCCGCGTGGAGGTGCTGGACACCAAGCGCGAGAACGAACTGATCGTGCACTTCTGCAAGGCGCTGCCGCCCGATCCATCGTTACCGGTCATCGCTCGCGTGGACGCCGACCGTCGCCGTTCCACCATGCGCAACCACAGCGCCACCCACCTGCTGCACCACGCTTTGCGCAAGCACCTGGGCACGCACGTGGAGCAGAAAGGTTCCTTGGTGGCGCCGGACCGGCTTCGCTTCGACATCAGCCACTTCGCCAAGATCACCCCGGAGGAACTGGCCGCGGTGGAGGCCGATGTGAACGCCCAGATCCGGGCGGACGAGCAGCTGAAGGAACAGCGGGAGGTCTCCATGGCCGAGGCCCAGGCGCAGGGTGCCATGGCGCTGTTCGGCGAGAAGTATGGCGACCGCGTGCGCACCATCCGCTTCGGCGACAGCATCGAATTGTGCGGAGGCACGCACGTGGCGCACACCGGCGACATCGGCCAGCTGCGGATCGTGGGCGAGAGCGCCCTTGCCGCGGGTATCCGGCGCCTGGAGGCCATCACCGGATCGGCCGCCGATGCCTGGGTGAATGAACGCCTGGAGCAGCTGGAGGCCATCAAGGACCGGCTGAAGCAGCCGCAGGACCCCGTGACCGCCGTGGAGCAGTTGCTTTCCCGCAACACCGCGCTGGAGAAGGAGGTGGAGCAGGCCGCGAAGGAGCGCGTGGCGGCGCTGAGCAAGGACATCCTGAACGATGCCCGAGCCGTGAACGGCGCCCGCCTGCTGGCGAAGGAGGTGGACCTGGACGCACAGGGCATGAAGGACCTGGCCTTCCGCCTGAAGGACGCCAACCCCGACCTGCTGATGGTGCTGGGCGGCCGGCATGATGGCAAGGCCCTGCTCACCGTGCTGGTGGGGCAGCAGCTGATCGATGAACGCGGGCTGAAGGCCACCGATGTGGTGAAACAGCTGGCCTCGGAGATCAAGGGCGGTGGGGGCGGTCAGCCCTTCCTGGCCACGGCCGGCGGCAAGGACCCCGACGGCATCCCGCGTGCCCTGGCGAAAGCCGCGGCGCTGCTGGACTAGGCGCAGGAACAAGGGCCGCCTCCGGAACGGATGACGGCCCTTTGGGGGGGATGCGTAGGAAAGGTGATCAGGCCACCGCGGCGCGGGTGCCTTGCATGGCACCGCCATCCTTGCCCAGGTCGCGGCCGTACACGGGACCCTCGTACTCGGTCTCGTAGCTCAGGCCCAGGTTCAGGATGTAGAGCCCGTTGAAGAGGATCACCATCACGTAGTCCAGCATGGTGCGCTTGCCGAAGCTCTGGCACACCTCGATCCACACCTTGGGGATGAAGTAGAGCTGCCCGAACACGGGGATCAGCGCCAGGAACAAGTGGCTGGCGGGCCGCCCCACGATCTTCAGGAACACGATGAAGTTCCAGATGGGTACGACGGAGGCCACCCCGGGCTGGCCGGCCTTTTCATAGAGCCGCCACTGGGCCACCACGGCCACCAGTGCCAGAAAGCCCAGGATGAAGTACATGCTGTCGCCGAGCACCCGGTACACGGCATCGTGGATGTTCATCAGGATCTCCATGGCTTGCAGTCGTTCGTTCAGGTCAGCGCACAGCTTCGCCGAACAGGTTCCATACAAATGACGGGCTTTCGGAAATGGGGTTGCCTGAGGGGGAACGCCGGAAAACCCACGTTATCGTGTGGATGGAGGCCCAAGGACGTCCTGTGGACGACGAACGGCAGCTTGGGATCGGCGAAAGGCGTTCAGCCCTTCGGCACGGCGTAGGCCTTCACATCGGCCTCGGTGATCTCCTTGTCGCTGAGGATCACCAGGCGTTCGATCACGTTGCGCAGCTCGCGCACATTGCCGGTCCAGGGGAGCTTTTGCAGCTCCTTCACGGCCTTGTCGGCGATCTTCTTGGGAGCGATGCCCTGTTCGGCGCAGACCTGCCCGATGAAGTGCCCGGCCAGCAGGGGGATGTCCTCGGTGCGTTCGCTGAGGCTGGGCACGTGGATGGGGATCACGCTCAGGCGGTGGTAGAGGTCCTCGCGGAAGCGCCCTTCGGCGATCTCCTGCTTCAGGTCCTTGTTGGTGGCGGCCACCACGCGCACGTCCACGGTGATGTCCTTGTCGCCGCCCACGCGGGTGATGCGGTTCTCCTGCAGGGCGCGCAGCACCTTGGCCTGGGCGGCCAGGCTCATGTCGCCGATCTCGTCCAGGAAGAGCGTGCCGCCGTCGGCCAGCTCGAACTTGCCCTTGCGGTCCTTGATGGCGCTGGTGAAGGCGCCCTTCATGTGGCCGAAGAGCTCACTTTCGATCAGTTCGCCGGGGATGGCGGCGCAGTTCACCTCGATGAAGGGCTGGTCCTTGCGGGCGCTCTGCTCGTGGATGGCGCGGGCCACCAGTTCCTTGCCGCTGCCGTTGCCGCCGGTCACCAGCACCCGGGCATCGCTGGGCGCCACCTTGGCGATCATGTCGCGGATCTGCTCCAGGGCCTTGCTCTCGCCGATCATGGCGTGCTTCCCCCCCTTGGTCTTCTGCACCTTCTGGCGCAGCACCTGGGTCTCCTTCACCAGGTCGCCACGGTCCAGCGCGTTGCGCACGCTGGTCAGGATCCGGTTCAGGTCGGGCGGCTTCTGGATGAAGTCGAAGGCGCCCTTCTTCAAGGCGTCCACCGCGGTGTCGATGGTGCCGTGCCCGCTGATCATGACCACCGGCAGCTCGTCGTTGAAGGCCTGCAGCTTCTCGAGCACCTCCAGCCCGTCCATCTTGGGCATCTTGATGTCGCACAGCACCAGGTCGAAGGCGCCCTTCTTCGCGGCGGCCACCCCGGCGGCGCCGTCGGCAGCTTCTTCCACGGTGTGCTGCTCGTGCTCCAGGATGTCCTTCAGCGCGGCGCGGATCGCCTGTTCATCGTCGATGATGAGGATGTTGGCCATGGGTGGGGCTTGATGGCGGCAAAGATGCAAAGGCCGTGCCGCGCGGTGATCAGATGATCAGGCGCACTCCCCCCAGGTCCGCGATCCGGTAGGGGAAGTGGTCGCCCGGCGAGGCGATGAACATGAAGTTGGTGGGGATCTTCCACCGGCGGCTGAGTTCCTGGATCAGGGCGGGGCCGAAGGTGCCTTCCAGCGTCACCAGTTCCACGGCCAGATCGGGGTAGGCGCGGTCCAGCACCGCCAGGTCGTGGCGGAAGGCCTCGGGCAGGCTTTCTCCGGCTTTCAGCACGGTGACCACCTTGAGGCGGCGCGTCATCTCGTTCTCCTCCACGTACATCATCACCTTGTTCAGCACGGCGATGTCGTCACCCTTCGTGAAGTAGACGAACTCCTGCTGGCTCAGGCGGTGCAGGCCCGTGGTCAACAGGCGTCTGCCGATCACCGACAGGCGGCGAACGCCCAGCATCAGGCTGTCCAGCACCACGATCGCATAGCGCAGCAGTGCGTTGCGGTGCAGCATCAGGTAGATGATCAGGAAGGATGGCACGAAGTATTGGATGAAGACGACCAGGTATTCCGGGTGCATGCGCATGTTGCCATACACCGCGGCCAACACGGCCACCAGCGCCACGGCCACCGCGAAGGGCGCGGCCTGTTCCGGACGGGGCAGGCGTTCCCGCTTGAACTTCAACAGGAAATTGCCCAGCGCGAAGAAGGCCATCACCAGCAGGAAGGAGATCGTGTACACGCCCGCCAGCGGTTCCAGCTGACCCGCCGTGATGTACAGCACGCTCAGGCACAGCAGGTAGAACAGCAGCAGGATGCGCGGCGAACTTCCCCGGCGGTTCTCCTTCAGCAGGAACTGTGGCAGGATGCGGTCCAGCGTCATCCGCCGGATGAGGCCGCTGACGCCCACGAAGCTGGTGAGCACCGCACCGCAGAGCACCAGGGTGGCATCGATGGAGATCAGGGTGCCGAGCCAGGCACCGCCTGCGCGTTCGCCCATGAAGGAGAGCAGCGCCTCCTGGTTGTCCTGCACCTGCGCCAAGGGGATCACCAGCACCGCCATCAGGGCCATGAGCGGGTTGATGATGCTCACGGCCGTCCACATGTTCCGCAGCGTTTTGGGGAACACCCCAGGCTGCTGCTCTTCCACGAAGTTGGCCGAGCTCTCGAAGCCGGAGATGCCGAGCATGGCCGTGCTGAACCCGAGGAAGAGCACCACTGGAAGCCCCGCCCGCAGTGGGGCCTGGAAGTTGGCCATGGCCACGCTCGTGCCCTCGGAGAAGAGCAGCAGTCCGGCCGCCAGCAGCAGCACGGCCATGGAGGTGAGGTGCAGCAGGAAGATGCCGATGGCCACCGTGGCCGATTCGGTGATGCCCGCGATCGTGAGCGCCAGGAAGATGGAGAGCACGCCCACCGTGGCCCACACCACCGGCAGCTGGTGCACCAGTCCGTGCAGGTAGTGCATGGCCTCGCTGGCTGAGAGCACGGCGGTGGCCATGTAGCTCAGGATGGTGAGGCAGGCCGCCAGCGAGGCGTTGTTCTTGCTGGTGGTGTTCAGCAGCACGTTGTAGGCACCACCATTCAGCGGAAGCGCCCCCACCACCTCGCCATAGATCTTCCGGAAAAGGAAGAGCACCGCCGCCACGATGAGCAGCGCGACGAAGGCGTACTGCCCCGCATAGCCGATGGTGAGCGCCGAGACGTACAGGCAGGACGAGGTGATGTCGTTGC
>ERZ795057.2948-NODE-2948-length-12199-cov-6.531374_pt1 | contig 12199 bp, 10 predicted proteins | sample MGYA00375141_ERZ795057 | MGnify/ENA primary metagenome ERZ795057 (study PRJEB30186, sample SAMN05720163) | activated sludge metagenome | isolation source: Anaerobic digester | place: Hong Kong | collected 2015-01-26 ... | reverse complement strand
CTGACCGCCTTTTTAGGGCTGGAACATTTCATCAACTCTCAAGATCTTTTTCAAAAAGAGCTTCTTCTTACGATTACGGGAATTCTCGAGACACACGATGCCTATACCCAGGGGCATTCGGAATCCGTGGCCCTGGTGGGAAGTCGAATAGCCCGGCAGCTCGGGCTTTCGAAAGAAGAGGTGGAACAAACCTACTGGGCAGGGCTAGTACATGACATAGGGAAAATCCTCATTCCCAAGGAAATTCTCAACAAACCCACACCTCTTTCTCCGGAAGAATATGCTCTTATTCAAGAACACCCCTTACTGGGGTGTACCATGCTCAGCAAAATGGAACGGCTCGAAAAGATCGCTCCCTTTGTACTCTCCCATCACGAATATTGGAACGGCAAGGGGTATCCCTACAATCTTGAGGGGGAAGAGATTCCACTTATTTCCCGTATTCTCAGCGTGGCGGATGCCTGGGACGCCATGACAAGCAACCGTTCCTACCGCGAAGCACTCTCGGAAGAAGTGGCATGCGGGGAAATTCTTGCAGGCAAGGGAACCCAGTTCGATCCCCGTGTAGTGGAAGCTTTTTTCTCGGTTATGAAGAACGTTTCGAAGGAAGAGCCTCTTTCCTGAGGCTAGGAAAAATTTAAATTTTAAGAAGAGGGACCTTTATGAAAAACCAAAAAGACCGAAGCCTTCCGGCCTTTTCCGAAGAGCCTCGGGAACAGCTTCGAGGAGTCCTTGCCACAGCGGGGACCTTTATTTTCTGGGGCATCATGCCCATTTACTGGCACGCCATCGCTTCGGTATCTCCTCTTGAAATTCTGGGGCACCGTATCGTCTGGTCCGTGGTTTTTCTCGGTGTTCTCTTGGCTTTCCAAAACCGATGGAAAGAGGTCACCGCCTCCCTGGGTTCCGGAAAGACGCTGGCGTTTCTCCTGGCAAGCAGCGCTACCATTGCCTGTAATTGGCTGCTTTACATCTGGGCAGTCAATTCCGGGCACGTACTGGACGCCAGCCTGGGATATTTCATAAACCCTCTGCTGAACGCCCTTTTGGGAATCCTTTTTCTTCGGGAGCGTTTACGCAAACTCCAAATCCTGGCCCTTGCTCTCGCCGGCACCGGAGTGCTGTACCAGGTTCTTCTTCACGGCTCTCTCCCCCTGATAGCTCTGGGAATAGGAGGAACCTTCTCCCTCTACGGACTGATTCGAAAGAAGGCGGAAATCCGGCCTCTTCCAGGACTTTTCGTGGAGACTTCTCTCCTCTTTCTTCCCGCCCTGGCATTTCTGGGATATTGCTCTTTTTCCGGCACCCTCGACTTCGCTCATCACAACCTCCGGCTGGACCTCCTTCTTCTGGGCTGCGGAGCGGTTACGTCCATTCCGCTCATGACCTTCGCCTACGGAGCGAAACGGCTTCGGCTCACCACGGTGGGAATTCTTCAATATCTTTCTCCCACCCTCTCCTTTCTCCTGGGGCTCTTCTTTTTCGGAGAAAGCATGAAAGCCGGGGATGCGGTCACCTTCTGCCTCATCTGGGGGGCCCTGGCGCTCTACTCGAGCGAAACGCTTTTCTATGCGAGAAATACCGGAAGAAGTTCTCCCTTGGTGCAAAAAGAGAATTCCTGAAGCATTTCCTCTCTCTTGAACTTCCGAAAACAAAGAAATGCCCGAGGAAAAAGCCTCTGCGATCTTCCTCGGGCATTTTTGGCGCTCTCAGTATAGGCATAATCCGAAAGAGGATCTGCTTCTCCGGGAATTACCTCAGGGTTTTGCGGGGTTTTCAAAAGCCTCTTCGATTTTTTCGCGCAAAGCTTCGTCGAGATTCACCCGAAGCATGGCCTTGGCAAGAATCCGGGCCCCCTTGCGTATGGCTTCGTGAGCTTCCGGCGTGGGGCCGCAAAAAGCGGCGTACTCCCGGGTATGGGCAGCAATAAGATCATCCACCACCCCCAGCACGGGCTGAAGCGCGGGACAACGCTGCCCCACGTTCCCCACATCCGAGGAACCGCAGGATTTGGGGGGAGGCGTCAAGGCCACTCCTTCTTCCCGGTAGATACCTTCGAGAAGAGCTATTCCCGGAGGATTTTTACGAAGATTGTCGAAGCTTATTTCGTACTTCTGCCAGGAGACTTCGGTTTCCGTGGCAAGCGCCGCTCCCCGGGCGCAGTTATAGATTTTTTCCATGAGCGTATCCAGGTATTCCCGCTGGGGAGCCCGGAAGTAAAAACGGCATATTCCCCGGTCGGGAACGATATTCGCCGCATTTCCTCCGTCCGTCACGATGCCGTGCATCCGCACCTCCGGCCGCAGATGCTGCCGCAGCATATCCACCGCATGAAAGAAAAGCTGTACTCCGTTAAGGGCGTTGCGTCCTTCCCAGGGAGCCGCCGCAGCATGAGCGGGTTTCCCCGAGAAAGTAAATTCCATGGCATCCATGGCAAGGCAGGAGTAATCCACAAAGTTCTGCCCCGCCCCGGTATGAATCATGAGAGCCAGAGAAGCACCGTCGAAAACGCCTTCTTCCGCCATGACAACCTTGGCGCCGTTGGTCTCCTCCGCGGGGGTTCCCACCACCTCGATGCGGCATGGCACGGAATCCACGATTTCCCGAAGCCCCGCCGCAGCGAGAAGGACCATGGCCCCGTGAACGTTATGCCCGCAAGCATGACCAATTTCGGGAAGCGCATCATATTCCGCCAGAAGCACCACCCGGGGCTCCTCGGAACTTCCCGTCACTCCCCGATAGGCGGTCTCCCTGCGGCAAAAGGGTTTTTCCACTTCATACCCCCGGGCCGCAAGAAACGCCGCATGTTTGGCACTGGCCTGATATTCCTCATCCCCCAGCTCGGGATGCGCCGCCATAAAATCGCTGATTTCACTCGCTTCGTTCCAATGAGTTTCAATAGCCTTTTCCACCCTGCTCCAAAGCTCTTCGTAACGCTTGTCCATTTTTCCTTCCCCCTTCGAAAGCTCTCGCTTACGGAAAATTTCTCTACGTCAAAATCGACGTGTTATTCTACACACCCTCCGAATGGCGGAGAAAACGCCCCTGAGGAGGCTCCAGGATCTCCCCGTTTTGAACCACCAGAGTTCCGTTTACGAAAACATACCGGATTCCCCGGGGAGGAGAGAGCTGATCCGCAAAAGTAGCGGTATCCTCAAGTTTTTCGGGGTCGAAAATCACCAGATCTGCGGGAGCTCCGGTTTCCAGGCGTCCCCGCCGGGACCATATCATATCCGCCGGAAGAGAAGTAAGATGCTCCAAGGCTTCTTCCCAGGAAAGCCCTTCTTCCCGGAGCCAGCGTAAAGCCCGGGGGAAAGTCCCCGCCGCCCGGGGATGCCCCTGCCCCTTACAAAGGACACCGTCCGAGGCTACCGCACACCGGGGATGTACCAGGCATGACCGAACTTCCTTTTCATTGAGCACATGAGCGATAGCAAGTTCATGAGGATAATTTTTCCGCAAATCCCGGTAGCTCTCGGGATTAAGTCGCTGCCCCTTATATTTTCCGGATCCCATTTCGACATCCTCCAGCCCTTTGCCGTCCCAGCGTTCTTCGAAACCGGGATCGAAAACCGCAGAACCGATGTAGGTGCAGAAAGCCGCATAGGGATAACAATCGAAGGTTATATCCACACCTTCTTTCCAGGCATCCTCCAGAAGATCCAGAGAGGCCTGAAGATTGCCAAAGGCGTTCATGCTTCCGAAGTGAGAGACCTGCACCCGGAGACCGTGATTTTTCGCCATGTCCACGGTCTCCCGCACTCCTTCCAGGCATCGGGGACCATCATACCGAATATGCACCGAAATCCAGCGTTTATCGTATTTTTTAAGCACCGAGGCAAGGCCGTCAATCTCTTCCGTACTCGTTTGAGGCATATATTCCAGGCCAAAGGAAAGCCCCAGAGATCCCTCCCGGAGTTCCTCGTCCAGGAGTGCCGCCATGGATCGGATCTCTTCCGCCGAGGCGGGTCGGTAGCGATCCTCGATACCGACTTTTTCCCGAAGCACCGTGTGCCCCGTAAGGTATCCCAAATTGAGCCAGGGATTTTTTCGATAAGGAGCGATGTCCTTCAGAAAAGGGCCGGAACCGCAGTTTCCCGCGATGGCGGTTGTCACCCCCTGAAGCAAAAGAGCTTTTTCTATGGTATGGGGGTCCTCGACCTCTTCATCGTGCATGTGGCTGTCGATAAATCCGGGGCTTACGATGCATCCCGAAGCATCCATCTCTTTCCAATCTTCCGCATTGGAGTAGGAACCTATCTCCACGATTTTTCCGTTCTCCACGGTTACGGAAGCAGGGGTAAGTTTTTTCTTATCTCCCAGATAAACCTTTCCTCCGCGAATCACGATTTTTTCATTTTTCATCTTTCATCCCTCCTTTTTCCTATTGCGCTCTTTTCCGTCAAATCGGGCCTTTTCGAAGAAACCTCCCGGATTAGACGAAGAAAAAGGCAGAGGATTCTTCCTCTGCCTTGGGAAAGAGCCATGTGTTCCTTCATGCAAAAAAACAACGGCAAGGCTTGCAAAGGATGTAATTTTTTAATGCCATCCTATGGATACGGCGACCGCAATAAAGATAGCCTGTACGGGAAGAAGGATGACGAAGAAGGGTAAAAAGAAGCGCCACCAGCGGTCGATGGGAACCTTGGCGATACTGCACATAACGGGCAGCAACGTGGTAGGCCAGAGAATGTTCGAGAAACCGTCCCCGTACTGATAGGCGAGCACCGCTACCTGCCGGGGAACTTCCAGGAGATCCGATAAGGGTGCCATGATGGGCATGGTGGTAGCCGCCTGGCCGGAACCCGAAGGAATAAAGAAGTTGATCAGGGTCTGTACCGCAAGCATACCCTCCGCCGCAAGCCACCGGGGCCATTCCGCAAGGGGTTGGGCCAAACCGTAAATGACGGTATCGATGATATGCCCTTCCCGCATCACCACGAGAATACCCCGGGAAATCCCGATAACGAGAGCTCCGAAAACGATATCCCGGGCTCCTTCGAGGAAAGTGGAAGCCACCTTGCTGGGTCCCCAGCCGGCGAGGAAACCGCAGGCAAGCCCCATGATAATGAAAAGCCCCGCGATTTCGTCGAAGTACCATCCCCGGATGATAACTCCCCAGATAAGCAATCCCACGGAAAAGACTACCACCGCAAGAATAACTTTTTCCCGCCCCTTGAAATGGCGCTCCATGAGTTCCCCCCGGTTCATGTTGAGGGATCCCATATCGACTCCCGCCATGAAGCTCTTGGAAGGATCCGCCTTGATCTTTCGAGCGTAGCGAACTGTCCAGAGCACTGCCAGGGTAACCATGACCAACCAACTGACGATACGAAAAAGCATTCCCGAAAAGAGGGGTAGTTCCGCAAATTTCTGGGCGAGTCCTAGCGTAAAGGGGTTCATAAAGGCCGCGGCAAACCCCATGGCCACGCCAAAACAGACCATGGACATCCCCACGATGGCATCATACCCCATGGCCACCGCAAGCCCTACGAATACGGGAATGAACCCGAAGGTTTCTTCGTACATGCCGAAGATGGACCCCCCAAGAGCGAAGAGATACATGAAAACCGGAATGATAAGTATCTCCTTCCCCTCCATAACCCGCAGGAGCCATCCTATAAAGGAGTGTATTGCCCCGGTCTGAAGAACGATAAAAAAGGAAGCGTAAACGATGAACACGAAGAAGACTACGTCCGCCGCATCCACCATACCCTTCTGAACCGCGATAAAGGTATCCATGAACCCCACGGGACTGGGCTCTATGGCGTGGTAGCTCTCTGCAGCCACCACGGTGCGTCCCGTCTTTTCATCCGTAACCCGGTCGTACTCCCCTGCGGGAAGTACGTGAGTACCGATAACGGCAAGAACGATAAGGCTGAAAAGAAGCACAAAGGTATGAGGCACTTTCATTTTTTTCGGTGCGGATTCCGACATTTTTCTACCTCCTTTTCGATTTTACGGCTTTTTTTGCTACTTTCTGTTACATGGTGAACACATTTACGACCCATCTCTTTCCCGTGCTGCATCAAACTGGATCATTATAGCACTCTTTTAACATAGGATGCTATAGGAGATATCCCAAAAAATGGAATTTATAAAAACGGGGAAAAGTGCTCCCTTGATGGATCTCGAAAATACGGGGAGTGATAACAGAAAAAAGTGAAAGAGAGAAAAAGAGAAAGCTTTTCGTTTCTGAAAAAAGCAAAAAATTTGCAATGATAAGAAATTAATGGCTTTCAGGTCGAAAGAATGCTACAATGCTTTTCTTTAAAGTGGCACCATGATAGAATAACTCAACTATTTTTCGAGGGTTTGCTACCGGACATCTATGGGTTCCCGGAGAATTTCCTCCGGCTTCTATACAGGATATAAGCTGCAGCTGCCCGAGAAAGGATTTTTCCCATGCCTGTCATCGTACCAATAGAAAAGGTGCTTCCGGGAAATCTCGCGGGAGAGGATATCTTTAATCTCCGGGGAGATCTTCTTTTAGGCAAAAACGTGGTTATTACCCGGAGAATTCTGGAAAATCTCAAAAAAACGGGACTCCACTCCATTCTTGTCGCCTGTTCTCAGGAAGAAGGAATCCTGGCCATCCCCAGAGCGGTACCCAAAGAGCTTGCTCTGAAGGCCCAAAGGCAAATCCGTGCAGTATACACCTTCGGGGAATCCCGGCAGGTTCTTTCTTCAGAAATGCTTTCCAGCCTCCTGAACACGGCTCAAGACGTGGTAGAACACATTATGGTTTCCGATAAAGCCATTCTTACCGAGGTAAAACATATCGCGTCACACGACATGTATACCTATGAACACTCCTGGATGGTTTTTCTTTTTACCTTCGGCCTTATTCGGGAAGCCATTCATCACGAATATATCATCCCCCCGGATCCTCCAAGCCGCAATTCCATCGCCATGGGAGCCCTTCTGCACGATTTCGGGAAAACCCAGATCCCCCTGGAGGTACTCAACAAGGAAGGCAAGCTGAGCAGGAACGAGATGCGTCTCATTCAGGAACATCCTCAAATCGGAGTGGATCTTTTACGGGATTACGAAAGCATCAACCCCTTTACGCGCTCCATTATCCTGCATCATCACCAGAGATGGGACGGTAAGGGATACGGCCCCGCAAGCGGTCACATCCTGAAGGGAAACGACATTCCTCCCTATATTCATCTAGTAACCCTCGCAGACGTTTTCGACGCTCTCATATCGGATCGTCCCTACCGGGAGGGATTTCTTCCCCGAAAAGCTCTGGACATCCTCCACCAGGCTTCGGGTTCCTTTTTCAATCCAAAAATCGCCCCCTTCATAGATTACGTAACTGTGGACTATCCCATAGGAAGTGTGCTTCTTGTGGAGAACGGCACCATCGTTAATGTAAACGGCCTGGAAAAAGGACCTCTCTATCGATGTTATGTCGTAGGAAGCCTTACCGAGAAAGGAAGGCCCCTCCTGGGAGAGACCTTTTATTTTTCCTCTGAGCAGATTCTCTGCAGTTCAAATTCCATCAAGGGCTTGGCGGAACGACTTTCCCAGCGATCTCTGGAAAAAGATTTCTTTCCCGGAGCCCCCCTTTCCCTAACTTCCATGGAACCCTGGAAAGAGATACTGGAAGAATATTTCAAGCCCCTCCTTTAAGAAAGAATCCAGAGGCTTCCGGGCAATCGCTTTTCAGAAAAGACTTTTACACATCCAGAGTCATCACGATAATGCCGAGAAAAATCGCGAGGGTGCCTCCGCAACGCCAGGGATTAAGACGTTCTTTGAAAAAGAGAATGGACCCCCAAAGGACCAGGAGAAAAGCGGCACCAACACAGAAGGGATAGGCGAAGGAAAGATCCACCTTGGAAAGGAGGGCCGCATAGAAGAGAAAGGAGAGACCGTAGGCCAGAATACCGCCCATGGCGAAGGGATTCAGAAGAATGCGCAGAAGAGCATCCTTCATGTTGCGGGAAATCCCCTCTCCGTGCCGGGACATGCCTTCCTTGATCAGGATATGGGCTCCCGCATTGGCAAGAATATCTCCTGCCAGAAGAAACATTACGAAAAAAGTCACCTGCCTACCACCTCCGGTAATTTATAAGAAACCTTTTTTCACCGGGCAATTTCCCCTTCCCGAAAATCGCCGCAATCCATGTCTTGCCGTCCGGAAACCTCAGGAAAATTCCGTTCAGCCTCTCTTGTTGCAGCAGAAGGGAAGCTGCCGATTACGGCAAATCACGGTATGTCTATCTGCTCCAGCACCTCTTTCAGAGCGGGAGAGACATTCTCTTCCCAATAGGAAAGGCAAGCACTCTGTTCCGTTCCGGCGAGTTTTTCGAGAACTCTCGCATTTTCCCGGAGCTCCTGCAACCCCAAATACCCCAAGATTCCTTTCAACTGATGAGCTTTTTGGGAAAGATCTTTCCAATTTTTTTCTTTCAGGCACTCGCCGATATTTTTCAAAAGGGGCTTCAAAGTATTTCGAGCATCCTCCAGAAGCTCCTCCGCTTCCTGAGGAGGTAAATCATACTCCCGGGCAAGATGTTCTCTGAAATAGTTTTTATTCACGGCACACCACCTTTCCGTCTCCGGGCCTCGCCTCTCGACATCGCAAGGCTCCCTGTAACCGTCACATTTATTCTTCAGAAACCTCTTTAAGGAATTTTGCAACGACTCCATAAAAAGCATTTTTTTTCACAGGCTTCGCCACGTAATCATCCATGCCTGCGGCAAAACATTTTTCCCGGTCCTCCACGTAAGCATTGGCAGTCATGGCCACCACGGGCATCCGGGAAAGCCCCAGGAGTTTTTCTCTTTTCCGAATTTCCCGGGTAGCCTGGAGGCCATCCATTTCCGGCATCTGCACATCCATGAGAACCAGGTCATAGGGCTGGTTCTCGATTTTTTCCAGAGCTTCCAAACCGTTTTCCGCGAGATCCGCTGCGATCCCCCAACGCTCCAGAAGTTTCAAGACAAGTTTCTGGTTAAACAAATTGTCCTCCACGACCAAAATTCTCCAAGGCTGATTTACAGAAGCCCGCACCAAGGAAAGATCCTGCAAGGATGGCCTTTCCTGTTGCGGCAATTTCTCCTCTTTTCCGGAAGGAACGCCCTTGTCAAAGAAGCAGGAAAAACCGAACGTAGAGCCCTTTCCAGGTGCGCTTCGAACCCAGAGTTCTCCCCCCATCATACGCACGAGCTCCCGGGAAATAGCAAGCCCCAGCCCCGTTCCTCCGTATTTTCGGGACATGGTACCATCTCCCTGGTTAAAGGGAAGGAAAATAATTTCCTGTTTTTCTTCGGCAATCCCTTCTCCCGTATCCTCTACCTGGAACTCGACCAACAGGCTTTCTTCCCGGGAAGAGCGGACCCAGATCAAAAGTCGCACATGCCCCTGCCGGGTATATTTGATAGCATTGCTTACCAAATTGAGAAGAACCTGCCGAAGCCGGGAAGCATCTCCCCGGAGAGGTTCCGAAATACTCGGATCCAGGGAACAGGAAAACTCCAGTCCTTTCCGTACCGCCAGGGGATTGCATATACTTCGCACCGCCTCCACCACTTCCGGGAGATCGAAAGCACGCTCCTCCATCTGCAGCATTCCCGCCTCGATTTTCGAAATATCCAGGATGTCGTTAATAAGCCCCAGAAGTTCTTCACCGCTCTTCTGAACCGTCAGGGCGTGGTCTTTCTGCTCCTCCGAAAGCGAGGAATCGCTCAAAAGAAGTTCCGTCATGCCGATAATGGAGTTCATGGGAGTTCGTATCTCATGGCTTACGTTGGCAACGAACTCGCTTTTCATGTGGCTTGCCTCTTCAGCCTGACGCTTTGCCTCCCGCATGGCCCTTTCGTTCTCTTCGCGCTCTTTGAGATGAACTTGGAGATTCCGGCGATTTTCGTTTGCCGAAAAAGCGTAAAAAAGCCCCCACCATACCAGAAGAGTAAGAGTTCCCACAGCAACGATGAAAAGCTGGGCGATAAATCCCCCATAGAGACTTTTTTCAGGCCGAATCCAATGAAGTATGAAATCATGTTTCGGCACGGGCACCGAGGCTGCGATCATGAAAGCCGGAGAAAAGTCGAAAAATCCTTTTTTTCGGACCTCTCCCCCTTCCGAAAAAGCTTCTTGCAACATGGGGAAGGTTCGAATTGTATCGGCAGTGTGAAACAAAAAGTCTTCCAAGGCCTTCTCGGAGATCCCTCGAGGAAGGAACAGAAATCTCTTCCCCTCCGAAAGAACAAGGTAATTGGAATCGTGCATATCACAAAAACCAAGAAATTCCTCGAAAAGGGCACCTTCGTCGAGATGTGCCACAATCCAGCCCGCTATCCGGGATTTGAAATAAACGGGGGCGGTTACTGCAAAGGATTTTCCCTCTTCTTCCGGAAAACGCATTTGCCGTATTTCACAAAACATATCCTTGGAAAGAAGCGCCTTCCACTCCTTTGCCGGGAACATTTCGCCGTAGCTGTTGTAAGCGATGTTGGTCTCTTCTGCCTGGAGCAGAAAGATACTTTTATAGATGGATTTCGTTTCCACCGTACGACTCTTGCGATATCGTTCAAAGAGAGCGAGAATCTGCCGAAGGCTCTCCTGAAGACCGTATTGCATACTCATCCCCAGGGCCCTGTTGGTAAAAAAAGCCTGGATTTCGGAGGATTCCGACAAATCCCGGAGATCGTAACACCGCTCTTCAAAAAAATAGCTCAAAAACTGGGCTCGCCCCGCAAGTTCTTCTACCCATCGAATCTCTTCAACTTTTCGAAGCTTGCTTCCTGAGTAGAGGCCGAAAGAAATGAAGGCGGTAGCAAGAAGAAAAGTGGAAATCCCCAAAATGACAAGAAACAAATGCCCCGGATTTTCGAGAAAAGCATTTTTCTTTTTCAACATCCCTAAGGCCTCTTTTCGAAAATCATTGGAAATCCCGGAAAAAATCTGGAAAATAGTGCCATACTCCGGGGTAATAACGTTTTACAAGTTCAAGATAGCCCCCTTGCTCCCGAATCTCTTTGAGATAGTCGTTAAAAGCCTGAAGAAGTTTGGGGGAATCTTTTCGGAAGGCTGCCGCCATATTCTGAAGGGGAGACACGGGGCCGATGATCTTTATTTCCCCGGGCCATTTTTCCAAAGCCACCAGGGAATCCGGCACATCCAAAATGGTAGCATCCGCTTCTCCCTTGAACATCGCCGGAGCCAGATCGTTGAAATTGCCCCGAAAATAGACGGGCCGCACTCCGTAATTTTCCAAAGAATACAGTGCGGGATCCACACAGGTGTTTTTCATGCCGAGGACCGCAAGCCCCTTCATTTTATTCTTGGTTCTACGGATATCCTCTTCGAGAATTCCCGAAGGAACTATGGGCGTTACGGAAGAATCGCTTCTGGTGAGAAACCATATTTGAGAAACAAAAGTGGGGTCGGAGAAAGCTAAAAGTTCTTTTCTCCAGGGAAGCACCGTAAACCCCATGGCGATCACGTCTCCCCGGAGCGGTACGGTTTTCCCCAGAGAAATGGGAGTTCCCTCCAAAAAAACTTCCCGCCCCAGGATATCCTGAAAAATCGTATCCCAAGAAGTCGGAATAAAACGGTAACGAACCCCCAGATAATCTGCAAATCCTTTTATAAGCTCCGCGGAAAAGCCGTCTTCCGCTCCGGAAATGAAATTTACGTAGGGGAGCCCCAGATGCCTAAGTTCTCCCCGGGCAAGGATTTCCGCAAGGTCTTCCCCCCAAACATGGAACGGGAAAAACATGACTCCGAAAAAGGCCCAAAATCCCAGAAGAAGGTTCCCCAAGAACTTCATGAAAAAACGGCTTCGGTCCATGAAAGATTTCCCCCCAGTTTTTCGATTCTATTCATAGGATAGAGCAAAACCGTCTCATTAGAAAGAGGGAAAGCTTTCAGGCTCCTTTTCTTGTTCCGCAAGTTCGACATGTCCTCTCCTTCGAGAGGTAACGCTAGATTTCCTCATGCATCATGTTTTTTGCAGCTTCGATTACTTTTTCCAAATGATCCAAAAGAGCCCTCTCCGCTTTCTCGGGATCTCGATTTAAAATCCCTTGAGCAATGGAAAGGTGATCTCCCCGAATGGAATAGCGTTCATCATGCCTGACGTTTGCAAGAGGGCGCCAAAACGACGGGCCTCGATGAATGAGACGCAATGCCGCCAAAAGCACCGCATTCCTGGAAGCCATGGCAATGGCTTCGTGAAATTTA
>ERZ795057.2941-NODE-2941-length-12225-cov-6.793344_pt1 | contig 12225 bp, 11 predicted proteins | sample MGYA00375141_ERZ795057 | MGnify/ENA primary metagenome ERZ795057 (study PRJEB30186, sample SAMN05720163) | activated sludge metagenome | isolation source: Anaerobic digester | place: Hong Kong | collected 2015-01-26 ... | reverse complement strand
CTTTTCTTCCAGGGTTTTGATGAGCTTTTTTCTGATGATGTTGGCCCTTTTCTGGCTGTATGGAATAACCGAGACAACTTGTTCTACATAGTTTTCAAACCTTTTGTTCGATGCCAACCGAATCACTTCCTTTTGTTCATCCGATTACTTTGGGTGGCGCTGTTCACCCATTTGTGGATGCATGGTACTTTTTGATGATTTCTTCCAGGATTTGAGCGGATAGTGTCACCACCGGCAGGCAGCCGAGTGTGTCATCCCGAAATTCTTTTTTTATCAGTTTGCAGTTATCCGAACCCAATCGTAGTTCAAAGGCTTTGTAAAAATCAGTGACGATTGCTTTTCTTCTGTCCGTGCTCAGGGTATTATCCCCGGTCAACAGAACGCCCAAAGCGGCTAAAGCTCCGGTGAGTGCGCCGCAAACACTTTCGACGCCCATACCGCCCCCGAAGCAAGCCATGGTGTAAAGGGCCTTTTGATCCAAGCCAAGGCCATAGGTATCATTGGCACCGCATAGCATGGATTGGGCACAATTTAATCCGTTGTTGTCACTATAGTATTTTTGAATAATTTGGACGAGCACTGTTTTTTCACCTCGTTTTGTTAGAGAACATCAGTCTCGTGCTTGCGTTGTCTATATCATACCATCTAACATATGAATTTTTTATTCACGAACGGTTCCTTTGGTTGATGTTGGACCAAAAGCGTGTATAATAATGGTATAAACAGGCTGATTGACGGAAAAGAAGAGGCGGATCTGTTTTTTGCACTCAAGGAAGTGAAGTTCTGTGTTGAAATCGAGAAAAGACTTTCATGACTATTTCGATCGAATACTCGCCGATGAAAAAATGCGGACGCATGTTTTGTCCCTTTTTGTTTCTGTTATTTTGTTTATTTTGGGCTTGTTTATGTGTATATTGAATCTTTTTACCGGAACGCTTTATCTGGTTTTTTTAACCGGCGGACTTGCAGCCGTCTTAGCGGTGATCATTTTTTTACTCACGCATACCGAAAGAGAAAAGACCGGTTTATTTTTGTTGTCCCTTTCTGTTTTGGTGTTATTGTCCTTGCTGTTAATCAACGGGGGCTTGGAAGGGTTCAGCTCCATTTGGATTCTGATCCTTCCGTTTACAGCTTTTTCTCTGTTCGGGTTGAAAAGCGGGGGGGGGTTAAGTCTGGCCATGTTGGTGGTCATTCTGATTGTTCTGTGGTCTCCTCTTTTTTCGGGACTTCGATATGACTATTCTCGTGCCTTTGTCTCTCGATTTCCCATTGTGTATATTGCGTGCATGTTTATTGGGACGTCTTTGGAATACGAACGAGAGACCAGTCAACGGCTGATCAGGAAATCTCAAAGTCAGTTGAAACAGCTTAGCCGTATCGATGAACTAACCAAGCTTGAAAACCGACGGGCATTTGACAAAAGGCTCAATGAACTTTGGGCTGAGGCGGTTCAGCAGGGTCAGCCTCTATCCCTTTTAATGATTGATATCGATTTTTTTAAAGCTTATAACGATTATTACGGCCATCTGGAAGGCGATCTGGTTTTAATCAATGTGGCCAGGATTATTTCAGAAACGATTGTACATGACAGGGAGATTGCGGCTCGGTGGGGTGGGGAGGAATTTAGTGTGCTATTGCCCCATGATGCTCTTGAAAAAGCAATCGAGAAGGCTCAAAAAGTCCGTCTCGCCATCTTGGCAAAGGCGATTCCCCATGAAAAATCCGGATCACCTTTAAAAAAAATTACAGTGAGTATTGGGGTTTCCACTTTGATTCCTTCTGTGACAAAAAGCAGCCGGGAATTATTGGCGCAAGCGGATAAAGCCCTTTACCGGGCAAAAAACGAAGGCCGAAATCGAGTGGCTTTTTAAAAAATTCTGGATGATTGCAAAAGGAGTGAGGTATGTTTCGGGATATGCGTCGTATCAAACAGGCATTATCAAAGGAGGACAGTATCGCTGTTTTGAGTCAGGCTACTTCCGGGGTGTTAGCCGTTTCAGGGGATGACGGATTCCCTTATGCCGTTCCGGTCAGTTATGTTTATGATGACAACAAACTCTACATTCACTGTGCAGCACAGGGTCATAAGATAGATGCCATCAGGCGTGATGAGAAGGTTTCCTTTTGTGTCATCGACCAGGATCATGTAGTCCCTGAAGAATACACCACTTATTTTCGCAGTGTGATTGTGTTTGGCAAGGCCAGAATTTTAGAGGATCAGGCTGAGAAACGACGGGCTCTCGAAATCCTTGCAGCCAAGTATTCTCCAAATCAGGTGCAAGGGCGTTTACAGGAAATCAACCGGTTACTTGAACAAACCTGCATGGTGGAGATTGCCGTTGAACATCTGTCCGGAAAGGAATCCATCGAATTGGTCAGGCAGAAGCAATCCAAGCCGTGATTAGCATAAAAAAAGAGGCCTTAACGGCCTCTTTTTTTATCAGTTGGGCTTATTCAACCACCTTATATGTGGGGAGCCTTGCATCCGGATACCATTTGAGGTAAAGCTCTTCAAAGGTACCGTCTTCGTACATGCTTTTCAAAGCACTCTGCCATTTCGCAACGATGGCCTGATCAAAGTTTTTTGAGAATGTGATATAAAGCTCCTGTTCGGATACCAGATAGGCTTCTTCAAAGGTGTTGAAATCAATTTCAGCTTCTCGGCAAGAGGCAATGAAGTTATCCGGAGAGGCGATCATGGCATCGATTCTGCCGGTGTTCAGTTTTTTGATGTTATTCACCTCGTTAACGGCGCTGTCGATGTTGTCAAAGCCCAGTGAAATCAGGTATTGCTCTCTGGCATCGTTCAAATAGGTCCCAATTCGGCTTAATTTTTCCGCATCCGCCATGGAGTTAATGCTAACTCCGGAGCCTTTTTTGACATAGAATACCCAAGGTTGACTAAAAATAGGGCCCACCCATTGAAAGAGGTCTTTTCTCTCAGCGGTTAGCGTGGTTGAAAAGAGTATCACGTTGTCTTTGGATAAGAGGAGATTATACGCTCGTGACCAGGGTAAAACCTGAATTTCTGTATCATCTCCTACTCTGAGTTGGATCTCCTGAACGATTTCAACCGATGATCCGGTGAGTGTTCCCGCTTCATCGTAATATTGAGATCGGCCGATTAGTTCTGTGTAGACTTCATATGGGGCATTCGAGAAAACCAAGCCCATCACTACAAAAGTCAACAGTCCCATTAATAAGATTTTTTTCATCTTTGCACCTCCATTAAAGTTGGTATCTATATTGATTGCACTGGTTGAATGTCGTCATTTATCTTGAATCGGTTGATTTCATCTCCTAAAGTCTTGGAAGAGGTATGCAATTCCGTTCCGGAATGTTCCACCGTATCGACACTTGATTTCAGTTGGCCGATTAGTTTTACGATCATCTGCTGCTTTTCAACCAGCGATTGAGTGCTGACATTAGATGCCTCAACCGCCTGAGAAATCTCGTCGGTGGACTCTTTTTGAAGATTGGACAGGTTATAGCCTTCTTCACTGCTGGCAACCATGTTGTCTATTTGGTTCATGAGTGTTCCCAGTTTTTCTCTGACTTGGATGCTGATAGTGGATGCTTCTTTGACAGATATATTCACGTCTTGCGTTTTTTCTTTGACTTCCGTGGAATGGGTAGAAATATCTTTGAGTATTGTGGCTACCTTTTTCGTGGCATCTTTGCTTTCTTCCGCCAGTTTTCGGATTTCGTCGGCTACCACACTGAACCCCTTGCCCGCTTCACCGGCACGGGCAGCTTCAATGGCGGCGTTTAAAGCCAGCAAATTGGTCTGCTCAGCGATGGAATTGATGGATTCAAGAATGGTTTCGATGTTGGAAAGATTGTCAACGAGTTTTTCAACACTTGTGGCGGTGTTGGTCATCTGTTGCGTGACTTCGTTCATTTTATCTTCGATCATTGTTGCGGAATCACTGCTCTCCTGGACGTATATTTTTGAATTTTCAGCCATGTCGGATATTTCTTTTGAAGCCCGTGCGACCGTTTGGGAATTGGCAGCCACTTCTTGCACACTGGCAGTTACTTGCTCCAGGGATGAGGATATATTTTGGCTTTCGCCTTCGATTTCGTTGATTTTTTCCACCACTTCGCTAGCCAACTGGTTTTCATCATGAACGATTTGAGACAGTTTAAAGGAATTTGAGTCAATGGTTTGAGAGATGGTCTTGATACTTTTTACCAGTTCGTTTTGCTTGTTGAGGAAGTGATTAAAAGAATTGGCGAGTTTTCCCACCTCATCTTTCGATTTGATGTTCAGCCGCACGGTCAAATCTCCTTCACCCTGTGCCAGGTCATCGACGACCTCACGAACCTTTCGTAGCGGTTTGGTGGTGAAATAGACGAAAAAGCCGGCGATGATGAGAATGGCGATAGCGGACAACACCGTGATCAGAATCATGATGGATAAACGCTGGGAGATGATTTCGCCCGATTTTTCAGAGAATTCCTTCAGCAGATTTTCCTTGGTTGCCACACTTTCTTGCTTTAGGTTTTCCAAATACTGCTGGTCCAGTCCCAGCTCAACGGTACCCAGGAACGTTTCTTCAAATTCAATCGATTTTGAATACGACAGGGTGCCTTCTGAATCAGCCTTTTTGCCGGTTAAAATATCGCCGTTTTCATCATAGATAACCACGTAGATGATATTCGGAAGTTTCAGCAAGTCGTTGGTAAACGATTCCACCAACTCCGTTTCAAAATTCCAGATGGGGGGGCCGGAAATGATGGAGAGATAGGTTGCCAGATTTTCACCATAGGAGTCAAAAAAGGCGGAATCATTCTCATTTTTACATCGAATGTCCTCCTCCAAAAGCTTGTCCACCACGTCATAAGTTCCGGATTCCAGCATGTTGAAAGACGCATTGCTGATCAGGCTATAAATCAGGCTTAAAATGAACAGGCCGATGGCCAAAATCCCCAGGATTTTTAAAGTAATGGTAGGTTCCAATTTGAGTATCGATTTCATATCAATGCCTCCTTTTTTCTTTTTTTTATTTGATTTACAAATTCGATTTATCAATGATCGGACAGGATTGGAAGAGCCTAAAGGTTCAACGTCCCTTCTTTTCTCAGCGCTTCATCGGGGGCTTTCATCAAACAGACAAACACCTGCGATATGGTCGGATCAAACTGCGTTCCGGCATTTTTGATGATCTCTTCAAGGGCTTCATTCCGGCTTAACGGTTTACGATAGGAACGCTTGGAGGTCATGGCATCCCATGCATCAGCGACACAAATGATTCGGGATACCAGGGGGATTTCTTCTCCTTTTAGTCCATCAGGGTATCCTCTCCCGTCCCATCTTTCATGATGATGCAAGACCAATTCCGCTAAATTGTTAAGCTTGGCCGAGTTCATCAGGGTTTTATGCCCCCATACGGGATGCTGTTTGATGATGTTGAACTCCTCCTCGGTTAATTTTCCCGCTTTGTTCAAAATTCCTTCGGGAATCAGAATCTTTCCGATATCATGAACGAGACCTGTCCAATAAATTTGATCAAGTGTTGTTCGATCAAGCCCCATTTGTTTGCCGATTTGAACCCCAAAGATTGCGACGGATTCTGAATGTCCCCGTGTGTATTCATCGTGAATCTCCAACATTTGAGTGATGGAAATCACGAGGTCTTTGGTAAAATCATCACGAATCGATTTTGTTGACCCCGAAAAGTAACCTCTTCGGTGATGGTGAAATAATCAATACCGGCCTGTAGGGTACCCGCTTCCACTTCAACGGTTTTGTCTGAAGAAGTCACGAGGATCTTGCCGATCTCATCGATATGTAAAAAGCGATTGAGATTCTCTTTTAGATTCTCTAAATTGGCATGATAAAGGGGGTCCCTGATGGCCGTTGCTATTGAGGAGGCCATTTTTTGTTGGGTGTTTTCAAACTGAGAAATCAACTGATTCCTCTGAACCAAAAAAGAGATCAAAAACACGATTAAGAAAATCCCTGCGAGAAAGAAAAAAACAACCTTGAGAATCCTGATTCTGAATTTTCTCATAAGGATCACCACATTTTAGAAGAAACAAATAAATCGATAGGAGACTATATTTTAATTCTATCACAGTCGACTGCTTTTCTTGAAATGTTATGGGTATTTTAATGTTACTTCAATGTGGATACTGACTTACTGCCGTTTTGGGAAAGCTAAATGTCCCCTGATAAATGAAATATAGGACAAAAAAAGGCAGCAGGAGATGGATTCTCCTCTGCCTTTTTTTCTATATGATGAAGTGATTGACCGTTTACAGCCAAATCATGCAAACGCTTCCACACGACGCTGTTTGTTTATTACCATGGAAATGGCGGTGATAGCTGTAAAGAAACCAATTTCTATGACAAAGGTGATCAGTACCGGGCTCAGTGTTTCGGCGTTAAAGTTTTTCAAGCCGGCAATCAGGTTGTTCCCTCGGATATACCAATAGGTGGGGATGAATTGGGCAACGGTCTGAACCCCCTCTCCCAATAAATACTGAGGAACAAAGGCACCGCAGAGAAAACTGGATCCCAAGGCAATGGTATTGGCGGCAGCAGACAGGGAATTTTTGCTCTTAATCAGGCTGCCCAGAAGGAAACTGACGGAAAGGCATACCATTGAAAAAATGAACAAGTTTAGAAACCATAAAGCCCCGTTAATCGACAACAAATCTTCACCGTGAACGATGAAGGCACACGCTGCGGTGATGGCCCAAAGTACGAGGGTTAGGCAAAAATCGCCTGCTAGCCTTTGAAAGAAAACTTGGCGGTTGCTCAAAGGAGAGCACATGGTTCGCTGTTTGATAAAACTTTTATTAAAGACCAGCATAAACGTGGAGATTCCGAATATGAGAATGATGATGGTGGAGTAAGAGGCATAGTTGAAAAAATAGGCAATCAAATCCGCATTTGATAAGCCGCTTTCAGAAGTCTTAACCTCCACCGGCGTTTCAGTGGACAAATCCTTCGTCGTTTTTTCTACAATCTCGGCCTGAGTCAGTTGACCCCCATGTTTTGCATAAAGGGAGGCCGTATTGAGAAAGCGGTTTAACAACATTTCCAATTGAATGCCCGCTGTTTGGTCGATGCCTTTTGTCTGTTCCAGCTGAACACTCTTTCCCGCTATAAATCCTTCTGAAAAACCTTTGGGGATTCTCAGAATATAGTCAATTTCCTCATAAAAAAGGGCATCTTTCTGGGCATCTTCACCCTCTCCCACATTGATGATATGGGCATTTTGTTCAATGTATGATACCAGACCATCTGCAAGGACAGCTCCCTGATCATCGTTAATCAGAGCCAAATCGCTTTTTGATGTCGAAAAGCTAACCATTTCCTGTGTTCTGTTGGAAGCCGTAACACCGATGACCACGCTTAAGAAAATGATCAAATACATGATCAGCATGGGAAGATTTTTTTTGATAATCTTAAAATACGCCTTAAATACTTGCATAGGTTTTCCTCCTTAACACCAGGCATGTAATGGTGCAAAACACCAGTGAAATGATACATAAAATGGCGATATTCAACCAGAAACGATTCAGGGTGTCATAGTAATACAGACTGTAGAAGGCATCTGTGATCAGATTTGCCGGACTGATGTAGCTGACAATGGGCATGTTTTTCTGAACGAAGTATTTCATCCCGGTTGCCATAAGGCCGGCCAGAAAACTGCTGAAAAGCGTACCGCCGATGGTGATGGCCATTTTCATTCCCTCTGATTTTCCCAAAACCCCTGTTGCGGTTCCAAAGAAAACCCCGGTAATGGTTCCGATGATACAGGTTAAGATAATCAAACCCGTCCGTTCTCCGAAATCAATGCCTAAAACCAGCATGACATAAGCGAGAACAATCAAAACCACCACAATTTGAAAGGCTAGGCTGGCACTGATATTGTACAAAAACAGCTTGAATTTTTTAACGGGGGAACAGTTGATCCTTGCCGCCAGTGTGGATAAGTTTGCCTGTAATTTTGTGATTTCAAACACCGATGCCGTGGATGCGATTAAACAGCTCATCGCCAGTAAGGCGTAGAAAAAAGTAGCCATAACGTCCCCGCCGGTTGGTGAAACACTGGTTTGTTTCAGATAGTCTTTTCGGTTCATGACATCCGTGATGGTTTTAAACAAAGCCGCCGGGTTGTCCTGGATGATTCCCTTTACGGTTTGCGTCGTTTGATTGTATTCATCCAGAAAGGTCTTAATGATGGTTTGGTTAAAACCGGATCCAGAAACCACCAAACGCATTCCCTGATCGTAAAAGACAAATCCTGATATTCTTCCCGTTTTCAACCATTCTTCCGCTTGCTCAACCGTACCGGTCATCACATGGAACAAATCATCTTCTGAACGGATTCCATCTGCATCCGAAATAGAAGAAAGCACACTGTGAAACTGACTTCCTTCACTCAAAAGCGGACTGTCGACCAGGCCGATGCTAATCGTCTTGAATTTCACTGTTTCAGCAATGTTGCTAAAGGCGAAATAAAAGAGTGTGGCCATCAGAAGGGAGAAAAACAAGGACCAGAAAACGGTTTCTCTTTCCCGCAAGATGGTTTTTAAATTGTAAACAAAGGCATGTTTAAACATAACCTCTCACCTCAGTCCCTGAGTTCTTTGCCGGTGATCTCAAGGAACACATCATTGAGCGTGGGCATCTCCGAGTAGATCTTGTTGAATGTGATGTTGTTGGATTTGAGATAATCCAGGACGTGAACCAGGTTGTTTCGGCCCCGTTGAGATTTGACCACCAGGGTGTTATCCGAATAATCCACATCGAGAACCCCTTTTAGAGCCTTTAAATAAGCGGTTCCTTCCCCGTTCAATCCAAAGGCCTCCACGGTGATCTTCTCACCCAGGCTGATCATGGATTTCAATTCATTTTTGGTTCCCGAAGCGATGATTTTCCCCTTATCCATAATGGCGATGCGGGTGCAGATCATCTCCACTTCTTCCATGTAATGAGAAGTGTAGAGGATCGTTGAGCCCTTTGCGTTCAGTTCCTGAATACCTTCCAAAATTCGGTTACGGCTTTGGGGATCTACCGCCACCGTTGGTTCATCCAGGATGATCAACTTGGGTTTGTGCGCAATTCCGCAGGCGATGTTGAGCCTTCTTTTCAAGCCGCCGCTGAGCTTTTTGGGATAGAACTTACGATAGTCCTCCAAACCCGTGAAGACAATCGCCTCTTCAACCAGCGATGCACGCTCTGCCTTATCCGTGATATAGAGTCCGCAAAAATAATCGATATTTTCATAGACCGTGAGTTCTTCAAAAACGGCCACATCCTGGGTCACGATACCGATATGCCGTTTGATATCATAAGACTGTGGGGTCATCTGCTTGCCCATCACCTGAATGGTCCCTTTTGAATACTTCAACAAGGCCAAAATGCAGTTGATGGCGGTTGTTTTTCCCGAACCGTTGGGCCCCAGCAGACCAAATATCTCGCCTTCGTGAATATCCAGGTTCAGATGGTCCAATGCCACCAAATCCCCATATCGTTTCACCAAATTTTTAACTGAAATCATCATTAATCAACCTCCCTTTCTTTTAATACAAGTATAGAAAAAAAGGGAAACAAATGTAAGTGACAACCATCCATAATCGATATGACAGATGTCATATAGGCAATGTCTTTTGAGAAGAAGATTAAGCAGAGTGGATCATTATGACTTGGTTTTCAATTCGCTTTCGGATAATGTGGTTGCAAAAAACAGTGTTGACCCAATAATAAGCCCCGTTCCGTAATGCTTAATGGCATTTAAATCGTATTGATCGGCTTTTAGCTGAAGGATTTCAGGTTCTCCTGAAAAACCGGCTAATCTGTATTTGGCTTTTAAAAAATGAGTTTGAACATCCTCGATTTTGACGATATTCTTTTCCGGAGAAAAGACCATTATTTTTTCGTGCGCAGAGAGGGCAACCTGACTTAAGAATTGCAAAAAATTCTCGTCAAACGGAGTCATATGGTTGTCCTTTTTCCTGTAAACCACGCTGCCGTAACAGTTCATGCTGTCTTTTATTGTGACCAAATAATCGTTTTCGGATTCTTTTTCCTTGATTTCTTGATAAAGAGACATGTTATGTAGTGACATTTCAGAAGAAAATTCTGAAAGAAAATTGATCTTATTTCCCAAATGATCAATGTTTTTGCTCTTGTCTATATCCGGTTGGATACTGGATAGGAATGATGCGTTTTGCGCACATTCTTCCATGGTCATTTCAATATCATTCATTTTATTTAAGAGGTCGATGTTGGAATAGGCATTTGTTAAAGTCATGGATAAAATCATTTCAATATTTGCTGTCACTTCATCCTTAATCATATCATCCAAAATGGATCTTCCCATGAAAATTAAAAATTCGTTGTCGAGCTTGGTTTTCACCCCAAAGCATTTTTGATAAAAAAAGTCAACGTTAGGTGTGACTTTTCCGTTGGATACAGGCTGTTCATAAACGATGGTGTTTTGATCATGTGAATCTTCCAAACTGTTTATGGCCTTGAAAACACCTTTATTGTGTTTGTCACCGGCATAAACGGCAACAAAATCGGAAAGGAACATCTCCCGCAAAGAGGAAATGACCGATGCATTTAATCCTTGTAAATCATCAGCGGAAGAAATATTGGAAGAAAAACATTCAACCATTTCAACGAGATAGGTGAATTGATCGATACATTCCTCGAATTTTCTGGATTTCTCCTCTTCGCTCATCAACATTCTGGATTTTTCTATCAGATTGATCAGTGTTTTCATGATTGATATTTCTTCATCTTTGAAGGGCTGTTCTCTCTTGAAAAAAAGAAAATATTGCTTTTGGGATTCATCTTGGATGCTTGCGATGAGGCAATCTTGATACATCTTCACTGTACCGTGACAGCAATTTTCGATTCGACTCATTTCTTTGGGAAAGACATAGCTTCCCGTATTGCCCACTTTGAATAAATTTCCGTCTTGGTTCATATAATAGGCGGCAGCGGATGATACAAACAGTTCGCTTAGAGAGTCAATAATCAGATTCAACAATAACTCAAAAGAAAAGGGCTCCATAAGGGACGGCACCAGTTTTTCAAGGTTGATTAACTGATAGGAGAACTTGGTTAGGTTTTGCTTTTCCTCCTCCAATTTCTCCATTTTTTGGGATTGTTCCAGACATAATCTCAAGAATGTTTTCGTTTTTTCGTCCTGATTTTGTGTGATCAGGCATTGATCAGGGCCTTCAAAAAAAACTTCGCCTTTGAGCGTGTCCAACAGATCTTGCTTGGCATCAAATACATATTGATTCAAAGTCATGTTGTTTAAATCGATGATTTCCCATCTGTCATCAATTTCTCTTTTTGAAAGGAGAACAGAAGGAGATAGCATCTCACCAATACAAGACAGTTCCTGCTTTGTTCCAAAGGCTCTGATTATCTTCTCCGTTAACATCCAAAACACCTCCAAAATTCTTTGCCCTTTGTTATATTGACCAACCCATAAGAATGAAATAAAAGCGACTATCTGTAATATTCAATATTTTATAAATGTAAATTCAATAAGTAACACGCAAGTGGATTATACACTATTTATTTTAACAAATAAATCTTTTTAATTTATTATTATGTTATATTGTTATGAATCGAACAATTAAAGACAAAATCTCTGAAAGCAATGAGAAATAGGTGTTTGTGATACACTATTATCAGCAAATGAAGGGATGGGTGGTGAAAGTGAATGACGAAGCTAAAAGATAAAAGCGTTCTTTTTGGCATTTGCCTCCTGATTTTTTTTATCTTTTCAAATAATCAATACAGTATTATTCCCATACTGATGGTACTCATCATGAGTTCTTTGAATTCCTATTTTGAGGGGCGGATCAGCCCGATTGTGAGCATCATCTTGTATGCTGCTGCTTTTTTGTATCTTCCGGATTTGATCTATTTTCTTCCAATAATGTGTTTTGACTGTTTTAAGGAACGTTTTTGGCCTATTTGTCTTATTTTGATCATTCCGTTAAGTGCAAATGTCGAAAATTTTATTGCAGAAGCATTTCTAATCCTTTTAGCGTTAAGTGTCATTGCTTATGTCATTAAATCTCATTCATTACAACTTGAAGGCCTAAAAAAGAAATATTTTGAGTTACGTGATGATATGGTTGAATCTTCTAGAGAACTTGAACAAAAAAATAAAGTCCTGATTGAAAAGCAGGATTATGAGGTGAACTTGGCAACGCTTAACGAGAGAAACCGTATAG
>ERZ795057.2931-NODE-2931-length-12256-cov-3.792968_pt1 | contig 12256 bp, 5 predicted proteins | sample MGYA00375141_ERZ795057 | MGnify/ENA primary metagenome ERZ795057 (study PRJEB30186, sample SAMN05720163) | activated sludge metagenome | isolation source: Anaerobic digester | place: Hong Kong | collected 2015-01-26 ... | reverse complement strand
TTTAGTTACAACAAATGTTTCATGCTGTGCCCGTTATGCACAACACCCATGGTTATCCAGCGAAACAAATTTACCGAATTTGGAATTTGTTGTGGCGTATGCACAAGGCAGATGCGCCAGGACATTCCTCGAAACATATCCAATTTTTTTGGATTTTATTGTTTGGTGTGTGGGAAAAACCACATTTACGGAATGTCGGACGTGTTTAGATACGAAGTGATGGATGATACCGTGCCACCCCATGTGCGGTTGCGGTACATTTACCTGTGCAAATTTCACAACAAACCACACATTGGAGAGATTCCATGTATCTCCACCATGAATAATGTAGTGCTGTATGTGAATGGACATTTTTATTTGAAGCTCGTGGACGGTGAATATCAATTGGTTCAGTCTCAAAACGCAATGAACAATATGGACGAAACAAAACGCAGAAAAAAGAAAACAAGAGATTGTAGACACATGGCTATGAACGCAATCATTCCTGACGATTGGATTCAATTTCCAGAATAAAAAAAAACATGTTTATTTATACTTTGGTTTTGAGTTTTTTGGCTCCATTTTCTTTTTTGCTTTGTGGCGAAACTTTTTTGTCCGCCGATTCCAATTTTCTATTTTTTGATTGTTTATTTTTTTCTTCTTCTTTTTCTTTGTCTTCTTTGTCTTCCTTCTCCGGTTTTTTCGCGTCGGCTGATTTTTCTCCCTTTACTTTTTCTTTTTTCTGTTGTGCGTCTTGCATTTTGGCAGCCATTTGCATTTTTGCAATCTGGAGTTGATATTTTATTTCAACGTCTCGCACAGCTTCTTTCACTGCTCTTTGCTCGTTTTGAGCAATCATTTGTTCGGTTAGCATAAGGATAGGGGCTAAAGATGTTTTGTTGATGATTTCTTTAACCTTCACAGCAGCAAGTAGTTCTCCTGTTTTGGTCATGATGTCATGATAATCACATTCTTCCTGCGCAGGTTCTAGGTTGGCATGGGCGCGCGCAAGCGTCTGAAATTCTGCGCGGTTGATTAAACCAAGCAAACACATCTCGGTCAGTTCAGCTAAGCTCATGTTACAAGTCGGTGAAAATGACACGATGATGCGTTCTTTCATGTCTTCGATACTGCCTACTTTTTTCAGAAACGCTTCGATAGTAATCCGCGGCTTGAGGTGTTGGTCTATACTTTCGTACATTTCGATCAACATATCCACGTAAGACTGATCTTCTTCGCTGTAGCCCCATTCTTCAACTTTTTTCAAAATCTTCATGCGTTCTTGGAGACGCTGTAGTGTTTCATCGTCCGGCTTCTGATATTTTGCAAATGGAAACGAGATCTGACCAGTCATTTTGGACATGAGTATTTTTTGATTCCATGGGTGGTCTAATGTGTTTGGGTATTTTCCATTTCTTATGCGTTTTCTTTTTTTAGCGTACTCATTGTCCAGTTCTCGACGCCGTTTTTTGGGTCCGTTTTCGTCTGGTTGTGATACTTCTTTGTCTTGTGCTTTGTTCTTTTCATTTTTAGTCTTTTCTGTTTTGTCTTCATCGCTGGACGTTTCGTCAGTTTCGTTGTACAACTGATCCAGAGTGTAACCATTTTTGATTGCGTCTTCTTCAAGCTTCTCGTGGACCAGTTTCAATCTTTCTTCTTCAAGCCATTGAGTGATTTTGTAATCCATCGATCCATTGTGATCAAAAGTACCGTAGATAATATTGTATACTTCGGTGAGCAAGATGCAGAGCTTCACATACCAACTCTTGATGGTGCTGTCAAACTCATCTTTTTGCATGTTGCTGTTTCCTTGCGTCGTGGCCGTCGTTTTGAAAAGGTTGATAGGTATCTTGAAGATGTTGCAAATCTGTCTTTCATAATATTCTTGCATAAAGGGGAGATGTTTCATGTCGGTACTATCTTTGTACGAAGACACATGAGATCCTGGAGGAACAGTGTTGAAGTTTCCTATATTTGTGTCGTTCGCCTCCGCCATTTCCTTTTTGGATAACATCGATCCAAATGGGGTACTGTCCGTGTTGAGTCCTCTTTGTCTTCTATACTTATTGAAGACAACCTGTTGCTGCACATAAGAATGGAGTTGAGGTCCAGTCATCTTTTCGGTAAGATTGTTAAGTGCAGTTTGACTGTCTCCTGGTACAAGATGTGCACTGGTAAGAGCACGAAAAATATCATCGCTCATTGCAGCAGGTTCGACCCATGGTTTAGACTTGGTTACATTTTCTTGTTGCTGCTTATGAATAAAAAACATATCGTCAATATCTTCAAGTAATTGTTCAATGCATGCCATGATGCTTGTAAGACCTCCTTTTGTTGTTGGATCGAAACCAAACCCATCCAAAACAGAGATGGTTGGGTCTTCAGTCATATTATCCTCTGGAATGAAGGTACCAAGGTCTTCACGCACCTGGTTGTAATGTTTTGTTTTGATATCATCCGGTTTGCTATCCGTATCCATGTAATCTGTTGTTTCCATGGAGCTGACGTTTCGAAACACCTTGTATTTCAACGATTCGCTCATAATATCGAAAAACACTTTCACTTCATAGGTGCCGTGTTTAATCACCACGGGTACGTATGTTCCATCACTTAAGATAACAAAGGTGTACGGCACAAACCCTTGAACAATGATGTTTTCCATACATTCCCGACTGAATCGTACCCAATGCACATCAATAATACGTTGAAATTTTGGCCTGAGTTTCAGATTTTCACATCCTCTGTAAAAACGAAGTCCTCCTTGTGTGATGCGGTCGATTAGGAAATTGCCGCATTTTTTGACATATGGGTTTTTGGTAAATAATGTCCATAGAAGTTCAAGGTAGTTAGGATCGATAATTTGCCCGCGAGAGCAATTTCTTGTGGCCGAGTTCATTTCTAAAAATTCTAAGAGTACATACTTTTTCAATCTACAAAACAGATACTAGACATTGCAGAATCAGAATCGTGTTATACAAGTAAAAATATAAAAATGTTATTGTTTACCAATTAAAACTAAAAAGATAAAAAACCCTATCTTGTTGATTTCTCTGCTTCTCTCAAAGAATGCAATTGATGCCACACGGTTGGATGTCGAAAGTAAATAATAGACATAAGACTTCTGTTGGTGATCTTTTTTCGGTCGTACAGACAATTCAAAGTATTCGCTTCAGAGAGCAAATTCACAACTTCCTTTTGCACACTTTCTTTTAGTTTGAGTATGGATAACAATTGGAATCGTTTTGATGTATCCTGATTTTCTCGACATAATTTACGAGAAAGCTCGAGAAAAGGCTTGTGTGCGAGAATAATATTCGTTTTCTTTTGTTCTCTTTTGATGCGTAGCAACACCTTTGTTCTTTGCTTCAGCCTCCTTCGGACTGTAAATTGAATCTTTTGTTTACGCGTTGGCTTGCGAATCTTTGTTTTTTTCGGCAAAGGAGCTAGTTTTGTTCGAATATCTTTTGCTTTTGTGTCTGGGACTGCCAATGACTCTGAAGTGGAAGTTTTTTTTGAGTTGGTTTGCTCCATCTTTTCTTTTTTGATTTCTGTGTCATCCGCAGTTGGATCCGTCGCAGCAGCAAACAGATCTGCTGAGATGTCAAATGATTCTTTTTTTGTTATTAAATCTGTTTCATGATCAGACTCTGATTCTGAACTTGATGATGTTTCATCCTCTGATTTGTTTTCTAACTCTTTTTCTATTGTGCCAAGACCCGTTTCTACATCATCCATAAAATCAAGATCTTCCATGTTTGATATCGGCTCCCACGCGAGTTTTCTCAATAAAATATTTATTAATCAATAATTATTAATTAATATTGAAAGCAGTAAACAATATCAAACTCTTAAAATATCGTTCTTTTATACTTTTCTTTCTCTTTTTTGTACACTCATATTTCAAAAATCCCAACGTCTTTTAAAAGTGTGACAAAGATGTCACATTTCGTAAAAGTTCTAAACTAATTATTAAGTTTCAAAAAGTCACATGTCACGGGTATTTAAGGAACAACGGACGGTCTTTAAAATATTTAGGGTGAATTAATTTTTAATATCGTGCTTTTCAAGCCCGTGCTTGGACAAAAAATGAGTTTATCCGATCCAGATTTCGATGATGATGATATCGAAGATTATTCGGAAGATGATGGCATCGGGATCGAAGATATTGAAGACAGTGATTTCATGTCGATGGATGAAGAAGAAGAAGATGAAGGATGGATAAAAAGAAAGAAAAAGAATCGACCGAAACGCAAAGAGGCCAAGAAAGCGGCAACAAGAATTCGAAAAGGCAAAGCGAGCCTTTATGAAGAATCATTGTCATCTGAGGAGTCGACTTCTTTGAGTGATGCTGTTGAAAGCGAAAAAGAATGCGACTTTTCTCGTTTGTTGCCTGTGGCTGGTGCTAAATTTTCGGTTGCTGGTCCTATCAAATTTGTTGAAGATGATGATAGCGATGCATTTCAACCGCCGAAAAAGAAGCCATCAAAGAGAAAAAAGAAAAAACCCACGCCTGGCACATTGAGAGTGAAGCCTTCAATTCGCTGTTTTACAACCAAAACACAACCGGGTGCCATTGGAAAGATAGAATTTGAGCCGCTACTTGGGCCCGAAGAGATGTCTGGTGTGTTTGGACCTTGGATCGTTGACTTTTTGCGTCCGTTCTCGGATCCTCCGGAAGATCTCGATGAGGAGCCGCGTTTTGCAAAACCATGGCAGATAACGATGCTCGAATCAGCCATCAAAGTTTTTTTGGGCATTGATTCGTGTTTCACATCGTATTCTATTTTGTGGTGGTGTGAAATGGGGTTGGGAAAAACGCTGACGGCACTGGTGTTTTCTCTGATGGTTTCCAGACTCCCGTTACCAGAAAGGAGATTTACTTTGTTTACGCAGACTGGAGAAGAAACCCAAAATTATATGGTTCATGGGATGGAGAATGGGGATAGTAATTTTCTCAACAATGGGAAGATTCCAACGGATCCAGCAAGACACAACGAAATGCCTATAAATGAAATCACCACGCACGAGTACAAATGTATGACGCTCGTCATTTGTGATATTACTGTATCCCAATCGTGGAAGCAGGAGATTAACAAATCGACGAGAGGTCTCAATGTGATTGATTTGGTCAGCAGCACCGAATTTTCGAGTGGAAAAGAATTGTATAAGATGCTTCCAGACGCGAATATAGTCATAGTGAACTATGATAAGATTTCAACGGTGTGGAGTAGGATTGTCAAAACACTTGCGTCAGAAGAGATGCCGGCATTGCGGCATCGTGGAGACAAGTATAAAGAAGGGTTGAATTGTCTTTTCAAAGCGGCATGGCGCGTTATTATATGTGATGAAGCGCACACATTGCGTAATGATACCACCAATCGGTTTAAGTCCGTGATGGCATTAGCAGCACATTGCAAGATTGGAATGACGGGAACTCCGTTGCAGAACAAAATTGCGGATATACGATCTTTGTTTGCTTTGGGTGGTGTACGTGCGAACTTTATGGTCGATTACAACACTTTTCAGAATGCGTACACGATATGGCAAACCTCTGAGAAAGAAAAGCAAACTGGAAATTTTGTGCGTAATATGATACATGAGATTAAAGAAAAGTCGAGGTATCTTGAGAATTTTGGGGGGACCATAGATGAGCGTGGTTTGCTCGAAAAGAAGCAAGAGAGGAAAGTGATTTCTGATTTGAGGACCGTGTTTGAAAGCATATATTATTTGTTTGATGTTGGAAACGTGCCGGACATCAAACGAGTGTTTTTAAACCTATGCACAAAAAAATTGTTGAAGCTGTGTTCAGAAATGATGATGGATTGTACGCTGCATGATATATCATGGGATTGGAATCGTAGTATGGATTCGGTTTACAACATATACGAGATACGAAACTTGTGTAATAAGCCTTTTGATGATGTGATTGACACAAACAAGCCAGTCTTACCCTATCAATCGTCATCGCAAAGGCCTGATCATATGATATTTAATGAAACCCAGCCTGTTGATAAAAAGCATACTGAGGAGGATGCTTCGATGCAGCTGATCAAAAAAAACATTTCCATGTGCGAGCACTTTTTGAAGACATCGCCTCCGAATGCAAGTGTGGAGATGCAAGAATTTTTGAAAACGTACAATCAATTGAAGGCGCAATTGAATGAAAAAGAAGAGAAACTGAAAAAAGAATCCAAGACGAAAGAAGAACGTAATGAAAAGATACGCAAAATTTTTGAGCCCTACTGGAAAAAAGAAGCAAAGATTCTTCAAGAATATCGAAAAATCTGTTCATTAGAAACAGGATTCAAAAAGCACATCGAAATGACGCTCAAAGACAAGACCAAGTACACAGGAGGGAATTACAATAGTGATATATTGATTGAGATTGCGGAGTACATTACCGCACCGCAGCCAGTTGATTTATACAGTACTATTTTGTATATTTGGTGGAAGGGCAGGATCAACAAAGAATTTTACAGGCTGTTTCGAGATGCCTCATGCAACAGAGTGATGGATGAGTTGCATCGCATCGAAAGTGGTGAAGATGATGCGGAAACCAATCCTATTCGGTTATTGATCAACCATCACGTTGTGCGTTTTGGGAAAAACACGTTGCGTAATGCTGTGTTGCTGAAAGAAGTGGAGGAAGAAAAGGAGCGATTGAACAAGGGGGACGAATACCTCACACCGGAAGAAATGAGCCGGGTGCTGGTTCGTGTAGAAAATTTGACGGGGGCCGTCAATGAAATCATCGAAAGCGATTTTATGTCCGTCGAGGAGTATGCGATCTACCAGTCGGTTTTGCAACAGAGTTTAGAGATGTTGGATGTGGAGGCAGAAAACAGTTCAGTTGTAAAAGAGAACCGATTGAATGTGTTTTCACTGTTGATGCGATTGAGACAGTGCGTAGCAGATGCGCGCATCATCATCAACAGCATCAGTATGGAAGATGAGATTGGAGAACAAGAAGGGTTGAAAACACTGAACAAGCTGCAAAGACGCATTCTTGGTAAACAGAAAAAAGTGTGGGCGGATCCGGACGATGAAAGTTTTTGGACGGAAGTTGTGAAATCCGCACATAAAGTGAAGCAACATACCAAGATCGAGATGTTGAAAAATGTGTTGCGAGACAAACAAAAAGTAGCGGACGATGATAAAGTGGTGGTTTACACACTCTTCAGTAGTTTCATTCCCTACATTGTGCAAGCGGTGGAAGAAGTATTCGGACAGGGTTCGTGCGTAAATTTCCACGGGAAAATAAGTGCAAAAGTCAGAGAATCAGAAATAAAAAGATTCCGCAAAGATCCCAGCGTGCGCGTGTTGGTTCCGACACTTGGATGTGCAGCGACTGGTTTGAATCTGCAGTTTGCGGGTGTCATCATTCACATGGAAGAGTGGTGGAATCCGGGGGTGAAGAGACAAGCAGATGCTCGTGTGAACCGCATGGGACAAACGAAAGTTGTAAAAATCTTTTCGCTTGTCATAAAAAACACGATCGAGGGGAAGATATTAGAAAAGCAAAAAGAAAAGGCAAAAATAGCAAACGAGATTTTGGGGGATGGAGAAAAAGGTTTTGTACTTCCGGCGATCGAAAGCATACGATCCGTGTCGAGTCGAGTTTCGGTATCGGAGATCAAGCAGCTCCTCGTTATGGCTAGCAAAGAAAGTACATATCAAAATGTGTTTGCGAATGAAAAAGTCAAATTGATCAGAACAGTGAAAGAAAGAAAGCAGCAAGGGATGGTTCAATACGAAAGTGATAAACAAGAAAAAAATCCGAAACGTAAAAGAAAAGAGACGAATGGGAAGCAACTTAACTTGGTGGAATGGTACAAGGCACATCAGAGTAACGGAAATGCGAACAACAAAATGGATAAGAATGATGTGATTCCAACATTAAAAAAAGCAAAGAGGTCCATGGATAGTTCGGATAAAGTGACCATTTTACCACTAAAGATCAGAAAATCGACGGATAATACAATTCAAGATGAATGTGAACGCAGAAAATTATTTCGTAGACTCTCGGAACTCAGCAGAATGTATTCGGATGGAGAAGACAGTTTGAATGATGACAACTCTCGCTGATTGGTAGACACACACACATACACACACACACACGCATACACAGGAGGGGTTTATAGATATAAAGATGAATGTTGATATTTAAAAAAATAAATTGTATATTTTATTAAAGTGTTTTTTTTCAAATTGAAAAAAAATGGATTACGAAGAAAAGGAGCTTCTGGATGATGATGATACAAAAACATTAGCAGATTCAACAGGATTTTCTGGATCATGGTCCGAATCTTTTCGGTATGATGATGAAGAATATCATGATCCTGATGATGATTACGCCAGTGATTCGTACATACCTAAAAAAGAGAATGCGGCTAAAAAAGAATACGATAGCGAAGATGATTTTGAAAGGAGTGGGAATGAGAAATCAGGGGATAACTCTGAGGACGGTATCACAACATACGATGAAAGCGTTGTAAGATTAAGACAATCGTGGAATGATTCGAACAAAAAACACTTTAGTTTCGAATCATGTCCAGAAAAAGAAGAAGAGGAAAAAAGTGAAGATGTGCAATCACAGGAAGATTTTTTAACTCGTATCAAGCGAATGAAAGAAATAAAAAAGTCACACAAATCCCGCAAGCGAGAGCGTGAAAAAAATTATGAGAAAACTTTTATTAAGGAGTATCTGGAAGGGGCGAGTGAAAAAAAACTGAAGGGAATCGTAACACTGATTGGAGTGGATAGTAACATACCTGGGTTTTTCATTTGTACACCACAGCATATTTGTCTGTCGCTGTTGCCAATCAACATGTTTGTGCGTCTGCCTTTCCCACCAAAAACCATCCGCTATCCGATAAAGAAATTTTTGTTGATCTACGTACACCTATTTACATGGATAACGAAAGTCGTACAGGAAGACGTGATGGGAGAACATGAAACGGCCAATAACAAACTACTTTGTGAAGCTACACCTTCTTACGGAACCCAGCGTGTGGAAAGGATGGGTCGCATTTTTTGTGCAGTGACTGTTTCTAGAATATTGGAAGAAAAGAAAATGGTTCGTCCCGATTATATTCAGCGTTTGGAAAAAAATATATATGAAAAAAGAAATTTTAGTGTACAGATGTTCAATAGTGTGACGCAGCGCGCCAAGGACTTTCATAAATGAAATTCTATGTTTTTCTTGTAAATGTACTTTTTTTATTACAACAATTTTTTCTTAGCTCTGTAGTTCTGATAATTGATCTGAAAAATCCGATTTTCTCAAAGCACTCGATACGTCCGAAGTGTCCACGGTTTCTGTAAACAATACAGAAGAGGTGTGGCATTCGCGATGACGAAAGAAAGATAGTTGACTCAAATCACAATCGAAAAATATTCCCATCGAATCCGCAATAGGATCGGTAAAATGATGGCACACTTCTTCCAAATCTGTTCGGTGATGACATTTGAGTTCGTTGAGTCCTTTGTTGATGAAATTGATGCCGAAAGCAAAAGCTTGATTGCTGATTTTTTCAGAATCGAACGACTTGTATGCGTAAACGAGCACTCCCACAAATAATAAAAAAGTAACGATCACCACTACAAAAGTCCCAACGAGAAAAAAAGATTTTCCTGTTTTTTTTCTTCGAGGGTCGTCGGAAGCTTCATTGTAAGAAAAGCCCTCTGATTTCTCAAGCATACCATCATCTGACATTTCTAGTAATTCTTCTCCAGCCGAAGTTGCATTACTTCCTTTGGTTATAGTTATTTTTTGCATGACCTCTACAAAAAAAAAGTGTTTTCCCTCAAAAATATACAACGTATGGTCAACAAGTATACATGAGAGTTTTAACTTCCGTTTTATCTTTTTATTTTGTTATAGTATTTAAAAGTAATCTCTACCTTTATTTTCAAAATAAATCTTCTATATCACGTGTGCTCTGTTCTAACATGTTTAGTGTGTCTCGTCTCGCATAGTAAGTGCGACAATCTGTGTTTGTGCACGCCATCACCACGTTATCTGCGATCTTTCGCGCCGTGCATGATTGGCACTTGTTCCACAACTCCATATTTTTCTGAATAAGAGAATCGTATTTGACTTTCGCTGCTTCTTTTCGACTAAAATTAGAGCAATCTGTACAATATTTTTGTGAGCGATTGTATTCTGTTTCGATTATGGCGTTTGTGTTGTTTCCTCCGAAACATTCTTCATCAAGATCAAATTCTATTTTTCTTCGTTTTGTTTCTCTCTTAGGATGAAACACCGTGTGGCATCCTGGACAACGGTCGTGGTTGATGTGAAAATGTTGAGTTACTGAGTCTTTCCTTTTCAATATTTGTTTTTGCTTTGTCTTGCTAAAGTCCTGCTCCATAAACAATTTGCGCATCTCCTTTTCACTTTTACCTAAAATATGCCCCATGCACGGCGCTATGTTCGAAAACAAAAACCTCATGTAATGTTCTTCATCGTAGGGTATGTTTTCACGAATCATTACATTCGGATCTTCACGTGATTCGTTCACTCCTCGAAGAGAACTTTTCTTCACAGGATCTTCACGTATCCTTTTCTTGACCACACTTGTAAACCTTTCTCCCATAAACGCTGTTTGGCCGGTTCTTTCTTCTCGCAAAAACGCCATCGCAAGTCCTGGTGTCATGACCAATTTGTTTTCTTTGCGCAATTTGTGCGCGACGCTAAGATCCTTCGATATCGAAAAGCTCTGCTTCAATTCACTGAGGGGTACTTCATGATTGTAGATTGATCTAAACAATTCTTGTATAGCCGATATGGCAGCGGTAGGATCTTTTTCTATAAACGTTTTTTGCCACATGATATCAAACGCGTGATTGATGAGTTGAATGGTGTCTTTGCGTTTAGGTTTCAGTCCTTTAACATCTCTTTTTGTAATGTCTGTAATATCACAAAACAGACCAATGTAGTGTTTTTTTGCAATCAACAAATAATATACATAGATTTTTTCGAACGCCAGTTGCAAACCTTTCGGAAACACATTTTTTGTACAAAGATCGGACATTTGTGACCCAATCGCCATCATCTCGTTTCGAGTGGGTTCGTATTGTTTGTTTATCAGCTTGAACATGATCGAATCTGTGTCACCGTAGATTACTTTTGCATCCCCACAATATCCATTGGTGATGGTAAGTACAGATTCCACATATTCTTGCGCCATCTTGATAAACTGCTGCCCCTTCTTACAGATCACGATCGCAGCATACATCAAAGGAAGTAAAGAATCGGGAGCACCTAAAAACCCGTAAATACTATTCATGTACAATTTGATCGCCAACTGTTTTGCATTGAGATTGTTCAATTTAGCCACGACAACTCCGAGTTGCTTTTTGACTTCGGTAAGTTTTTCGACAGAGGAAGGATCTTTTTCCAAGTCTGCAACCAAAAGTTTCAACTTTACCATTTCCAGCTCACATTGAAACATAATCTTTTTAACAGCCGAACGCTGTTCCTTCAACTCAAGCTCAAACGCCGGAAGCAGACCAGTTTCCACATCTTTCAGAGCAAAGCTCGGATTGTATTTGTTCTTTAACAAAATCATCTGTCGGATCGATTGGTTGGGAAGCTTCTTTTCGCAGCGACGGATGTACCGCGGGCACTTGTAACTCTCCGGGATCTTTGAAATGTCCTCCAAGCATCCTGCAAAAAGTTTTCTCTCCGCTGTTTGTTTAAACTCAGGCGAGTCTCTGAGTCGCATGCGCAAAACACTAACATTTTGCGCAATGACGCCCAGCTTTTCTCTGTCCAGAGAAACATTGTACTCACGAATGCTTGCATTCAGTTTTTCCACACAGGTTCCGATGGAGTGAAGTGCACATTTAATGTCCGAATCCGTTTCCTTAATCTTTCTTTTATATCCTTCCGAGTCAAACCAATCAAATATCTTGACAGCTGCAAAATCATGGTTTCCTTTTTTCGATAAGAGGTATCTCGTGGGATTGCCATCGTCGTCTTTGACGATGACATTGTTGTTGCGGTAGAAATTCAAATCCAACGGAACTGTTTTTCCGTAGTAGGCCGGAAAGCTAAATATCTTCAACGAAAGAAGTTGATGGAGCAACGATGCGTCTTCTGTTGCAAGTGGATTGTCAAATACATCAAACGCCTTTTGGTTCTGATCAAAATGAAGCTCACTCGCAAATAGTTCGTCACCATAATATCCAACATCTGGACATTGGTGATAGTGAACGCCTTCCACAAGACCAAACTTCAGGATGGCCCATTTCGTGATCAATGTCATGTAAT
>ERZ795057.2930-NODE-2930-length-12260-cov-6.105203_pt1 | contig 12260 bp, 7 predicted proteins | sample MGYA00375141_ERZ795057 | MGnify/ENA primary metagenome ERZ795057 (study PRJEB30186, sample SAMN05720163) | activated sludge metagenome | isolation source: Anaerobic digester | place: Hong Kong | collected 2015-01-26 ... | reverse complement strand
TTCGCGGCGGGGAGGAGAGTTGTTCTGTGAGGATATGGGTGAAAGGGTGAATATAGGGGGGAGGGCGGTAATGTACCTGAAAGGGGAAATCTTTCTTTGATTTCTGCTGTTAGAATCACCTGCCGTCGGGGAAGGTGATTCTCTTCAGGTTATTCATTGCGTATCGTATAGTATATTGTCCGCTATTTACAGATTACATATTTGAATGCTGTGCAGTGGCTTCCGCGGCATATTTCATTATCGCTGATAATAATGGTTCTGCCGCCGCCATCTTCAGTTTCCCATTTCAGGGACCTGGAGTGACCTTTGCTCTGGCAGAAAATATCCGCCGCTTTGTCTCCGCAGTCAGTTGCATAATCGCGGCACCAGTCAAGGCGGATACCGTTTATCATCGGCCTGTCATACCGCGTACCTGATGCCATGATTGCCGCATCTTTTAAATTTTCCATGTTAAGTTGTTCCTGTACCATGGAACATGCACCGGCAATGATTCCCGCCGCAACAGTTGCCATGATTGCGAAGAATAATGACTTTCTCATGAATCCTCCTTTGTGTATCTTTTCACTAACAATTTTTCTGCTCAACTATACACAAAACAACCACCTGTCAATACCAATATTCATGATGGACACTATATTTTTGTCAGTTCAGGATTGAAGTGGAGCACAATTTCCATGAACACAACATTAATCTTGTTGACTTACAGATAATGATATATAATAAGAAAAAGATGAATGTATTTACATCGAAAAATATTTATGATTACCTGCAAAGATGAATGCAATCGGCCTGCAATGTGCCGAAAATAATACTGTATAAACCCCAAAGGCGGGAGTGAAACAAAACAATGACAGGCATATTCAGTCGATATAATCCGTATGTACACATAGCCACGTTGGTACTGACTGTGGTATTCTGTACTGTGCTGACGACCCGCTGCAGCCAGGAGGACTTCTGGGATGAGCTGACCTCAATCAAAACATATCCTTCGGTAACAGCATCCCCTGTGAACGGTTCATTTCTTGCAAAGAACGGCTTCAATCACGAGATAATCCTTACCTACTCCCATGACATGCAGCCGGATTCGCTTCAGCTGTCAGGAGCAATGTCAGGTGAAGCATCAACACAGTGGACATCGGGGAGGACACTGAGGATTTATCCGGCTTCACAATGGACAACTGCGCCAAAAACGGCATTGACCGTGACATGCAACGATAAAAACGGTACCGCTGTTACCGCTTCCCTGAACTACGGTATTTACGAATCTGTCATTTGCGTCAGCACAACGGGTAGTCCCGCAAATCCCGGCAGCAGGGCTGCGCCGAAGAGCCTTATCCAGGACGGCATTACGGCAGCTTCCGCCGCGGGTATCCCCTCTGTGGTGATGGTTTCAGAAGGAGACTACAATGTACCCGGGATTGTGGCGGACATGGCGGACGGCATTTCACTGTACGGCGGATATTCTTCTTCGAACTGGGACAAACGTGACGCGTCACTGTATATCACCCGGATGAATGATACAAGGACAGCTGTAACCGGCACATCAATAGATAATATCACGCTCCTGAGGACAATAAATTATTCCGGGACCATAACCAATTCAATACTTGACGGTTTCACGATAAACGCGGCCCAGATCGATGACAACACTAATGAGACTCTGCAGGCTGCGTCAGCTGCGATATATATTGAAGGGGCAAGCCCCACAATACAGAATAATATCATTAACGGGAACCACAGTAACATTACAGAAGACAGGGTTGTCACTGCGGGGATTGTTATACGTGGTACCATTGCGTCGCCGACTATTTTCAGCAATACAATTAATGGAGGGAAAATCAGCAGTAATTTTGTGAGTGGGACAGATGGACGTACGTATGGCATTTTCCTTTGGCCATCAACCCCGTCTGCAAATACGGTACGTATTCTGAATAATACCATCAACGCCGGTGTAAGTAGCGGGACCGATGGGGATACAACTGCTGTTTATGTCAGAGATTCTACTCCGGAAATCACAGGAAACACTATTCATGGCGGGACATCAACAAATAGACACACATACGGTATTATGCTGAACTGCGGTGCAGGTGTGACTGTTTCTCCTGATATCAAAAACAATACTATTCATGGAGGAAGCGCCTTAAAAGAATCGAAAGCATTTTTTGTTTCAGGAAACAGCACAGGAACATGTGAACCGGTAATTGAGAACAATACTATAAACGGGGGAGGGGCTGGCGACGTTGCGTACGGTTTTTATGTAGTATCTTACAGCAAACCAAAAATTGTACATAATACCATAACCTGTGATGCCGGGGGAGGTTCCTCTTTCGGAATACATATTGGATCAAGCGCAGCGCCGTCAATTTCGGGAAATATAATTTTCAGCGGTGATTCCATTACGTCAATGGGCATACGTGTATGGCCCGAATCATCTTCCTTTGCTGTACCAATATGGAATAACGTAATAAAGGGAGGGGCGGGGAATTTTTCACGAGGCATTTACATTCGTGACGAAGCGAAGGTGCAAATATTCAACAACAGTATACACGGCGGTGCTGCAACAAACGCGACAGGAATTTATTTGCAAAATGCTTCAGCTGCAACATTTGATATCGATATACAGAACAACAATATTTTCTGCAGTGACGTATCAGCAAACCGTTACGGAATATATGAAAATGACGCTAACTCAAGTCCGGTAAATGTGAAAAATAATAATTTTTTCCACCTTGATGTTCATTATTATGATGATCCGGGAACGTCAATTGTTCTGGAATCCGGCCTCAACGCTCTCAGCGGTTCCACCTCTTCGGGAAATATAATTGAAGATATTTACGCGGATATTACCGGTAATTCCGAATACCGCTTCACCGGTGACCCCGGTATTTTTACCTTTGACACGGGCGGAATTGACGGTTCCGTGGCAGGGTGGGGTTTTAATGATGACCGTGACGGGAACGCACGCAGTGTTCCCTGGTCAATAGGACCCTATGAATACTGACATGCTGCTGCCGCCATTATGTGATCTCTGAAAAATACATGTAGCTTTCCCGGTCTCTCACATTTTTTCAAAAAATCAGTTGACCTTTTATTGTATTATTCAAATATTACGATATATTCATGGTATATTTGAATGACATTATTATTGAACGAACAGCCGGAGACGGATGTGCGGAGAATTGAATCTGGAAATGATCAGTCTATGGATTTTAGAGAAACAAGCGGCATCCTGAAGGCCCTGGGGCATCCCGCGCGCCTGGAGATAGTCCACAATCTCATGAGGGATGAATGCAATGTGGACAACATGGTAAAGAGGCTGGGGATTCCGCAGTCAACAGTGTCCCAGCATCTCAGGATACTGCAGGACAGGGGGATTATATCGCCCCGAAAACAGGGTGTTATTACCTGTTATAGTGTTGTTGATCAGCGGGTCAGAGATATCGTCGACTTATTGAAGAGGTGAAATTTTTTTGGAGAAATATATCGTATTATTTGAATATAGTAATATTGCGATTCGTGTTTAAAACAGTATTTTTTCAATCAAACAGGGATCTTCCAATAAAACCCGTATTTATTTATAATTATTAAGGAGTTATTATGGCAGATAAAAAACGTATTATTGTAATCGGCGGTTCCGCGGCGGGACCGAAAGCTGCGGCAAAGGCACGCAGAATGGATGAGCATGCAGACATAACAATACTGCAGAAAGCACCGGACCTTTCAATGGCATCCTGCGGGTATCCGTATTATGTGGGAGGTTTTTTTGACGACAGGAACATGCTTCTCTGTACCCCCACCGGTGTGACACGGGACCCGTTGTTTTATCTTAACGCGAAGGGTATTGTGGCAAAAACCGGAACTGAGGTAACGAAAATTGATCCGAAAGGGAAAACCGTGACCGCAAAGAACCTGAAAACAGGAAATGAGGAATCGCTTCCCTATGATAAGCTCATTATCACAACGGGTTCAATTCCCAAAAAACCTCCGATTCCCGGCATTGACCTTGATGGTATTACAACTCTGCAGTCCATGCAGGATGCTGACTACCTGAGAAAAATCCGTGATGAAAAGAAGATAAAAAAAGCTGTGGTTATAGGTGGCGGACTTATCGGTATTGAGACCTGCGAGGCGCTGCAGCTTGCGGGAATAGAAATTACCGTCATAGAGCTTCTCCCGCAGCTCCTGACGTTCCTGGACTGGGAGATGGCGAAGCTTGTGGAAAATCATGTCCGCAGCAATAACGCCAATGTTATTACCGACAATGGTGTCGCGGAGTTTCTCGGAGAAAACGGAAAGCTCACCGGGGTCAAGCTCAGTAACGGCACCGAACTCCCCTGCGAACTGGCAGTGGTGGCAATCGGCGTAACGCCAAATTCCGCACTGGCGAAGGACGCGGGGCTTTCAACCGGGGATACCGGCGCAATTATTGTAAATGAATATATGCAGACTTCTGACCCGGACATTTATGCTGCGGGGGACTGCGTAGAAATAAAGAATCTTATAACCGGCAAAAAAGTCCATGCCCCCTACGGCGACCTTGCGAACCTTGAAGGGCGGGTTGCCGGAGAAAATGCAATGCAGGGAAATTCTGTGACATTCCCCGGCACAATTCAGACCGGTATATGCAAGGTTTTCGAGTACGGTGCCGGAGCAACGGGACTCTCAGAGAAAAATGCCCGTGCCGCGGGGTACAGCGACATCGAAACAGTTATCAACGCGAGTCCAGACAAGCCCGGCTTTATGGAGGGGCTGCTCCTGGTAACCAAGCTGGTTGCCGATAAAAAATCAGGGAAAATCCTCGGCGCCCAGTGTATCGGTCCCGGCGATGTCAGCAAGCAGATCGCGATCTGGGCAACTGCAATCAAGGGGGGCCTTACCGTTGAGGACATGGTGAACGCAGACCTCCCATACGCGCCGCCGTTCTCTCTTGCAATCGACCACTCCATCGCTGCGGCCCATATCATCCAGAACAAGATGAAGGGACGGATGAAAGGAATTTCCACCGCGGAGGTGAAGAAGAAAGCTGATGCAGGGGAGAAGGTGTATCTTCTCGATGCGAGAGGTCCGGACGAATATGAAATGATGCGCCTCGGTATCGGAGAACACCTTATACCGCTCGGGGCCCTGAGGAAGCGGCTCAATGAACTCCCTGAAGACAAAAACGCGGAGATTATCTGCTACTGTAAAATATCACTTCGGGGTTATGAAGCGGCACGTATCCTTGAAGGAAACGGCTGGACCAACGTGAAGGTCATGGAAGGCGGCATCATGGCATGGCCCTATCCGAGGGAAAAATAACCTCCTGTCATTGAACATCGAAATAGAAAAGATACTGTACTCAAAGCGCCCCCTGTTTGCGGGGGCGCTTTTGTATGTATCATAAAAAAGTCTGCTTTTTCAAAATATTATACTGCATCACAATATCCGTTTTCCCGGGGCTGATAATAGAACCCGGCCTGACCGTATCACATGTCTTTCCTTATAATCGGTTGTATTGCATAAAGGGAAATTATATTTCAGCAACCCTGTAGGTGAGCACTTCACGGTGAATTCCCTTCACGGTGATCTTCCCCCTTTCTTCACATGGGATTTCCTCCTTCACCAGGGAATAGGTGGAATGGCTGATGAGGATATCCCCGGTTCACACTGCGCCTCAAGGCGTGCCGCGAGGTTTACCTGGCCGCCGATTGCGGTGTAGGAGAGGCGATTCTCCGCGCCGAAGTTTCCCACAGCGGCAACGCCGGTATTGATACCGACCCGCATGGAGAGGGGATATTCGATCCCTTCATCGAACCATTTGGACTGGAGCTCTTTCATCCTCCGCTGCATGTCTATCGCCATCCTGACACACCGGAGCGCCTGGTCCCGGTCGTCAGTCCTGTCAGGAGCGCCGAAAAATATCATCACTGCGTCCCCGACAAATTTATCGATGGTGCCGCTGTACCTGTCGGCAATTGCAGTCATTTCGGTAAGATACTCGTTCAGCATGGCAGTGAGTTCCTCCGCTTCGAGGCTGTCCGTTGTTTCGGTGAATCCCTTCAGGTCGGAGAAAAATATCGTCAGTTTCCTGCGTTCGTTTTCATATTCCACCCGCTGGGTCCCTTTAAGGATGGACTCCACAAGTTGTGCCGGCAAATATCTTTTCAGTTCATCGCTGCGGAGTATTTCTGAAGTCCTGAAACTCAAAGCAATACCAATACATATAAGCATAATATGAAAACCGATTGGCGAGATAAACGTTTCAGGTATTATTATCTGCATCATCATCAGCATATCATGAAATGTAGATGTTATAAATATCATAAAGCCTAAACCCAGAACTACATCTTTCATTGTTCTTCTATGCATCAGTGATTTCACAATAACTCCGGCCCACATTACTTCTGCCAGGATTGAAAGAGAAAATATAATATTAACACGCCATTTCTGAACAGGATCATCCACCGTTGCCGTAAGTGCCAGCAGTATGCAGGCTGTCCCTAAAATAATACTGATGTATTCCACAACTTTAATTCGTATTTCTAGAATAAGTTCGAGAAGAAAGTAAACCCCGATTGTTACAACAACAAGAATCGCATAATAAATATTATCCTTGATTGAAAATGATATAATACTAAGATCAGGAAGATAGTATTGCACTGACATCAGTGCCAGCATAAACACACATACCCCATAGAGCAGCGGTACCTTGTATTTCCGGTACAGAAGATACTGCACCAGGGACATGATTCCGAGGAAAATTGCCAGCACTGTCAGGGCGATAACAATGTACTCCGCCCAGAAACGCTTGAAAAACGTATGGATGCGGACTGTTTCAGAATCGGAAATGAAGGGCCTGCCGTCAAACATCGAAATATGATTAGTGAGGACCCTCAGCGCGATCACGTTCTGTTCCCCGAAACGGAGAATGTTCTCCGGAAGTGGGATGGACCGGTGAAAGTTCCACAGGCCGAAGTATTCCGGGAACCATCCCCCATGGGAACCCATCCGGATACCGTTGATATAAATTTCATCTGCCTCCCATATCTTTCCAAGGTTCAGAGCAAGGTCTTTGTCCTTATAGTCAACAGGGACCGTGAAAGTTTTTCTGAGCCAGAAAATACTTCTGGCTCTTTCCGGGGAAAGGATTCTCGGGAGGTTTATTGAATTCCAGGAGGTGTCGTTATAATTCATTGCGGCATATTTCCGGGAGTTATCATCGGCCTTCTTCATGCGCCACTCCCGGGAGAGGTCAAGTCGCGGGCCCTCTGTGCAGCCCGTAATGATTGTGATTAGTGAAAAAACGATGGGAACAATAACACTTGCTTTAATTTTTGTATAACGGGAAATCCCCATCGATATCACCCCCAACAATAGAGGTCACATTATAACCACTTGCCTGGCTTTCGTCAATAAGAATTGGTGAATTGCGAATCGTATTGATGGTAAATTTTGAATTGAAATTTGATGCAGTTAGTTTTATTATAGGATACTCAGAATAAAAGGGGGGAGCAATGAAAAAATCAAAACCATTATTTCTGTTTGTCAGTACCGTGATATTATTCTCTTTATACTGTAAAAAATCCCAGGATGCGTCGGGGGTGTTTATTATGGCCATCTCTGACGGGGTAAAGGTTTTTGACAGTCCCGATTTTTTAAGCCGGCAATTGACGTCTCCGAAAAAATATGAGGTCCTTACGGTGCTGGGTACAGAGCAGGGACCGGGCCGTGTATACTGGAAAGTGAATTATGGAAATACTGAAGGGTTTCTTGAACAGGACGGCTACGGATTTGATGTGTTTACACCCGGTGAGGCAAACAGCCTTGCCATGGTCACAACGGCTTCCCTCCGTGTAAGGCAGGCACCCTCAACATCCAATGAGGCCAGGGTCCTGTTTTCGATAAAGCGGGGTGATATCGTCAAGGTCCTTGCAAGGGGCAAACGGTCCGAAGTAATGGAAGACCGACTTAATGTGTGGTATCAGATTGAATCACAGGGAGGAAAGAAGGGATTCTGTTTCGGCAATTATATCACCCCGGGCACCAGAGAAAGCCTGATGGCCCTCCGGAACGCGAAGATTGAACCCTGCAGCGGATGGATACGGGTAAAGGGCGATCCGAGATTTACCAGTTCTCCCGGGAAGGATGCGCCGGAGGTTACGGAAAGTGATCCCGCCAGGTGCAATCATGACCTCTCACGGTACCCGAAAAAGGGCGAATGTGCCCCCGTTGTGGAAAAGGCGACAATTGGAACTGACCTGTTTTACCGCGTTGAGGATACGTTCAAGGATTTTCTTGAATGCACCGGAAGTATAAACGGCTGGATTTCCGCGAAGCACGTTGATCATCTCACTGATTTCTTTGTGTATTCGAAGGAAAAGAGCGGTTCACAGTATGACGCGGAAATGCTCTCCATGCTGAATGCAAAAATCGGCGGGAGCCTTAACGTATCATCTCTGAAAATGGAAAAGGTGTCCCTTTCTGCGGGAGAGAGCGGAACAGAGTTTTATATTGTGAAGGCGTACCGGGGGCCCCGTAAGCCATTCCATGTGTTCTTTCTTTCGAAGCACGGCACGGCCTATACCACGCTGCTGTACATACCCGGGGGAGGTCAGGAACGGAACCAGGAGTGGGAACCTGAACCGAAACTTGTTGACCTTGACAGGGACGGAACAAAGGAAATATTTGTACCGTACCCGGCAGTTGACAGTGAATACAGATATTCACTCTATACACTTGCAGGCAATGGCTGCCGTGAGGTTTTCAGTATCAATAGTATCGGGCAGCAGGGGCACTATATACGTGATTCTTTCCTTGTTTTTTTTCCGGACAAATTCAATGACGGGTCCTTTATGGGGAAGATGCCATTTGACAATGGGTTCAACGGGAAAAAAATTCGCGTGCTGAAATATGAGAACAGTTCACTTCATGAGATTGATCCTTCCTCAACCGGATTGAATTATCAAACACTTCAGAAGTCAGATGAATTGATTGCCTTTGAATAACGGGAACAGAATGTGTTTTGTTTAATGTATGATGTTTTACAAGACAGGAATGTGCATCTGTATATTCCTGTCTTGTATCTCTATCAATACCGGGAATAACCGGTGATACCTGCAGGCGCCTTTTAAAATGTCAGAATCATCAATAGGACAAACACTGTAGTGAAAATAGGTTTTTGTACTATTGATAAATCCCGCCATTCCGCTATATTTACTATACCATTCACGCTCTTCACAGAACGTCTATTCTGAAAATCTTCAGAAAATTTGCAGGTGTCCAATTCCCGGTTTGTAGCATGCAGGATTTATTTTCGTAACACAGGAGAAGTATGTCATGAAAACAAGAACGAAAGTAACAGGCTCCCTTGTTGTTCTGCTGGCAGTCTGCGGTATCCTTGGAACAATGCTTATGGTTTCAACGAAAACAATCAATTCCCTCCATCAGTCCCAATCGCAGGGGATGACAATGAAAGGTGAATTCCTTTCAAGGATAATTGATCACCTCAACTGGGACAAACAGCTTTCCGATATCGTATATCATAATGCTGATGCTGACATTCAGACAGACCATACACAGTGTAAGCTCGGTAAATGGTATTACAGTTATATTCAGTCACACGAATTCAGAATGCTGCCGGGGAACATGCAAAGTAAACTCAAAAGTATTGATCATCCTCATATGGAACTTCACAAAACTGCCGGTACTATTGCGGGGCTCATGAAAAATGGAAATCGTGCGGAAGCGGAATCAGTGTATACCGGAGCTACACAGAAATATCTTGGTGATGTAAAAAAAATCATTTTTGAGATCAATGGTATGATTGATCATGTTAATGAAGGTCTTGCGCAGCATAGCGCCTCATATATTGAAAAAATAAATATCGCCATGACTGCAGCAGTTATTGCGGGAGTTCTGGTGGGAATATTTGTCCTGTTTCTGTCATTCAGGGCGTTGGGGGTACTTGAGCTTCTGAAACCGTTTAACGAATATTTCACAAAAGCGGCTTTTGGTGATCTCACTGTACGGTATCCGCTGAAAAACGTGAATTGCTCACAGGTGATGAATTGCGGAAAGAAATCCTGCCCCGATTATGGCAGGGACTCCGTGTTATGCTGGTTCGATGTAGGAAGCTATGCCCCGCAATTCGGGAAAGAGATACACTGCCCGAAAATTCTCACAAAGGAGTATTCATCATGTGCAGTGTGTGAAGTGTACAAGATGGTGAACAAAAACGAAGTGCTGACCCTGGCCGCATGGTACAACAAGTTTATTGATAATCTCCATGAGATGATAAGCTATGTGGTTGAAGGCTCCCAGAACCTGGGACAGGCGGTGGAACAGATATCGGCTGGTAACCAGAACCTTTCCCAACGCACTTCCGAGCAGGCTTCTTCACTGGAGGAAATTGCTGCCACAATAGAGGAAGCCACGGTTACGGTAAAAAACAGCGGGAACAATGCGGTGGAAGCAAATACCCTCTCGAATAAAACCTCAAAGCTTGCAACGGAAAGCAGCGGTCTTGTGGATACAGCGGTCCAGTCAATCAATCAGATCAGTGAATCGAGTAAAAAGATCGGCGACATTATTACTGTTATCAACGATATCGCGTTTCAAACGAACCTCCTTGCCCTGAACGCTGCTGTTGAAGCGGCGCGGGCCGGGGAAATGGGGCGCGGTTTTGCCGTTGTTGCCGGGGAAGTCCGGAACCTTGCACAGCGTTCCGGTACTGCGGCAAAGGAAATTTCGCAGCTCATTGAAGATACCCAGCAGAAAGTGGAAAACGGGACCACCTTTGTCAACAGGAGCGGTGAGGCGCTGAAAGAGATTATACATTCTGTCACAGAGGTCGGCGGAATGATACATGAAATTGCCGCCGCAAGCGAGGAGCAGAACAGGGGGATGGATCAGATCAATATTGCCGTCGCGGACCTTGATCAGATGACACAGCAGAATGCCTCTCTTGTTGAAGAAACTGCCGCTGCAAGCGAGGAGATGACAAACCAGGCGCGGGAGCTGCTGGAGATGACAGGGAAATTCAAACTGCAGTCATCCCATGCCATTGCGGACAACAGAATGGGATCCGGTGCAGGTACCATCAGGGGAAAAACTGCGAACGGAAATGGAAACGGAAAAAATAAACCCCGGGAAAAGAATACATCGGGAATTATCCATCATGCTCCCGCTGCAGGTGCAGGCACAGGGGGAGTTTTTGAAAATGAAGGATTTGAAGAGTTTTAGGGAAGCAGCCATTCCTTTGTGTCGTTGTTTGCATACCCGGAAAACAAATCCGGGTATGCTTTTATATCCCCGAAGTGGTCATCGTATACTTTGAATTGCTGTGCCTGATATTGTCTCACTGGAAAAAGAGACAATTAATAATTGTCATAATAGAATTTATGGAGTATACTGTGTAACGTTTATAGATAAAAGTGGATTGCAGGAACTAATACCATGAATGCATTGCAACATTTCTTTCATTATAGCATATTTGCTATGGGGAAGGTAGTGCTGTGTACCCTTGCGGCTGCGGAACTTTTAGTGCCGGTCACTGCGGTGTATGCCGCACAAACGAAATCAGTACCACGAAACCGTATAATAATAGTCGGCGGTGACTATGATTTTCCTCCCTACAGCTTTCTGGACAGCAGCGGAAGCCCGACAGGTTTCTGCACAGATCTGAGCAGGGAAATTGAGAAAGTTACCGGCCTCCGGTTTCAATTCAAGCTTGAGAAGTGGGCAGATGTCCGGAAAAATCTCGAAGAGGGGCGTATACAGCTTGTACAGGAAATGGCGTATTCGAAAGAACGCGAAAAGCTTTATGATTTTTCCATACCATTTGATTACACAACCCATACAATTTTTATAAAAAAAGGAATGCCGTATATCCGGGCGGAAGAATTGACAGGGAGGTCAATTCTTGTAACACGGGGCGATATAGGCCATGACTATCTGATGAGGTATCATATATCCGACAGGGTCGTCGTGTCGGAGGATTATTCCGGGATGCTCCGTCTTCTTGATACCGGAAGATATGATTGCGCGTTGATGCAGAAACTTCCCGGGCTTTACTGGGCTGATCATCTCGGATTAACGGACATTGTTGCCACTAATGAACATCTGATAAAGCATAAGGTGTGCTATGCAGTAAAAAAAGGAAACACCCGGCTGCTCCATAGTGTAAATGAAGCTCTTACCGTGCTGGGAAAGAACGGGACTATTGACCGGCTCTATCATAAGTGGTTTGAAATTTATGCAGATAGAACTATTCCCAGGTATGA
>ERZ795057.2928-NODE-2928-length-12263-cov-6.572166_pt1 | contig 12263 bp, 10 predicted proteins | sample MGYA00375141_ERZ795057 | MGnify/ENA primary metagenome ERZ795057 (study PRJEB30186, sample SAMN05720163) | activated sludge metagenome | isolation source: Anaerobic digester | place: Hong Kong | collected 2015-01-26 ... | reverse complement strand
TCGACCATTTGTGGTGGGCAGTTTGTCGTCAAGGGTAAAGAATTCGTACACCAGGCAAATCCAAATATAGCGGAATGAAATGATATGATGAAAGATCAATTTGATTCATTGATTAAAAAATATGAACAATTAGAATACCACCTTCTCGGAAAACCTGAAAACGGTTTTCCGAGGCCTTCGTATGATGAAATGTACATGTCAATTGCCCAGATAGTTGCGCTGAGAAGCACATGCCTACGCGGTAAAATTGGTGCTGTCATTACTAAAGATACTCGAATTGTATCCATTGGATACAATGGCGCACCTTCAAAATTGGCGCAATGTGATCAATATGGTTGCATAACAGATAAGGAAAGGGGCGGGTGTATTCGAACAATACATGCTGAGCAAAATGCCATCGCTTATGCTGCCAGAGTAGGTATTCCCCTGGAGGGCAGTACACTGTATGTTACCATGAGTCCGTGCATTGATTGCGCAAAATTGATCATTGCCACGGGGATTAAAAAGGTCATCTATTACGAGGCTTACAGAAAAGGCTATGCTATTGATTATCTGAAAGTATCTGGGATTGAATTAGTCCATTTACAAACCGGTTTGAAAGAAATCTTCCAAAAATACTACACTTTAGAAACAGATGAATAGCGGATTATCCTCCACTTCTTTCAAAAAATAATCGCATGCCGTGTACATTCCTGCTGATGGTTTGCATCAGTAATTCTGCGGTTGCGTTGATTCCTTTCCAAAGACAATAAGCTTCTATAGTATTATCCTCTGTTTTTTGAAAATCGTTGAATTCAACTATCGCCTCTTCACCAAAAAGTTGATTCATATTTTTAATGAATTTTTTAAAAGTCTTTTCAGCGTCCGTTACATCCACAAAGCTGAAGATATAGGAAACGGATTTAATAGTGGCATCTTCGTTAAAGATAAATGTGAGTAGGCATGATTCACCGTAGAGCTCACTGATATAGACGAGTTTCAGTTCGCGTTCCTCGATAAGTTGTTTATTCATTCTATACCAGACTTCGGGTTTTTTCATTTCCCAGTTTACCACTTCAAACCCCGCCGGTATTTCATCAAGTGCTTGCTTTCGCAAATCTCTTGTCGTCTTTATGTCATCAACTTCAGTCTTTAATATCTCCAATTCGTTCGACTCTAAAGCGATAAATATCTCTTTATAAGTGTAATTGTAATCCAAAGGAAGTGCATAGCCGTTGATGATGAGAACGGCATTCCAAAGAACGGAAACGTTGTAATACTCATAAATCTCATCAGACCATATGTACGCTTGTTTAAAACCCTGTTGGTCTTCTTCTTTTCCTTCGTATGAGAGATAAACCATCGTATCCACCATATTTTCTTTTAGGAAATTAATAGCTTCATCCGGATAAAGAACTTCTATGCCAATAAATTTAACCCTTGAGCCGTCTGCAATATTTAAAAAAACCTGTCCCGACGAATCTTGATCCACCGAATTGACTTTCACCTTTTGAGTAAAAATAGGTTCAAAACCAATCAGATCACTATCATAAAAAAACTGGTTGATTTGGATAGTTTCAGCGAGAAGAAAGGTACTCATGAATAATAGCACGGTTATAAGAATGTATTTTATTTTTAACTGCATGTGCAGCTTGCCTTTTTCCGGTGATTCTATCACTCGGTTTTTCATGTACGCTCCTTTTACGAAAGGCTTTGAACAAAAAGTTTGATGACCTCTGCTCCTCCTACAAGTGTGCCGATAGTAGAGCCAACATTAGCTAAAATCACAACCAATAAAACCTTGGTGACTTTGTTTTTCCAAAAACCCTTGAAACTCATAACATCGTCAGAAAGTGTTTCAAAATCTTTCACATTAGGTTTTCGGATCAGTGCTTCCACTAATCCCGCAAACCAGCCGGCGGCCAATAAAGGATTTAAGGATGTGATCGGGGCAACGGCAAAAGCCGTTAATATGGACAATGGATGAGCTAGCGCAGCCACTGTTCCCAATGCCGCAAGTGATCCGTTCCAAAGTATCCAACTGATGATTTGAGCCCACCCGGAGGGCGGATTCATAAGGAAGGTGGAAATGATAAGGGCGATGATAATAACCGGGATTGCCCAGAGTACAATTTTCCAGGCATTTGATCCTTCTGGAATTTTGGTGATTTTTTCCATATCCTGTTCTTTTTCGATTTCTTTCTTGATTCCGGGAATATGAGCCGCACCCAATACGGCAATTATTTTTTTCCCGGGAGCCGTTTTTATTTTATGAGCCAGATACTGATCTCTTTCATCAACCAGCGACTCTTTCAGTTCCGGAAAGGAATCGGATAATTCGGATAAGGTAGATGTTAGCATATCTTCCGTTTTCATCTTTTCCAGTTCCTCTTCAGTGATTTCCTCCTTTGAAAAGATACTGCCGATGATCATAACAAGTAATTTCATTTTTCCCCAGAATTTCATGTTACGCCATATCCTTAAAAAGGTTGTTTTGATGTCTCGGTCGGCTAAAACAAGCTCAGCGCCATTTTCTTTGGCTGCATGGATGCCTTCTATCATTTCTGCACCGGCATTAATACCAAACTGTTCGGCGATTCTTTTTTGATAGGAGGATAAGGCTAAGTTAACCAGTAAAAAAGCCGATTGCTTGCTTTTTACAATTTTGATGATGTCCATTTTTTCCCATTTGTTTTTATCAACCACTGAATTGTATCGGCCTTGATCCAATTCAACGCAAACAGTATCGGGCTTTTCTTCGTTGATCAGATTTCGTACCTCCTCAGCGCTTTGTTTGGATACATGAGCAGTACCCAGCAAAATTAGTTGCTTTCCTTGGTATTCAATTCGGTGAATGTTATTTTTTACTTCAAGTTCCACAAATTCACTCCTCTCAAACAATGACGGTAACGGGGTAAAAATATACCGGAATCCATTTTAACAGTCTATTTTACCACATCATCTTTCAGAAAAACTTTATTTTTTGAGAAGCGTAACGGTTGTGAAAAAGATGAGTGAACGCTGATTCGATTCACTGTATAATCATGAGAGGTGAAAAATGGACTCCTTTAATGGATTGCCGGTAAAGATTCAATACTCTCAACGAAGAACCGTTTCATTACAGGTGATTACTGGTCTCAATCAGAAAGTTTGCTTGTTGATCAGAGCGCCGTATCATATCGATAACGATCAATTGGATATGATTTTACACGCCAAACGTTCCTGGATCGAGCAAGCCAAAATCAAACTAACGATGAGGCAACAGGATCAAAAAGGACTGCTGTCGGATTATGCCATCAAAGAATCGGGGTTTTTGCCATTTCGGGGAAAAACATTGGAAGTTAAACTGATTCTACAAAAGTCGATCCCAAAGTTGATGGTCGAGATGGACGACCAACAAATCCGAATTTTACGAAATCCAAATTTTCACGGATATCAAGAAGAATTGCCTTTGTTGCTGAAAACGGTGTATAGCAAAAAAGCCTATGAGCTGTTTTCACAAATTATTCAAGAGTATACAAATCAATATGGTTTTAAGGTGAACAGCTTGCGCATCAAAGACACAAAAACACGATGGGGCAGCTGTTCTGCTAGGATGAACATCAATCTCAATTGGAAATTGATCATCGCCAACCATCGTGTTTATGAATACGTCATTGTCCATGAACTCAGTCATTTGGGTTGTTGGAATCACAGTTCACAATTTTGGAATCGGGTATCATCCATCATGCCTGATTATCAGGACAGAAAAACAGAGTTAAAAAAGATCTCAACTTTTCTTTCATCATTTGAATTTACAAACTTGGAAATGAATCTATAACAGCTTTACTCCAAGTCGTTGATTAAACGGCCGATATAATCGAATCCATTTTGCCAGAAAGAGGGATCTTTCAAGTCTATTCCCAAATGAACTAATAACCTGTCCGGCCTGTCGCATCCGCCGCTTTCCAGTAATTGAAAGTATCCCGGAATCATTTGACGGCCTTCCTTCAGATACTTTTCGTAAAGGGCGATAACCAGCAGGTTTGCAAAGTTATAGGCATAGACATAGAACGGGACGTTGAAGATATGGGGGATTGTAGCCCATTCCCATTTGTATTCCTCTGTTATTTTGACACTGTCAGTGAACATGGTCTTCAATTCCTTTTCGTATAATCCCGACAAATCATCCCATGATGCAAAGCCCTCTTGTGAAATCATGTCGTGACTTTGAAGTTCAAATCTAGCGAACATATTTTGTCTGAAAGTGGTGGCAAAGTTGCCTTCTATGGTGGAGGCCAGGAACAATTGTTTTTCTTGGGGGTTTAATGTAGGTAACAACCGGTCGAAAACCAGAAATTCCCCGAATACTGAGGCAACTTCTGCCATTGTCAAAGGTGTATGGTAGTTCAACATAGTTTGTTTGGATGAGAGTGTACCATGTAATCCATGCCCCAGTTCGTGAGCCATTGTCAGAACATCGTTGATGGAATTGTTATGATTAAGCAAAACAAATGGTTTACCATTTGGCACATAATAGGAACAAAAGGCTCCGCCGTCTTTTCCAGGTAACACATCCGAGTGGATTCTTTTTTCGTTAAAAAAACTTTCCACAATTTTTCCGGCTCGTTCGTCGAACTGATAATAGGTATCTACCACGATGTCTTTTGCCTGTTCAAACGAGTATTCTTTTTTGACTTCCTCCAGCGGAGCGTAGATGTCTGCCAATTCAAGATCTAGTGACATCTTTTTCGCTTTCCATGAGTAATATTTGGAAACCAAGCCGGCGTTTTTAACGGTCGTTTTTATCAGTTGTTCAACGATGTCATCTTCGGTTTCGTTTGCCATGTTTCTCATTGAAATAGGGGTTTTGTAAAATCTAATCTTAGATTCGATGTCATAATCTTTGGCGATGTTGTTATAAAGTCCGGTAATGACTGTTTTGTCTTTCTCATAGCCGCTCAATAATCGCTTCATTGCTTTTCGCCTGAGCGTTTCATCTGGGCTATATCGGAGATTGCGCATCTGAGAGCTGTTGAGCTGTTTGGTGTGTCCGTCTATTTCCATTTCAAACAGATAAGCTGAAGTCACTTTATTGTAAAGTGACCCCAGAATGTCTCTTCCTGTTGCACTTTTTGCCGCTAATACCTGTTCAGTTTCAGCGGAAAGCGTGTGGGTTTTGCGTTCTTTGATTCTCTCGATTACCCAAGAATAACCAGTTGAGGTTTCTTTAATCTGTTGAAGTTCTTCGTCACTGTGCTGCAGTAATGCAGGGCTGATAAAAGAGAAAAGCTGTTCAACCTGAGCCATCACCGTTTCGACTCTTCCGGCAAGTTTTTGGGCTTCTATGTTTTGTGTGTTTTCCGAGAATAGCAGGCTGGAAAACTGGGCTACTTTTACACCAAATGATTCGATTGCTTCCTGTTCTTTGAACATCCCGTCGACTATTTCTGCACTGAGAGGGCCGTTTAACAGCTTCGCATATTTGTCCTGAAAATCCTGCGCCTTTTTCAAAACCAGTTGAATGTCCGCTTCTATCCTTGGATCATCCACAGAGCTATAAAAAAACTGTAAATCCCATTTCATTTTTTTTACCTCCAATGTTAATGTGTTCATTGATTATACCATTATTGCTTTTTCTTGTTTGCTTTTGGGCCTGTTTTTCCCAGTAGTGCCAATCTATAAAGAGGTAAAAAGTATAAAAAACAGGCAAAGGGGATAAACCGAGCATCAAAACCCAGCATTTTTGCCGGAATTAATCCCGCAACATTCCAAGGAATCAATACCGAGATAACCACAGCACTATCTGCTATGTCAAGTGCCAGATGAACGTTTGTTTTCTGTGCCAGCATATAGGGTTTTCTCAACAACTGTTCACTCATGATAATTGCCAGAGCCTGTGTCACACCCAACGATGATGTGATGATACTGGTGACGACCGAAGCCAAAAATGGGAAGGTTTTTTGGGACAGTTGTTCAATCTTTCTCTCGAAAGATACAATCAAATCGGTGTGCTCAAATAAACCAGCAAAAGCAGAGGAAGCCAGTACAATAAGCATGGCGTTAAACATAAAGGCGATTCCGCCTCCTTTAAAAATTTCAAGCAGCGGGTCGGTAACCTCAAGGGAAAATCCGAACAACATGGTTTTTATCAATTGTATTGAGCCCATTCCCTGAGTAAAGATGGAAGTAGTCAGGGCTACTAAACTGGATGCGATCATGGCGATTTTGACGTTGATTTTCAACAGCACCAGAACAATCAAAACCATAACCGGCAGTAAACAAGCAATCGAAAGGTTGAATGAGACGGGGATTTGTGAGATCAGGGTTGTTCCGGATGGTTTAAACGGAAAGATAAAAGACACAACAAGATAAAAGAAAGTGGACAGAATTAAAGGAATAACGGATGTTTTGAACATATTGTTGATGTTGGAGTAAATGTTGGTTTTTGTTACCGTTGCCACCAAATGGGCGCTTGAGGACATAGGAGAATTCCTGTCGCCCACATAAGCACCGCTCATAATCGCTCCCACAAGCGGGGCCATAGAGATGTCACCGGTTCTTGCCATAATCATCAGGATTATTCCGATCGTCCCTACTGTCCCAAAAGAAGTTCCCAATAGAAAAGAAACCAAAGCGCTTAATAAAAAGGCAAAAAGTATAAAAAACTTTGGGACAATCAAGGAAAGACCATTGTAAACAATCCAGGCAATGGTCCCGGAAGAAAACCATAAACCGATCAAGATCCCTAACAGCGTAAATATCTGTACAACCGGCCATGTTTTCATTGCCCCTTTGAACAACATTCCAACCACTTTTTTTAAAGGCCATCCTCTTTTAACTGCTATGGCAGAAAAGATCAAAAGGGCAACAAGCAACGGATAGAGAATGAATACATCCAACAGGGTACTGATAATCAGCAGGATAAAGACAATGATAAATGCGTAAATAATCATAGCAAAACCTTCTCCTTCATCGAGGGGTTACTCCCCTTTGCAATATATTGTGCATCTTACCCAATGATAGCATAATTGTTGAGTATCCTAATCAAATATCAGAAGAGGAATGAACGTGTTGGAAGAAGCTTTACTGTTTTAAATCAAGGGTATATTTAAAAAGTCAATTACCTATTACCCGCAGCTCAACGACTCTTCAGATAGATGAATAACACAACCAGCGTGATGGCGAAGGGGAGTGCCTGTACCCATTCTGTTGGGAGATTATAGATTTGGAGTGAATAAGAAAAGGATTCTCCGGTAGAAAATAATAGTGCGCTTGCTGTGACTGTCCAAACACTTTTACCACCCAAGGCTTGTGCAGCCAACCCAATCCATCCCCTACCTCCTGTCATTTCTCTAGTAAACCATGAGATGTAACCCATGGAAAGAAACATCCCGCCAAGCCCCGTAAGTAAGCCACTGATCATGATTGCAACGGTTTTGATTTTGCCTACGGATAAACCTACTGATACGGCTGCTTCGGGGTTTTCTCCAACCGCTTTGAGGTGAATGCCAAAGGGGGTTTTTTTCAAAAGGATAAAGACTATGAACACACAGATGTAGGCTAAATAAGTCAGTAGATGATGATTGTTTAAGATTTCTCCCAAAAAAGGAATATGATCGAGAAAGGCTATATGTATTTGAGGGAAAACGATTGACTCTAAATTTGTTGTATTGCCCGTTTGACCTGATACAACGGGCATTAAAAAACCAGTCAGGCCGCTGGAGAGAATGTTAATGGCGATGGCTGTTAAAATGATGTTTGCCCGGTATTTGAATGAAAAAATGCAAAGGATGGCCGATAGAATGAGGGCACTACTTAAACCCCCGATTATTCCCAAAGTCAGCGATTGAGTGAGGGCACTTACAACGGCGCCGGAAAAAGCTGACATCAGCATGATTCCCTCTAAGGCTACATTAGGTGCACCGCCAACACTTGCTACTAACGCCCCCAAGGCAGCGAACAATATGGGAGTGCTGATTCGAATGATGGAGGAGTAAAAATAGCTGTCTGAAAAGATCTCCTTCAGGCTAAACATCGGGAGAGCCTCTATTTTTTCTTAGAAAAGCTCTGAAGGGTTCAGATTTGAATAGTCCTTCAGCTGCAAAAAAAAGGATGATGATCCCCTGAATAATTTTAACCAATTGAGGAGAAACATCACTGTAACGACCCATGTTCTGTGCACCTATTCTGATATAGGCTAAAAATAACGCTGAAAAGGGGACATAAAAGGGATTTTTTGATGCCATGATGGCAACGATGACCCCGTCCCAGCCGTAACCGGGAGAAGTCTGCCAAACAAATCTTTGATGATATCCAACCAATTCAAAGATTCCTGCTATACCGGCAATAGCACCGGAAATTAGCTGTATTTTGAACAATTGCCTTTTGACATCAATTCCGGAATATTCTGCAAATCGGACGTTGGAACCGATCATTTTAATCTTTAAGCCCCATTTTGTCTTTTTGATGAGAAACCCGAAAAGTACAGCTGTAAAACAGGCAACAATGATTCCCATATGCAGCCTATATCTTTCGTTGATGAGAGGTAAAACAGCATTTGGTGAAAACTTATCAGACATCAAGGCTCCTGAATTCTGATCTCGAATCAATGTTTTTATAAGGTATGTTCCTAAATAAAAAGCAAGATAATTCATCATGAGTGAGACCAAAATCTCGGAATCCTTTTTTTTGATGCTGGCATAGGCCGGTAAAATAGCCCACAGGCTTCCGGTGATTGCAGCAGCGAGAAAAATGACAAAGATTTGAAGAAAGCCGTTGACGTTTGGGATAGCGGCGAGTAAGGAACCTGTAACGGCGCCTGCAAACAGTTGACCTTCAGCCCCCAGATTCAGAATACCGCTTTTCAATACCAAGGCGATGGCAAGACCTGTAAAAATGAGCGGTGTTGCTTCATTGAGCCATTGAGTAAAAGACATCATGTTGAATCTCAGTTCACCGGAATAGTCTCTGATCAAAGGACTGGTTAAGAAGATGAAAAATGCGTGATTCGTTTTTTGAAAGCCCGTATACAGCGGGTCCACAACGGAATCCGAGGAAAAAGGGATCATAGTCAAAAAGGTCAAAAAATAACTGATCAACAAACCCAGGATGACAATCAGTGCGATTTTCATGAGGAGATCTGTTCCTTTGAACCCAAGATACATTCACCTAATTGATAGGCATTGAGCGAACAGCCTCTCTCAAAGACCGTTACGGATTGACCTTCGTAAAGCGGGATGATTCGATCGCATAATGATAGCAGTTCGTCCATGTCCTGACTGAATAAGAGGATGGATTTTCCTTTATCTCTTTCTTCTTTTAACCGATTTCTAATCGAACGGGCGGATTGACTGTCCACCCCTTGAGTGGGGTTATCCGCTACAATGATCTGGGCATTAACGGAAATCTCCCGAGCTAATATAACTTTCTGGATATTGCCCCCTGAAAGTGTTTTCAGTTGAATCAAAGGGTTTGGCGCTTTGACATGAAAGGTTTTTATCAGTTTTCTGCAATGCTTCATGATCTTGGTTTGATCCAAAACAAATCGATGGGGTGGAGAGTCTTCATCCAATGTGGTGCTGACAAGGTTTTCCCAAAGTGTGAGCTGCTTGTCTGAACCCAGTTGAAACCGATCGGATGGGATATAAGCAATTCCCATTTTCCTGGCCTGTTTTGGTGTATGGTGCCTGATCAGTGTTCCAAATAGCCAAAATTTTCCTGTGTAACCTTTTTCATAACCGGTAATGATATCAATGATCTCTCGTTGACCGCTATTTGCCATTCCGGCAAATCCCAGAATTTCTCCCTTATAAAGCGTAAAAGACAGGTCTCGAAGAAGGGTGTGTTGTTGTTTGTAAAGGCTAATACGATTAAACGCTAATAACCTTTCATCTTGAATGCGCTGATGATCAATTTGATCAAAATGAACTGGTTTTTCATTGAATAGTAGTCCTAGCAATTCGTGTTGTTTTGGATCATCCTCTTGAGGGTCAAAGGTCTGCAATATCTTTCCCTTACCCATGATAGTAAGGGTATCGGCAGTGTTGAGAGCTTCTGTTAATTTATGAGTGATTAAAATAATCGTTTTTCCAACCTTTTTCAATGTTCTAATGATGTCAAGCAAGCGGTCTCTTTCCTGAGGTGCCAGTAAGGATGTGGGTTCATCCATAATGATTAAATCGGTTCCCCGAATAAGGTTTTTTACAATCTCCAGAATTTGTTGGATATGGGTGGAACATGTCGAGACAGGCCAATCCAAGGGTAATTTCAAATCATATTCTTTCAGAACCCGGGTTAGTATGTTTTTCATTTTGCGCCTGTCAGTTAAAATGAACTTTTTGGGTTCTATACCCAGAAAACAATTGTCCAAAACGGTAAGCGTTCGGACTAGTTTGAAATCCTGGTGTATCATGCCTATACCCGCTTTGATTGCATCGGCGGTTGATGAAAAGGTTATGTGGTTACCCTTATAGATGATTTTTCCCGAAGTTGGGGAGATCAGGCCAAAGATGATATTCATCAGAGTGGTTTTACCCGCTCCATTTTCACCTAAAATAACATGAACTCGTCCCCGTTTTATCGTGAGATCAATATCCCGATTGGCAACCAAACCGTTGGGGTAAATTTTTGTGATATTTTGTAATTGCAGCAGAGACTCATCTAAACTGCTCATTTTTCACCCGTTTGTTTAAGAAGACGTCGATGAGCGCATTCATTACCGTTTTTGCAGGCTGATGCCAAATCTCCACTGGTTAGCATTCCGTCTATAAATCCGGCATTGAAAGCATCACCGGCTCCGATACTGTTGCTGATGGATAGCTTGTTTTGACTCTCGATGGACAGTGATCCTTTAGAGCAAACAATCGTCGAGCCTTTAGCGCCTTCTTTGATGATGACCTTCACTTGATCGATCATTTTTCCGAACTCACAGTGCTGATTCATTAGGGTAAATTCTTCTCGGTTCGGCAGAAGATAATCCGTGTAGGATAAAGCCTCCAGGATTTTCTCAGTTTGGTTTTTTACTGGATTGGTTCCCGGATCAAGAGAGCAAGGGATTGATTTTTCTTTTGCCTTTTTCATGGCGTAGATTGCTCGTAGAAACTGTTCTTTTTCAGTTAACAAATAACCCGAGATGTGAAGCCAGCTAATTTGATTGGTGAACTGATCGTACAACTGATAATCCAAGGGAATGGGCATTGAAGATCGTGATGAGATCATGGTCCGTTTGCCGTTGGGAGAAAGAAGGATGTATATTTTCCCTGTGTTGGTTGATTCTTCCAATATAAAAGAGCGATCCATACGGATGGCGTTTAAAGCACTCTTAATAAACTGTCCTTCTTTATCTTTGCCGAATGTTGCCAGCAATAAGGGATGATGTTTAGTCGCCGTTAGTTCAAAAGCTGTATTAAAAGCAGACCCTCCCAGATGAAGATGTTCTTCTTTGAGGATTACCTCAGAGTCTTCCTCGGGGAACTGATCCATTTCCAGTAAAACATCTAGAATGATATCTCCAACAATACCAACCTGATCCAATGTCAACACCACCTTTCAACTGATTATACCTGACTCGACGGCCGTGGGCAAGAAGGAAATAAAAAACCATCCGGTTTGGATTGAAAAATACGGATGGCATAACCTGTTATTGAATGTTATAATCGATGATAATCCACCAATCTTTGGAGGTGAAACAAGTGAATATAACGTTTCTTGGGACTGCTGGTGCTATTCCAACAGCCAATAGAACAAATACATCGCTTTGGGTGGAATTTGAAAAAACAGCAATACTCATAGATTGTGCCGGTGATATCTTTCAGAAAATAAAAAAATACAGATTGTCCGAAGATAAATTGGATCATGTGATCATCACTCACGGACACATTGATCACACATACGCCTTACCGGCTTTATTGGAAGCCTTGAGATTACAAGGCAGGAAAAAGCAGCTCCATTTATCCATCTGCGAATCAGCTTTTAAAAAGCAGTATCAGATATTGGACTTGTGCAATTTGTTGCAAAGGGAGGACGGTTTTCCCATTATTTTTCATACTATACCTCTAATTGATAATTATCACCTGATATCAGGCTGTGATATGGACTGTTTTACTTATCCGGTACACCATCTCATCCCCAATGTGGCCTTGAGGGTTACAAACGGGTTTATGAGCATGACCTATTCCAGCGACACAGAGCCTTTTGAGGGATTTGCGGCCTTTGCCATGAATTCAGATGTACTGATTCATGAATGCCTGGTTGCCAAGTGGTTCAGTGAGCCATTAACAGGGCATTCCAGGACGGATCAAGTG
>ERZ795057.2923-NODE-2923-length-12278-cov-3.927514_pt1 | contig 12278 bp, 8 predicted proteins | sample MGYA00375141_ERZ795057 | MGnify/ENA primary metagenome ERZ795057 (study PRJEB30186, sample SAMN05720163) | activated sludge metagenome | isolation source: Anaerobic digester | place: Hong Kong | collected 2015-01-26 ... | reverse complement strand
TGCTCTATCCAATTGAGCTATGGGCGCACCGCAGGAGTGCTATTCTAGCCCATTCAATGAGAATGGTCAATAGATCTCCTCGTAACAGATTGTCACGGATCCATTCGCTGACAGGTTCACTGAATTTGTTCCCGGAACGATATCAGCTCCCCTGGGAAGTCTTTCAGGCCATCTGACGACCCAGGTTGATTCCGTATCCATCAGTGACTCCAACTCCAGGAAACAGTCATACCCTCTTGTCTTCTGGAAGAAGGTAAGGTTCAGGTTAACAAGGGAATCAGCTCTGAAGTAGAGAGTGTCTCCCGATTCCCAGACATTTCCAGGCCAGGTTTCCACTCTTCCCCTGGCTGGACAGTATACAGCCTGCAAGGGGTTCCATCTACCCAATACGGGCCAGCCATATATGAGAACCAGAGTTTCTTCCCCTGCAGGAGCGTCCCACCATGGGATCAAACCGGTTCCCTGCCTAATTGTTATTCTTCCCGTGGCGGTGGTCACCGGGTTTCCACGATCATCCCTGAAACCAACTGTATCCGCAGTCCAGGTCTGGATAGTCATATTTTCCAGTCTTGCGGCAGCGTAAACCCTGTTCTGTCCATTTTCCGCACTGATACTGTACTCAGGTACCCAGGAAAGACCCATGTGTTCTATCTCAAAACTATTTGCGACCACACCAGGAGTCACATCGTAGAAAAGAGGAAAAGCTGCTTCTGAATTGGCGCGGACCATTCCCGCTGTGTCTTCCTGTGAAGCACATCTTACCGTCATCGAGGATATGAGGTCTCCCTGCGCAGAGGAAATGAAATCCGCAGGTTTGCCGTTTATCAGATTAGCTGTTATTGTGGCCGGGTATGAATCATGGAAGGTTATGGAGGTAACTTCCAGATCCACCGAACTGAGTCCCGTGTATTTCCTGCCGCAACCGCAGATTAGCAGGAACAGTGTCAGTACTGTGGTTGTTCTCATATACTCCGTTTCGGGGATTTGTTGTAATATTCCCCGGCGGGGAAGTTTTGGAAAGGGTTATCTTGATAGAATTTCAGCACAGGACAGTTGCCGAATTGAAGAGGTTTATCTCTTTGAAGTGGATAGGGCCAATGCTTCTAGTGCCGATTCTTCTTGTGGCCTCACTGGTTATCGAAGCCAGACTCCAGAACTCAGGATTCATCAATTACATTCCTGTTGGTATGAGATCGGACTTGTCGGTGTGGAGAATTGTGATGATCGTCTGCATGGTAGGAACATCTCTTCTCTCCTTCTTTCTTTTTCAAAGCTGGCGCAGCCTAGGCGGCGGTACATCCTTTGTCAGTGGCTTTTCTGCCAGCCTGGTGTCTTCCTGGTCATTCCTTTTTGTTTCCATGCTGGCAGCCGGTTTCCTGCTGCTTCCACCCCTCACTGTTCCAGTAGGGTACATTGCCTCCAGAATATTCCTCCGTGCCGCGGTAACGGCTTTCTGGGCCGTATCAGCCGCCTCCCTCTGTTCCTCCATTACATCGGAGTCCGGTGCCGCAATACTTTCGTTCGGTCTGTTCAGCCTTGGTCTGTTTCCGGGGCTCTCCGGAAATTCCATGAACTGGTGGTTCATGGCTCCCCTTGGAAGTATGGTCACCGGTCAATCCATGGCATTCCTTGCTGTAGCCGCCCATGGAATAGCCTACACAGCCTTCAGCTACCTTATACTGCGAAAGACTAGTCGCTGAGTATCGCCAGATCTACGATTCCTTCAAGAATGTCCTGGGCGTTTTCCTCGGAGGGACCATAGGCTATCAGAAGAACAGAATATCCGTTTCTGAAAATGCCATAGGCCCTTCCCCTTCCCCTGACTCCACCGGGAGGAGAGAAAGTGAAGTTAATCCTTGACATGAGACCAAGGGACAGACTTGGAGATACTCCGGCAGCCATGCTTCCCTCGCACCAGGATGGTTCTCCTTTTACGATATACTCCATCAGATCGGGGGGAACGACACTGGAAAGCTTCTGTTCTATCCAGAAGTTTTTGTCATCAACAGGCTCGTCTGTTCTCCAGTAGTAACATCCGAAAGTGAATCACAGGTTCACCCATGGAAGACTGATGCATCCAAAGCTTGGTCTTCTGGTTCTCCCCGCCCTCTCGAAACCTCAGCCCCCGAAGAATGCCGCCGGACTCTATATAAAACCTGACATGGATCTCATAGATCTTTTCATCGGCAGCGAAGGTGAACTCGGTCTGATAATCTCTTCTGAGCTTGTTCTTGCCAAGAAGCCTCATGCTGTGGCAACCCTTGCAATCTTCTGCTAAGAAGAGCAGTTCTGGGATCTAAGATCTGATCTTATGAATACCTCTCTTCCAGTGAGAGAACTTGAAGCCATGGCTCCTCCATGCCTGGAATTCCTCGCAGAGCACACCGGGCACACAGTTCACCCCCCGGGCGAATGGGTACTGATCACCTCCATCGAGGCTTACTCGGAAGATGACCTTGACCAGGTTCTGGAAACGCTAAGCGTGATGCTCGAGGAGAGAGGCGTCTCTCCTGACAGTACCTGGGGAGGTTTCGATGAAAACGAGAGGAAGAAGCTGAAGGAGTTCAGGCATCTCCTTCCTGAAACCATCAACAGAATCATATCGGGTCTTTCCATGAAGAATCACTGCATTCACAAGATCAGCAGCGACACGGCGGTATCTCCAGCAGAACTTCGGGAATACCACAGCTACATGAGCAAAGTGCTGAATGAAACACAGGTTGAGCACGTTGTATTCGGCCACTGCGGCCAGGGGCACCTTCATGCAAATCTCATACCGGAGAACCGGAAGGAATTGGAAGAATCCGAGAAGGCAGTGGAACTATTAGCAGAGAGAGCTGTTCTTCTTGGTGGAACTGTGAGCGCTGAACACGGCACGGGCAGACTTAAAAAGCACTTTCTGAAACTCATGTACTCACAGAATGAACTGGAAGAGACAGAGTTACTGAAGAGCGCAATCAGAAGCATCTGAAAACACTTTTCTCCCGTTCTGCCTGGGAATATATTCGGCCTTCGAAGGTGCCGCAGACCAGAGCCGGAGGTTTCTAATAGGTAAAGCACGAACCCTGAAGGAAACCGTTTCCGGAACGCCTGTTCTGGAAAAACAAAGCCGGTTTTTGGTCTGCGGCACCCCTCTTTCCAAGGAAACGAATCCGGATAAGGCCATCTCTAAACTCGTCAAGAAATACAAGATGAAAAAAGCAAGCCACCTGAGCTGGGCTGCAAGATTCAGCGACGGCTCAGAGCTCAAGAACGACGGCGGAGAATCCGGCTCCGGAAACTGCATACTGGAAACCATGAGAAACATGGACGCCGAGAACTGCATTGTTCTAGTTGCAAGATGGTACGGCGGGAAACACCTTGGCGGCATGAGGTTCAGAATTTACAGGAATACCACCAGGGATCTCCTTGAAGAAAACACAGAACCGGGCGGAGAATAAACCCCGCCCGGCTTCTGCTTAATAACAAAAAATCTACCTTACTACAGTAAGACTCCTCATGGCATTTACACCTTCTCCGGTTACTTTGACGAAGTACAGTCCACTGGAAAGTCCTGATGTACTCAGTTCCAGGTCATGGGCTCCGGATTCCAGTATCCCGTTGCAGCCTCTCTGCACAAGCCTTCCCTGAACATCGTATACGGTTACAGATGCAGGACCAGCCGCCGCTGTGGTGAACTGCACCGACGCAAGAGAAGAGCACGGGTTGGGTGAAACGGCTACGGCCGTATTGAGCACTCCGCTCTCTATGCCGGTACCATCGTGTCTCCAGAGGGTTATTGAAGCATCGGCAAAGGTCTGAACACCCTGATGCCTGTCTCCGCTGAACACTATGTACCAGTTGTCGGTATGCGGAGCGTAGAACCAGACCTCGCCTGCACTCGCACCTTGAATAAGTTCGTAGCAGTCAAACTCTTCGTCAGCTTCATAAAGAGCCAGATTCTCTTCGTCCACGATGAAGAAGTCTGCGGTGCCGTCAGTAAGGGGCTCTGCGTACTCAGACCTGGGCGTGGCGTAGTAATCCCTTCCATTCATCAGATCATAGGGAAGATCGAAAGAAACCTGAATAAGGTACTTAGTCCAGCTGCCTTCAGTCTGTTCAACTGCTGAAAGCCCGGGCATGAGCATGGGAGGACTCCACTGGAAGGTGTAGGTCTGATCCGCGACACTGTTGACTATAACCTCTTCGTAGCCTCCGCTGCCGAAGTTCCCCAGCGCCGTGGATATGTTCATGTAGAAGTTCTGGTTGTTACCCAGGGTAAAGGTGATCTCGCCGTTCCTGTCGGTCTGTCCCCAGGTGCCTCTGTAGATGGTGCTTGTCTGCCAGCCCTCGCTTGCGATCTGTACTGTTGCGTTGTCAACGGGTACAGAGGCGGAGTCGGTAACGGTCACGGTGAAAGTACAGCTATTGCTGTAATAGTCCACCACGTCCCAGGTGAAGCCGTCGTTCCTCCAGGCCCAGATGCAGCTGCATTCCTTTGATCCTCCATAATCCACGTCGTAGGCGGTGTTGTGGTTATTCACAGTGTCAACGTACCAGCCACGCCATTCGCCGTCCCACCATATTGAACACCACACATGGTCTTCATTGATGTCCATTACGCACGCGCATGGGATAAGAGCAACACGGGCTGCCGCTGAAAGAAGATCCTGGGTCTCGCCGCAGTTACCGTTGTGCTCATGGGCAATGATGTTGGGCTGCACGGGTCTGTTGCCGGATGCACCATCGGGAATTATTGCCCTGGTCCATTTGCTGATGATGTCCACCGCATGCAGACTGTCGGAGAACTCAGGGGTGGTTGACCAGCCGTAGTTCTTGGTCTGTTCGTCCCAGAATACAAGCACGTTTGAATTCAAGACTTCGTTGAAGACAGGGTAACCGGAGTCGTCCATGTCCCAGAGATACTGTCTCCAGAACTCGTTATAAACCGTGGCATCGTTCAGGGGTTTCTCGTCGGAGACCTTGGGCATTACCACAAAATCGTAGTAAATCTCTTTAGGAATCTCCACCCAGACCGTATCGCTTCCCTGAATGGTGTAGTACTCTGTGGTGCTGTAGTAATCTGCTCCCGTGTAGTCCACCACGTTCACGTAACTCAGAAAGGCATCATTGTCATAAATACCCTGGGCATTCTCCACGAGAACTTCCTCATCCCAGCTTGGAATAGCAAGAATGGTCCATGAAAGATAAGCTACGGTGTAGGCAAGCTCATCGAAGTAGTTCTGGCCCTGGTGGGCAAGAAGCAGAGCACCGTAACGGTCCTGATTGTCTTCCGTAAGAATGGAAAGCTTCCAGATCAGGTGCTCCTGCAGCCATTCAGGGCAGAGATCCACCGCCTGCTGAGCCTGTGAAGTCAGTTCTATCTCTGGATTAACCACCAGATCTTCACCGAAGAGATCCACCATTACCGGGTAAATTCCCTCCTTGTCTGGAACCACGAACCTGCAGTCAACCGTTTCCAGAGCTTCGTACTCGGAAGGAGGTTCGAAAACCGGCACCGGAGACTCCACAGATAAAAACGGAATCGAAAACCGAAGCCCCGTACCCACAAGGTGAACAGAACTTCCGGTAACCTCAACAGGTTCCACAGGAGTGGTTATCCCCGGCAGATCCGAAGCGGCAAAAGCACACGCGAGAATAAAAGGTAACAGAATAATCGAAAGCATTTTACACCTCTCAGCAACACAAATGACTGAATATCACCCACAGGGTTAAGATACATTTCCAGAAACCGTGGGTAAAGGAGAACAGCAGTAATCACCATCTGGCCTTTTCCTCCCGATAACTCACCGAGGAATTGTACGAGGCCCTTGTTGTGATTATGCTGAAGTGGCAGCTACAGAGTCGTCCTCATGTACGTTCGCAAACGACTCCCGACACCACGGATAAGGCCCCATCGCCGATTCGAGAGCCACCCCGGTACCCAGACCCAGACAGATTGGTTCAAAAAGCATATGTGGATCGATGAACTCGGCGGGGAGGTAATGCTCAACGCATTTGTTGTCGCTCTCAGTTTTTCCAGAGCCTGGGCTGTGATCTGGACCAGATCTAAGGACATGCTGAACTGCAGAGGGTAACCGACAAAAGGGTATCTGTTCAGCGACAATTTAGATTCCCTTCCGCCCGGGAATTCTAATTGTCGCTGGACAGGTATCAGAGCTCTACCATGAACTGATGTGTCCCGTAACTGGCAAATCCATCCATGAGAGCTGGCTTATGGAGCGTGAATACCTGGCCCGACAGTCTTGCCGGTGATGAGGTGCTGGCAACCGCCCTCCTAGACAGATTACTGCATCACTGCAATGTGGTGAACATCGACGGAAGATCCTTCCGTCGCAGACTTCAAAGCCAGAGTCGCCATAGAAACTATCAAGGGAGAAAGAGCACTTGCAGAGTTGGGTTCGCATTAGAAGTCCATTTGTTCTTGTTTGAGTTTAGTTTATATGAAAGCCCTTCATCACTCGCTTACAAGACTAGATAATAGATTAATTTGCATTATATAAGTTATATTTATATTGCTTTATTCTATTTTTATGATCATGTCTGGAGTTGAACATCCTATGTAAACGCCACATCCGTTTGGTAGAACACATACAGATATAGGCCAATCCGGAGTTGATATTATTTTATCCTCATTATATGTATTTAGATTCAGTATAACAATTCTATGCGGGCTGAAACTGCCGATGTACATATAATCACCAGTTGGTGATACTTTCATATCTCCAATTGAACAATCGTTTAATGCTAATACATTTATTACTGTATCTGTATTTGTATCAATGACTCTAAAATCATTTGCGACTCCAGTTGCACCGACAAATAATCGACTGCCGTCTGGCGAGATTGCCAGACATTGGCTATTTGTGACATTTTGTATCGTACTTACAATTTCAAAAGTGTTCATACTAACCTTAATAACTGTATTTGCATAAGTACAAGCTATATAAGCATATTGATCATCTGGTGTAATTACTATATCACATGGACCTTCTGGAGTGTTTATCACTTCAATTATGCTACCATTGCTTGAATCAACAACATATACAACATCCTCAAGATAATTCGATACGAGTAAATTCTCTCCATCTGAGGATAATATTGGGTACCCTAAACCATTACCAGATATCTTATATGAGTTGTCTGTACTTAAATTAATATCTCTAATATATAGATAGCCATCATCCGTTGTTATGTATGAATAATCATCAAATGGTGATACACATACACCGCTTTGTGATCTGCCTATATAGGTCGTTTCGATAATACTATTACTGGCAACATCGATAACATGAGAATAATAAGAATTACATGCAACATAAAGATAGTCGCTACCAGATAGTGATGCGATATCTCCTGGATTATCAATATTCGGAATATAGGCCACTATTGAGTCAGCAAAGGATGAGATTTCAAGCAAAGCAGAACAGCCAATATTACCTTCATTATCAACTATTCTAACTGAATATGTATCTCCTTCATCCCAAGTAGAAGGTATTAATTCTTCTCGAGTATATCCTCCTGTTTCAGCTAGCAACCACTCTCCAGGATTATTGAAACATCCTACTGAATCCTCACCAAGGCATACAACTAATCTAACAGTCGAACCTGGCACATCTCCCCATACAACTTCTCTATCAGCCATTCCCCAGCACCAGGGTGTCTGCATTGCTGCAATTTCAATTGCTCCAATTGTGAACTCTTCGCTCCAGCCAAAACTACCCTTGTTGTTGACTATCTTCAGCTGAAAATCATCCCCTGTTCCCCAACTAGAAGGAAGCGCTTGAAACCTGATCTCATTACCGTCGTTGGATGTGTAAGGGAGAAAAGTATCCAGATAAGCACCGCCTTTATAGATGTCCACACAGACACTGTCACCAAATGGATCATCCCATTCAACCGCAAGACTGTCCATTGACCAAGCCCATATAGTTTCACTTGTTGGATATAGAACGTCTATCTCATTGGATATCTGAAACTCTTCACTCCAACCCTGCTGAGTTCCGTCATTGTTACTGATTCGAATCTGGTAATGCAAACCTGTATCCCAGGAGACTGGTACTGGATCAGGGTAAGTGAAACTGCCTGTGTTGGTTATGTAGGTACTGAAGTTTTCTTCCAGCAACTGACCATCTGCCCATAGTTCAAGCTTAACAACCGTTGGACCACCTGTCCAATTAACTTGAATACCTGTTTCTCCAATATTCCAATTTGTACCTGTTGTAGGTTGAGTTACATTTATTTCGCCTGCAGTAATGGAAAATTGGTCACTGAATCCAAAATTGGAATTGGCATCAATCATCTTAACTTGATAGTTGCTGCCTGTGCCCCACGACGATGGAATTCCTTCTGCTCTCGTATAAGTATCAATATTGGGAACAATTCCATCAGTGTAATCTGCCAAGTAACTACCATTCTTCCATATCTCAATGCTTATGCTGTCTAGAAAAATAGGATTATTTGCTTGAATTACCCTTTCTATAGCTCTTCCACCAAATGGGATAGCTATAGAAATATCAGAGTTAAAGTCTGTTGGATATTCCCAAGTAACCTGAGTACCCGGTTCAAGAGTACGCCAGATGGTTGAAGAAGTTGGATTAGTTACTGTTATGATCTCCTGACCAGTAACCTCATCAACAGTAAACTCATCACTGATTCCCCAGTTACCCAGGTTATCGGTGATCTTTATCTGGTAGTCTGATGCGGGGTCCCATTCCATTGGTACTGGACCGGCATAGGTCCAGCTGTAGTCGTTGTCGGTTAATGAGGTGAGAGTCGCATAAAGCGTTCCACCCTTGTGCAGCTCTATGGTTACACTGTCTCCACTGAGTGGTTCGGGGCCTGCAAGCTGGATCATGCTGGTAAGGATGGTACGGTTACCGTTGGCTGTCGGGTTGATATCTCTCTCTGTTACTTCGTCGGTAGAGATGGCCCAGTTAATAGGTAGATCGGTTTCAAAGTGCGTCCAGGCTGTACCTGTTGTCGGGGTGGTTACCTCATAGATTTGCTGACCAGTGGAGGTGGATACTGCAAAATCATCACTCCAGCCAAAGTCTCCATAGGCATCAGTGATCTTGATCTTGTAGTTCGAAGCAGGGATCCAGGTATCTGGTATCTGACCTGTGTTTATCCACTCTCCATCATTGTCTGTACCACTGACAAGGGTGGATATGAAGTTAGTCCCTCGGAACAACTGAATGATTACCTCATCGCCGGCGATACCGGTTGAGTCCCAGAGAATGCTGGTGTCTGTCTCATAGTGCATCCAGGTGGTGCTGCTATTCGGGACAGTTATGGTAATTGCCTCACCGTTCTCTATGGCAAAACTCTCACTCCAGCCGAAGTTGCCCAGATCATCAACCACCTTGATCTGGTAGTCTGTACCGATACTCCACTCAGCAGGTATACCATCTGCTCGGGTGAATGTACCGGTGTTCTCTACCCAACCATCACTGTAGTTACCTACAAAGGTGTTACCACCATTACTCCACACCTGCAGCATTACACTGTCTTCATACAAAGGTGAGTCAAGTGCCGGATAGTCCCAGACTACACTTGTGCCTGTCTCGTAGTGTTCCCAGGTAGTACTGGAGGTGGGATCTGTTACAGTAATTATCTCTTCGCCACCGGTTCCGAATATCTGGAACATCTCTCCTATACCGTAATTACCAAGGTCGTCAGTTATCTTGATCTGATAGTCTGTACCAACTCCCCAGTAGTAAGAAACTGCCTCTGTAAGTGTGTAAGTACCGGTATTGGTTATCCAGTCGCCTCCTATGGTATCCTGGACTACTGAATTCTTGAGGAGGGTTATTAATACCTCATCACCTGAGATGGGGTTATCCAGTCCGAAGCGGTCAAGAAGTCTTATTGTCGTTTGATTAGATTCTCTGTCACCCTGACCGTAGGTCCAGTTAATGGGATAGCCTGTGTAGAAGTGTTCCCATACTGTGCCTGTACCAGGGTCTGTTACACTGATTACCTCAGCCCCACTGGAGAGTGCCACTGTAAAGTCATCGCTCCAGCCGTAATCCTGATTCTCATCAACTATGTAGATCTTGTAGTTACTACCCGGCGTCCAATCCTCACTTACCTCGCTTAAGGTGAAACTGCCGGTGTTGCCTATCATTCCATTACTGAGGGTATCAACGGGAGACTGGGCCTGCATGAGGACTATCTGTACGCTGTCACTGCTGGAGTAATCCCAGGAGATGTTTACATCGCTCTGGTAGTGCATCCAGGTGGTGGATGATACAGGGTTGCTGAAAGTGAATGCATCTGCTGCGTTGATTGTAAAATCTTCACTCCAGCCAAAGTTACCGAGGTCATCTTCAACTCGGATCTGATAATCATCACCGGGTGTCCAGGTTGCTAGTATGCCATCTGCTCTTGTGTAGCTGAAATCATTAGGTACGCTACCACCACTGAAACTGCCTGCAAAAGTACCATCCTTATAAAGATCAATTGTTACTTCATCATAACTCATAGGTTGAAACAGGCTAAGATTAAGTAATGCAGGATAAGTCCACTCGACCAGAGTGTTAACCTCAAAGTGCTCCCACTCTGTGGATGAAGTGGGAGTGTTTACCGATATGATCTCGGCTCCGCTTGATTCCTCAATTGTAAACTCTTCACTCCAGCCCCAGTCTCCGTATTCATCAACTACCTTTACGCGGTAGTCTGTACCTGCTACATAGTCTTTAGAAATAGGATCCAGGGTAACCATTCCTGTATTGGAGGTAAGAGGAACAAGCTCTCCAACCAATTCATCACCTTTGTAGAGCTGAATAGCTACACTGTCGCTCTGAAGACCCGATGGATTATCCCAGCTGACTGTATTGCCACCCTGGTAATGGGTCCAGGTGGTGGATGATGTGGGAGAGGTTACACTAAAGATAACATATGCCAAGATTTCGAACTCATCACTGAAACCATAGTTACCCCAGTTATCCTCCAGACGCAGCATGTAGGTATGGTCACTACTGGTGCCCCAGGATGGAGGTATGGGGTCGTTCATGGTGTAGGGGCTGCTGTTGGTTACGAAGCCCCCTGAAAACGATACGAACTCAGTTCCGTCACGATACAGGTCTATCTTTATCTGATCTGCACCGGCACCGCCCGACGGATAGTCCCATGCTACCTGTGTACCCATCTCATAATGAAGCCAGTCAGTTGAACTGGAAGGATCGCTGATTGAAATCATTTCGGTTTCAATGGCGAACTCGGCACTCCAGCCGAAGTTGCCGTAGCTGTCTATTACCTTAAGCTGGAAACCGGATCCGTCACCCCAGGAACCTGGGATACCCTCTGTACGGGTATAACTACCGGTGTTATCGATCCAGCTGCTGTAGTCACCTACCTTTGAACTACCCTGCCATATCTCGACCCGTACGCTGTCACCTGAAAGAGGAGAGGGGGATACCTCCACTCTCGTAGAATAAACAGCATTCAACCGCACCGTTGAATTCGAACCGTTCAAGGCAGGGTAGTTCCAGATTACCTGAGTGTTAGTCTCGTTGTGTTCCCAAGTTGTATTCGCGTCGGGCTCAGTTACTGTAATTACTTCTGAACCGGTTACAGGATTAATGCTGAACTCACTGCTCCAGCCGAAGTTGCCGTCGTTGTCTGTTACCTTTACCATATAGTTGGAGCCTGTGCCCCATTCCATGGGAATAAGATCTGTAAGCTGAAAGATGCCGCCGTTGACGGTCATGCCGGTTATAGTGGCAACCCATTCGGTACCTTTGTAGAGATCGATCTTGATGCTGTCGCCGGAAAGCGGGGTGGGTGAACCGCCACTGCTGCCAATGGATATGCTGTTACCTGATGAGTTACGGGATGCGGGATAGTTCCACTCTACAAGGTAACCACTCTGGAAGTGCTGCCATTGGGTACTCGAAGAGGGCCTGGTAACGGAAATTATCTCTGAGCCTGTACACTCTGCAACCTGGAAGTTTGCACTCCAGCCAACTGTGCCTATTCCGTCCTCTATACGGATTCTGTAGTTGCTGCCGGGATCGAATGTATCGGACACAGGTCCAGCCCAGGTGAAGGACCCTGAGTTACCCGTTGAGCCTGAGATGGTTGTTACCTTATCATCACCTTTGTAGAGATCGATACTGACATTGTCGGTATTGCCACCTGACCAGGATATGGAAAGCTCAGTGTCATAGTGTGTCCATACTGTGCCTGAAGAAGGAGTACTTACTGTGATGTCGTTGGTGCTGCTGACAGGGTTGCTGCCGCAGTTGAGAAGAAAGAACACTTCTACAGCTGTT
>ERZ795057.2921-NODE-2921-length-12283-cov-3.811662_pt1 | contig 12283 bp, 9 predicted proteins | sample MGYA00375141_ERZ795057 | MGnify/ENA primary metagenome ERZ795057 (study PRJEB30186, sample SAMN05720163) | activated sludge metagenome | isolation source: Anaerobic digester | place: Hong Kong | collected 2015-01-26 ... | reverse complement strand
AATCATAGATTTTTGTCTATTGTAAATACTCAATTTTCCAAAAACTATGTACTCCTCGTCGAGTTTAATAATCTCGGTCATGACCTTGACACTTTGAAACCATATAAGTTCCATAAATCCTGATGCATCCTTGAATGATGCGACCAGTCGAGATCTTTTATTTTTGCCTTTTAGTACCTGTACATCTGTGATTCTTCCCTTTAATTGAATCAGGTCACCTTCACTATTAGAAGTGGAAATATGAGCGAACTCAGTTCTATCAATATATCGATAAGGAAATATATGTAATAAGTCAGATACCGTTTTTACGTTGAGTTCTTCGGACAATACCTTGGCTTTTGCTGGCCCGACTCCCTTAACGTACTCGATAGGCTTATCTAATATGTCTATAATACTCAACGACTAACATTAATTATTCATAATAATAATCAATATTAACTTAAGTTCAATACTAAAACAAATAGAGAATTACTCAAACATATAAAATAGCCCTAAAAACACAGCACTACCAGCTAAGAATCCAAGAACCGCAAGCCAAGTAATCTTTTTAAAGTACCAAATAAAATCTATTTTTTCCATACCCATTGCAGCGACTCCGGCAGCACTTCCGATAATAAGCATACTACCACCAGTACCAGCAGTATAAGCAATAAAATGCCATAACTTATCATCCAATGGGGCATCGTACATACCCATAGCCGCAGCTACGAGCGGAACATTATCGATGATGGCAGACCCGACACCCAAAAGCATTACGACGATATCTTGATTTGGTATGGCAGCGTCTAATTGCATCGCGGCATACTTCAAAGCACCTGTGCCACCCACGACCATTGTCTCCAAAGCAGCGACCGCCATCAGTATACCTAAAAAGAATAATATGCTGGAAAACTCAATTCTTGAAAGAGCTTTATGTGCAGAATACAGATGCTTCCTTTCTGCTGTAAAATCCTCTTCAGGATGAATTTTTTCCGAAACCAACCATACGAAGCCTAAACTTAACATCATACCCAAGTAAGGAGGGAGATGGGTTACAGTTTTAAAAATTGGAACAAATACGATAGCTCCCAATCCAACGAATAATATGGTTCTACTTGACAATAATCTTTCCGCTTCTACGTCTTCCTTGGCATCGACACTGATTGACCCCACAAAAGGTTTCATAAAACTGGCAACTAAAAATGGAATGGCGAAACAAGCAATAGCAGGAAGTATCATCCAATCTATCAACCCTGCCGTGGTCACCTTCTTCCCTATCCACAGCATCGTCGTAGTGACATCACCGATGGGACTCCATGCACCCCCCGCATTCGCCGCGATGATAATTAATGACACATACCAAATCCTATCATTTCTATCTTTAATTATTTTTCTAAGTAAGGTTACTAGTACTATGGTTGCAGTTAGGTTATCAATAATTGCAGATAAAAAGAACCCTATGATACCAATTATCCAAAGCAATTTTTTTCTTGATTTCGTTTTTACCCAACCTTTTAACACTTCAAAACCTCGATGAAGGTCGATAATCTCCACAATAGTCATAGCTCCGATTAAGAAAATAATGATTTCTGAGGTCTTACCCAAGTGATGTAATAATAAACTGAGAAAACCTTCTTCATTTTCCTCATTCATCCCACCAGCCATGCTAAAAATGTGGTCATGCGTATCTATCACTTCCATTGTTCCGGTGTGATACATCAACGATACTGCCGCCCAACATAACGAACCCATTAATAGAGCTGGTACTGTTTTATCTAATTTCTATGTGTGTTCAAATACAATTGCTATATAACCGGTGATGAATATTATAAGAACTATTGCTACCATAATTGTGTAAAAATTAAATCGTGCAAATGTAAAATATTTATAATGATTAATTATATTATAGAAGAGAATTACACCTAATAATGAATTTTAATTTAGTCTATCCTCTCGTAACATCCGATATCCGGTGTTATTAAATCTCTAAGGCTACCATCGAGGTCATCCGTTTTGCTCAGTAAGGGTCTTGCCATTTTTTCCGCTATAGAAAGTGTGTCTAAATGATAGTCTTCATCGCCGACAAACAAGTTATCCATGGTTTCATAATATTGACAGGCATTGCTGTTCTCAAAGAAATTGGGGTAATTATTCTCGCTAAGCAATTCATCTACTCTCAATACACAGTGATCGAAGTAAAAATCCATAAAACCCACTTGCCCGTCAGTGACATCAATGATTGACAATTCATCCTTATTGCTACCTGTAATTATGCAATTTGTAAAATTTACATCTGATGGATTTGCCTTTACTTCCTCGCAGAATGGTGGATCATAGCACAGGTAGTTAGTGATGCTCACCGCCGACTCATCATTAGCATCATTTACTATAGTGCAATAATCGTAATGATGTTCTCCACCAAATGCTAGCTGGAGACCATTGATGGCATTGTTGTAAAAAAGGCAATTTGAAATATTCGTCTTAGAGTGAATTGCTAAGATGCCACTTCCCGAAGTATTGGCGACGATCGAGTGATCCATGTTGAGTTCTGCCAAACTATCTACCCGAATGCCTACAATAGAATTTTTAATCGTGGTGTGGTGTATATTATTATTTTTACTGTTACTCAAAAGTATGATTCCTGACCATTGACCCTGACGATTTTCATAGGCCTCCTCGAGTCTGTCACCAGTAATCACTACCGGATTTTCTAAGGTTCCATTAATACTCAATTTTCCATTTTGGCTTACCAAAATGATGCCCAGATTGATATAGTTACCGTCATCATCTTTAAAATATCCTCCATGTACATATATTTCTGCACCAGCAGGAATAACCAGTTCACAAATATCAACAAAAGCTATCCCATAAATCACATAAGGTTTAGGATCATCCCAAGTCACTTGACTTAGCCCTTGACAAATGCTAATCTTATTTTGATTAAACTTCCGATCTGCCGGAATATAATTGGCATTTTGACCCCATGCCTCTAACACAACCGACTGAAGATTATCATTTGTAGTAAATTCCAAAGTTCGATTAATGACGAAAGGGCTAATACTCACAGGTTGATCCGGGTCAATGGTGACTTCAGCAAAGATATAGATACTATCATGAGCTCTTATGGTGATGTCTCTTATGTCTGTACCGCTTTCGCCATTGGCATTAATCCTGAAGAAATGACTCTCATCATTGAGTCGGACATCAAACTTTAGCTCCTGATCTAAATCATTGTAAACTTTTATAAATCGAGTGGCAGACCCCACCTCGGTAAATACAGTGTCAAAAGTCAGGGTATCAGATGAAAATCTCAACATGGCATCGCTGCCTGTATAAAAATCGTCTTTCTTACAAGCATTTAAAACAATACCAAAAGCCAATAAAATAAATAAATATTCCTTCTTCATATCGCCAAGCTAATCACATCAATTTTACCATTGCAAATACATCAACACAAAGTTAATCTTTCTCAACATAAGCACATTATTGTTTCATCTGAAATTGTAAAATTTGGAAATTCAATACATTATAAATGTTCAGAAAATTTAAGCTTTGATAGACTTAGAACGGAGATATTTATAATTAGGTATAAAAAAGCTACTTTTACGCTTCATTTTTTTTTGAAATTTCTTATGACAGTTGATGTTATTATACCTGCATACAATGAAGAAATGGCCATCGGCTTGGTTATAGACGATATCCCTAAAAATCTCGTCCGAAATATCGTTGTTTGCAATAACAATAGCACGGATGGCACTAAGCAGATTGCAAATAATCATGGTGCAATTGTAGTGGATGCATATACTCCGGGATACGGAAGTGCCTGTCTTGAAGGGATTGACTACATTAACAAACTAGGCAAAATCCCCGAAATCGTCGTGTTTTTAGATGGCGACTATTCCGACTTTCCCGAAGAAATGTCAAAAATATTGGCTCCGATCATTGATCAAAATATGGATCTCGTAATCGGATCGAGAGCTTTGGGGAATCTAGAAAAAGGTTCTATGATGCCACAGCAAGTTTTTGGAAATTGGTTAGCAACCAAATTAATTAAATTGATTTATGGCTACACTTTTACAGATTTAGGCCCTTTCAGGGCAATAAAATACGAGTCCTTGATGAAATTAAACATGGAGGATAAAAACTATGGCTGGACCGTAGAGATGCAAGTAAAAGCTGCAAAAATGAAATTAAGTTGTTGCGAAGTTCCTGTTTCTTATAAACCCAGAATAGGCGTTTCAAAAGTCAGTGGAACCGTTAAAGGAACCATTCTCGCAGGGTATAAAATATTGTGGACAATTTTTAAACTACTGTAGTTAGTGAATATTGTCGCTTACATATTATTTGCACTTTACCTGATATGCTTGCTTTATATTCTGGTATATAGTATTTTCCAACTCCAATTATTGTTGATTTATATTTTCAAAAAGAAAAATTATACTAAGCTAGAATTATCCAGTTCTGAACTTCCAATGGTCACCATACAACTTCCGGTTTTTAATGAAAAATACGTCGTCAATCGCATAATAGACCAAATCGCCTTATTCAATTATCCAAAAGAAAAATTACAAATTCAAGTATTAGATGATTCCACAGATGAAACATTAGATTTAAGTATTGCTCAAGTTGAGAAATATAAAAATCAGGGTTTTGACATTGAACTCCTCCATCGAAAAAACAGAGCTGGATACAAAGCCGGAGCATTAAAATCAGCTCTAGAATATGCGAAAGGTGAATACGTTGCCATTTTTGATGCGGATTTTATCCCAGAAAGTAATTTTTTACTAGATACCCTACCCTTTTTCCATGATGATCAAGTTGCATTGGTTCAGACAAGGTGGGAACACATCAATCAGTATCAATCTCTCCTGACTCAACTTCAAGCATTTCAACTCAATGTTCACTTTTCTGTAGAACAAAAAGGAAGAGAATTGGGGAATTATTTCCTTCAATTCAATGGTACAGCCGGCATCTGGCGCAAATCTGCGATCGATGATGCAGGCGGTTGGCATTCTGATACACTCACGGAGGATTTGGATTTGAGTTATCGGACACAGTTGAAGGATTGGAAAATAATATATCTTGAAGAAATTGGTTCTCCTGCGGAATTGCCCATGGATATGCAATCACTAAAATCGCAACAATACCGATGGATGAAAGGAGGTGCAGAAAATCTCCGAAAATTATTAACGAGTATATGGCTTTCCGATGAACGATTCGGAATCAAACTGCATGGCACCTATCACTTAATGTCAAGTAGCATATTTTTGGTCATCTTATTACTTGGAGTGCTAAGTCTGCCTTTGACACTTTTAAAAAAACACATAGATTTCAATCTTTTACCTCTAAATGTATTTTGGATTCCAACCATCATTTTACTAATAACCTATACCTCCGCCAACTATAAATATTGGACAAAATGGCAAAACCCCTTTGTTAAAATCGTTCAACTCATACTTCGTTTTCCACTAATTATCATATTCTCGATGGGTTTGACATGGCATAATGCGTTGGCGGTTATATCTGGCTTACGTCAAAAACCTTCGCCATTTGTCAGAACACCAAAATATGGTATCAATACCAATTATCAAGGTATTAATAAACTGCCCATTTATGTCAATATAAAAAATGTCTATCATTCTTATTCTGAGGGAATATTGGCTCTTTTGTTTTTTGCATTTTTAATCTTTAGCTATCATTTACAGGTATATGATTTTATCCTATTACAATTATTTATGTTTCTAGGATTCTCTTCCATTTTTATTTATTCGATTAAAAAATGAATTTCAAGACCCTCCTCTCATTTAGGAAAATAATACTTGCCTCAGTATATCTATTTTCCATCATTCTTATTAGTAAATATACGATGCAAAGTGATTTTGAACATATTTACGTCTATTATAGCACATTGTTTTTAGCTTATATTTTGTTGTACAAAATTTTAAGTGTCGAAGAAATCTGGACTTTTACCATTGCTCTTATCTTCATAACTTTTGTAATAAATTATAATGTTATACCAAACTGGAGTGATGATATATATCGGTATTATTGGGATGGTATATTAGTGAGTTCTGGATTCAATCCTTATGACAAATTACCATCAGAGTTGTTAAATTCCGGTATAGACGGCATAACCAGTGAACTTTATGAAAAATTAAATTCGCCGAATTACTTCTCCGTTTATCCTCCATTTGCACAATTATTTTTTGCAATTGCGGCGAAATTTTCATGCCAATTCAGTGGGTTCGTCATCTTGTTAAGATTACTTTATATGATTCCATTTTTTCTATCAGCATTTGCTCTTAAAGGCTTACTTAAAAGATTAAATGCATCCGCAAACCTTGGATTTTTAATCCTTTGCAACCCTCTCATTCTTGTAGAAGGTTTGATTAATTTACATCTCGAGATGATTTCTGTGAGTTTGCTAATCCTATTTCTTTACTATATCCAAAAATCAACCAAATCGCATTGGATTTATTACTATGCATTATCAATCGCAACAAAACTGAATCCATTAGTACTGTTTCCGTATCTTTTTAAAACTATTTTGAAGTCAAACCCAAGTTTATTTCTGAAATTCACATTATTTAGCTTGGTACTTTTTACTGGGGTTTTTATAAATGCTAACTTATCTCACCTTTTCAAAAGCATCGATTTGTATTTCCAAAATTTTGAATTCAATGCATCGATATATTATATCCTTCGATATGTTGGTTTTGAATATTCTGGCTATAATCTTATCAAATATATTGGACCCCTTCTCGCACTCTCAAGCATGATTATAATAACTTTGAAATCCTTTCGACTGGAAGATAAATTCAATTTTAATCGGTTATTATTGATTGGCACTTTCGCCTACTTTGTATTATTAATTGGAAGCACCATCGTTCATCCGTGGTATTTGATTCCTTTAGTACTGTTTGGTACTTTGGTGAGATTTTGGCCGGCAATAGTTTGGTCTTATGTCATCATACTTAGTTACCATAATTATGCGGGTGGCGTTTATCATGAAGATTTACGCTATATCGCAATTGAATATTTTCTGTTATTTGGATCCTTATTATGGTGGTATCAAACAAGAAAAAGGGCTCAACAAATTACTCGTTAAGCCCTTTTATTCTATTGTTATTGAAATATCAAATGATTAATATTCCCATAAATCGTGTTCGAAATTAAATAACTCTTGTTTAATTTTTTCAGATTCTAGAAGTGCATTAATTGGTGTTCTCTCGTCATTTGGATCAAACAAATTAATGACTCTTTCGTCAAGAACATTACTTCTCTTAATGATATAACTTGAGAAAAAGCGACTATCAAATAAATCCGTCCAAGTCATAGGAGCCATGTCATTATTGTCATTGAAAACTCTATACTTGGCTAATGCATCTCTAGAAGATTTGTAGTGAATCCAGAATAGTGGATAAGGCAAAGAATATCCACCTTCATCATCTTGAAGAACGTGAATCGGTGCAATACCCATAATTTGGCATCTCAACATTGAAGCTTCTTCATCAAAAAACCAAATCTCACTAATACGATATGACATAATTGTACTCCAGTCGATTTCATTTTTCACCACTACAATCTTCTCTTCATAAGTCTCAGGATCGTAAACTACTGTCGTATCAATCCGATTCAATTTTTTATCGATATCCTCAAAACTCAATGGTTGTTTAAATTCCTCATCTTCAAAAGCCACGATATCACCATTTTCCAATATTTGCTTAAATACGTTGAACAATGGCATACCGGGATATCTAAAAGGCAGGTTCATTTTTTCTCTCGTTTCAATAACTCTCCACATTCTTTTCTCCCATGCGATATCGGCCTCTCTAATAGGTTCATAAGACACTGCTCTATTCTCAACGGTCAACCGCTTTTCTACAATGTCATTGACATACATATTCTCATCGCCTTCTTTAGGTCCCGTGTATTCCATATCATCGTCGCCTTCTTCGTTTTGAGCCAATAACACAGTACTTGGAATCAAGAATACAACAAGCAGTAAAAAATTAACAAAAGTCTTCATTTCAATATTTTTTAAATAAATCTGTTTTCCTATTTGATATCAAAAACCAACTGACCCAAATCCCTTGGAGCAGGGTCTCCAGGACACTTACATTTAATATTTTGAAAAATATATTTGTCTCCGGGAGTTGCTTTATCCACCAATCCTTTAGACTTTGCATCGTATCTACCACCAGAAACTTTCGCAAATTCAGGATCCTGTCTTTTAGCTGCTCTTACCAACAAAAATTCTGTGATGTCACATTTGGCCTCGAAATCGAAGTTTTCAAGTTTAGGGTAGATACCAAGCTGAGCTTTAAAAGTACCGTTACCAATTGACCCTCCTCCTTCGCTACCGAGCATCGGTCTCGGGTCAGGTATTCTTTTTACTCTAAAGTCTTTACTAGCATTTAAGTTAGGTGCAGATACATTAATTTTAGCAGACTCGCTAACAGTGGTTGGCTTAGTCACTCTCACGGTAAAAGTTCCATCTCCATTTCTATTAATAGTACCTCCGCCTGAACCGCTCATGCTCACTTGAATTTGACCTGAAGGAACACCAGCCGCCGAAATCTCTACTGGGTTATCAACCCCAATATAGAATACATTCATTTTTGTAGCCGAAATCGCAACTGATCTCTCACCTACTTCATATTCAAATTCGTTCTTATATTGTTTTACTTCTCCCGTTACTGGATCTTTGACTGATATTACTGCATTATACTTTTTTATACCTACAGATGAAGGTGTTTCAGTATATTTGGCGACGCCATCAGCATTAGCAGGTAAATTTCTTCCATTAACTGAAATTGAAATTCCTGTTTTAGAGTCATTTCCAGCAGATGCAGATAAAAATACATCAGTCTCAAATGGTTCACCTTTGATAACATAGGTTTTCTTAGGAGCAGAAACTACGGTGTATTTATCTAATACAATTGTTTCACCACCAACACCCACTTTCTCAGCCAAATAGTTCAAAACTGTTGCTTCGGATGCTTTAATGTCGTTTTTAAATTTACTAAAAATTGGCATTGTGGCACCTAGTGGCATGTGACCAAATGTAAAATCAGCCCAATTTTTCTTTTTATTAACTGAATGCTTCCATGATTCATCATCTATGTTAATCGGAATTTTATTTGCCCAAGCACTTCTATCTGCTTCATCGATAAAGCTAAGAAAATCTTGCTTATATTTTCCCATATTATCTTTTAACTGCTCTCCAACTCCTTTTTCAACCATGATTCTAGTTGTAGCATCATAATTTCTTTTTCCTCTCAATTCACGAACTCCTTCTACATCAACATAATCACCATCGTCAACTTTATGATTACCATCTCCAGACTGGTCAATTAAAGTATCGACAATTCCGTTTATGTATTCATCGGCCATTTTCGCCAATGTAGTTACACCACTTATTCTGTCAGAATATGCTTTATAGGATTCCTTTTTCTTGGCTGCTTCATTAATACTTGCAATTTTTACTTTATTGGCTTCATCCAACGAAGCATTCGCCGACTTCAACCCACCGTCTACCATATCAAATGCATTGAAGATTTCAGCAGACACGTTTAGAGCGAGCAAAGCTGTAAGTACCAGGTACATAATGTTAATCATCAGTTGCCTGGGTTCCTTAGGTATTGACATGCTATATTATTTTTTAATTATTAACAAATAAATTACTAAAGATCTCAAATTATGCCTTCGTTGTAAAAGCATTCAATACATTACCATACACTGAATTCAATGAAGATAAATTTTTGTTCAATGACACCATTTGATCTTTATATTGCTTAGTGTCTTCTACTGTGTCGCTCAATGAAGACATAGCCTCATTCATTTTACTGTAGAAATTGTGCATACCTTTAATTTGAGATGAAGTTTCAGAAAAATCCACCTCTTGTAAAGCCTTAAGTGAACCTAAGCTTTTGCTCATTGTCTGTAATTCATCTAACATTCCACCCAATTTATTCTCAACCACTTCAGCGTCCAATTGTCTTGAACCCGCTTTTACCGGACCAGCAGTTAACGGAGCAATGTTTGAATTGTAATCATCCAATCCTGGATACAATTTTTCCCAATAGTAATCTTTTTCTGGTCCAAGAATACCTAAGAAAAAGAAAAGAATAGCTTCTGTAACGAGACCGGCAGTAATTGCAATACCACCCCAAGAATAACTGTTGATTTTACCAAGTGCTCCCAACATTACTACAGAAGCTCCAACACCAATGACGAAGTTTTTAAGATACTTAAAACCTTTTGATTTAATAAAACTCATTTTTGAATAGATTTAGATATTAATTAGAAAATAAAATATTACCCATAATTCACCTAAAGATTAACAAGGTGTAACTTATTAATTAAACTCGTTCAACTAAGGTGAATAATCAAAATTAATTATAAACTGCGTATTGAAAATTAGTACGTATTAGAAATCATTTATTGATCTACCTAAGAAAGTAAGAACACATCTAAAGCCAATGTAGCTTTTCGTAGTATCCTGAAATTCCCAATGCCTTGTACCCGTTTGTAGGTAGTACGAAATATCTTTCCAAGACCCACCTCGCACAACTTTTCTCTTTAACACTTCAGGATCATCAGATTTTGTATTATACCTGTAGTCAGGATTTAAGTCGTGTTCCAGTGTATATGCGTTATCAAGGTATGACGACCCAGTCAACTCTGCCACGTTACCTGACATACAGTACAAACCGTAATCATTAGGGAAGTAAGCATCAGCCTTAACAGTGTATTGACCTCCATCTTCAGGATAATCACCTCTACCTGGTTTAAAGTTTGCAAGTAAACAACCTTTGGCATTTCTTACATAATACCCTCCCCATGGATATGGTGCAAAATCTCTGCCTCCTCTAGCTGCATGTTCCCATTCTGCTTCTGAAGGTAATCTGAACTCCTCAGTATTGGGCTCATCTGGCTTAAAGGTATTCCATAATTTCGTTCTCCAATATGTGAAGGCCGTTGCCTGATTCCAGTTAACCCCTACAACAGGATAATCATCAAAAGCTGGGTGCCAAAAATAATTACGAGTCATAGGCTCATTATAAGAATAAGCAAAATCTCTAATCCAGCACAAAGTGTCAGGATATACCGCTACTTCATGATCTTGAATAAAGCTCCTCCTATTCACTTCTGCATCTTGATTATGTGCAGCTTTCTGCCAGTCAAATGATTGATATTTAAAGATGAGTTTATTGGTATTCAACTCTCTCTTATTGTTAAGTTGCATATCACCCATGAAAAACATATCGTCTAGTTCTTCATACGTATAATCCAACTCTGTCTCCCAATCTATCTTCTCATTGCCGTAATCATCTTCTGTGACATCACCTAAGAGATTGTGTGCAATAGAATCTCTCACCCAATAAACAAATTGTCTGTATTCGTTATTCGTGATTTCCGTATCATCCATGAAAAATCCCTGAATTGATATCGTCTTACTTCGCTGTAAGTGAGTGTTGAAGATGTCTTGGTCACTACCACCAATGTTAAGACTTCCAGATGGCACATATACCATTCCATAGGGGTTAATTCCACCCCATGCTGGTCTATCCATAACTCCAGTGAGTTCACCAGTTTCTTCCCGACCGCAAGATGCTAAAAGAAGGATTATACCAAATAACCCTAAGAAATTTAAAAATTTACTTTTCATTTTTAAACAAATGATTTAACCATATTATTAAATACCCTTTCTCAAAAGAATCGTAAAGATAATGTTGTGATTGAATTAACCAAAACTAAAATATCGATTCTTCAAAAATTTAACAAATCAAAATTATCCTTTAGTGATTTTAAAACGACCTTTGGTAAGCGTTTATTTTACCACCTAAAGATAATTTTTTATTTTTAACATCCAAAATAATTTTATAAATCCCTTGGATTGTATATAGCCTTTGGTGGAATACCAGAGGCAATTGCTTTATTTAAGTTGTAATTGAGAACCAATTCGTGTGTACCTTCATTGACACGTTTCAATTCGCTAATTCCTGTTTCATATTGATAACTAATGCGATAATTTTTATTAAGCTTCATCCCTATCATGGCATTAACTGCATCAAATGAATGCTTGTCAAATCCTCTCATGCCTATACCTCCAAAAATGTTGCCATTAATTGCTAAAATCAAATTTAAATCCGTTTGAATATTTCTTAAATCATATTTTATCAATGTAGATGGCAATAAACTCAACGATTGCGTTAGGTCGTATTTAAATTGAAAAAATATATTAAAATGTGTTTTATTCTGATAAGCAGTTTCGCCTACCGTGGTGACCCTACTTTCG
>ERZ795057.2920-NODE-2920-length-12283-cov-5.893441_pt1 | contig 12283 bp, 9 predicted proteins | sample MGYA00375141_ERZ795057 | MGnify/ENA primary metagenome ERZ795057 (study PRJEB30186, sample SAMN05720163) | activated sludge metagenome | isolation source: Anaerobic digester | place: Hong Kong | collected 2015-01-26 ... | reverse complement strand
CTGATGTCTGCACTGAATATTATAGCAACAATAAACAGTTCCCGAAGGAACTTGAAAAAGAAGTATTAGAAGGCCTCAAACATATTGAAAAAACGATGAACGCGAAATTCGGCGATCCCGAAAATCCCCTTCTGGTATCTGTCCGCTCCGGCGCACGGGTATCAATGCCGGGCATGATGGACACGGTCCTGAACCTCGGACTGAATGATACCACAATAGAGGGTATTGTAAAAAAATCCGGTAATGACCGCTTCGGATGGGACTCATACCGGCGTTTTGTACAGATGTACGGTGATGTTGTTCTGGGCCTTAAGCCCGCCAACAAAGAGGACATTGATCCATTCGAAGAGGTAATGGACCACCTCAAAGAGTCACGGGGCATTAAGGCGGATCTTGACCTTTCCGTCGATGACCTCAGGGAACTTGTAAAAAGGTTCAAGGCCCTCATAAAAGATAAACTTGGTATAGAATTCCCTGATGATCCCATGCAGCAGCTATGGGGAGCAATCGGTGCAGTATTCAACTCATGGAACACGGAACGTGCCGTACTTTACAGAAAAATGAATGATATCGACGGCAGTTGGGGTACTGCGGTAAATGTACAGGCTATGGTATTCGGCAATATGGGTACAGACTGCGCGACCGGCGTTGCCTTTACACGGGACCCCGCCACTGGTGAAAAAATATTCTATGGTGAATATCTTATTAACGCACAGGGGGAGGACGTCGTTGCAGGCATCAGGACTCCGCAGCAGATCACTGTATCCGGCTCCAAGCGCTGGGCAGCTAACAATGACATACCTGAGGCTGACAGGAAGAATAAATATCCGTCCCTTGAAGAACAGATGCCTGAAGCATACAGAGAACTATCAGATGTCTATAACACCCTTGAAAGCCATTATAAGGACATGCAGGACATTGAATTCACCATCCAGGATAAAAAGCTCTGGATGCTGCAAACCCGAAACGGAAAGCGCACAGCACCTGCAGCAGTACGGATTGCGGTGGAAATGGTGCAGGAGGGGCTTATCGATAAAAAAACCGCCCTCATGAGAGTCAGCCCTAACTCACTTGATCAGCTGCTGCACCCGACATTTGACCCCGATGCACCACGGAAAGTCATCGCAAAAGGCCTTCCGGCATCACCGGGAGCGGCTACAGGGAAAGTGGTGTTTCATGCCGATGACGCTGATGACTGGAACAAACGCGGGGAGAAAGTAGTACTTGTTCGTATCGAGACCTCACCGGAAGACCTTAAAGGAATGTCTGCGGCGCAGGGCATTCTTACCCAGCGCGGCGGACAAACATCCCACGCGGCTGTTGTTGCACGGGGTATGGGAAAATGCTGTGTCTCCGGATGTGGAGACCTTGAAATAAGCTACGCAAAAAAAGAAATCCGCGTAAACGGGAATGTAATTAAAGAGGGCGATTATATTTCCATAGACGGCTCCACAGGAGAAATAATGCTTGGAGAAGTCCCCACACGCGAGGCAACACTGGCAGGAACTTTCGGAACAATAATGGAATGGGCAGATGAAGTAAAAAAACTTGCCATCCGGACCAACGCCGACACCCCTCACGATGCGCAGACAGCACGGGATTTCGGCGCTCAGGGAATCGGCCTCTGCAGAACAGAACATATGTTCTTTGAAGGGGACCGGATAAAGGCAGTCCGTGAAATGATTCTTGCAAACGACCTTGAAGGAAGGAAGAAGGCCCTCGCGAAGCTTCTTCCCATGCAGCGTGAAGATTTTTATGGAATTCTCAAGGCAATGGAAGGATTCGGGGTTACCATACGGCTCCTTGATCCGCCGCTTCATGAATTTGTTCCCCACGAGGAGGAAAATCAGAAAGAAATGGCGAAAGAGCTTGGTATATCACTGGATGATATCAAAAAGAAAGTCGAATCCCTTCATGAATTCAATCCTATGCTCGGACACCGGGGATGCCGTCTCGGAATAACATATCCGGAAATAACAGAAATGCAGTCCCGGGCGATATTTGAGGCCGCATGCCAGCTGAAAAAAGAAGGTGTCGACGCAAAACCTGAAGTTATGGTTCCCCTCGTCGGAACTGTACACGAACTCGCGATGCAGAAAAAAATCATTGTGGAAACAGCTGAAACGGTTATGAAAGAAACCGGAACAACTGTGGGCTATCAGGTTGGAACAATGATTGAAATCCCCCGTGCAGCGGTTACCGCTGATAAAATTGCGGAAGAAGCTGAGTTCTTCTCATTCGGGACAAACGACCTTACCCAGATGACGTTCGGTTACAGCCGTGATGATTCCGGATCTTTTCTTCCAGAATATGTTGACAAAAAAATACTCTCCAGCGATCCTTTCAGAGTGCTTGACAGGGAAGGCGTCGGCCAGCTCGTGAAGATGGGTGTCGAACGGGGAAGAAAGACAAAACCGAACCTTAAAATCGGTATTTGCGGTGAACATGGCGGAGAACCAAGTTCAATTGAGTTCTGCCATATTACCGGACTTAACTATGTAAGCTGTTCCCCTTTCAGGGTTCCCATTGCCCGTCTTGCAGCAGCACAGGCGGCAATAATGAACAGCTGATACGCAGTGAATTACACTCCGCAGATGCCTTTCAACAGGCATCTGTGGAGTTACATATAACATGTTATATTTTTTAGATTAACCAGCAGGGATTATCATGAAACAATTTTTATGTGCCATTCTTATTATTTTTTCTCTCATTACTTCCGCTTCTGCCTCTTACAAGGATGCACTCAAACTTTTTGATGCGGGTAAATATCAGGAATCACTTAATACAATTGCATCTGAACTGAAAATAGCGGATGACATGACTCCTGATTCACCAAATTATAAGCTTCGTTTTCTCGCAGCACACAATCACTGGAAACTTGCTTCATACAATTCTGCCATCCTTCATTTCCAGAGGTGTATGCAGATCAGGAAAGACTCCCCGGATCCCTATATCGACCTCGCACTGATGCTCTATGATATTAAAAAGTACAATGATTCCCTGGTGTATGTGAAAAAAGGCCTTGAGATAAAACAGGACCCGATGCTCTACTATGTATATGGAAAGCTCGCGTATCATTATAAAAACTACCTGAAAGCAAAGGAATTTTTTGAAAAATCAATTTCTCTGGATCCTGAACTGTATGTATCCTACAATAGCCTGGGAATGACCTTTATTGAACTTAACAATTACTCAAACGCATATACCGCATTTTCAGCTGCTTCGGTAATGTCCCCCGGCTCACATGAAATATTCAACAATCTCGGATATTCACTTGAAAAAATGGAAAAATATCCCGATGCCATGAAATATTACGAAAAGGCACTTCTTTTACAGCCGGAGAACAACATCATACAGGCAAATCTCGCGAGAGTGAAGCTCATGGTATCCAAATAGAACCGGCAATTATGGGGTTTTCTGTTCCTGATAAATTCACTGCAGAAAATCCCATGATATCATCATACATATTGTTTTCTGTATATATCCCGGGTATTTCTGCAAAGTATTATGAATAAATACCTGAAAAATGATCCACTGAAGCTCCTGCTTGACCCATCCGATCCTGTTATCCGGTATCTTGCTCTTCGTGATCTGTGCGCGTCAACAGTCTTGCCTGCTGATCTTACTGAATCCTATTCTGCACTAGAACAATCACATTATGTATCGTCCCTCCTCGGCACTGCTAAAAACGGAATAATTGGTGATCAGATTAATTTTGATACCTATTACCGCGGAACGTACTGGAAATTTGCTGAAGCAGTGAACGCAGGTCTTGACTGCTCTCACGATACTGTCCGCAGGACTTCGGAATTCATACTTGACCGGTTCATGGCAGATTCAGGGGGATTCATCCTGAATACAAATCCCCCCGTGGAGGATGCCTGTATAACCGGTGAAATTGTACGATTTCTCCTTCTCTCCGGTTCCCGCGACGAACGCATCCACAAAGCAGTACGCTGGATACTTGATCACCAGCGTCACGACGGGGGATGGGCTTATTCCGCCGGAAATTCACTTTTTGATATTATCTCGTTACTCTTATACAGACGGCCCGGCAATCCTGAAAAATATGATTCTGACAGCAACAAGCCCAGCTGTATCTATGCAACGATAGCATGTGCTGATGCGCTTTCGCTTTACAAGCACATTGACATCACTGTACACAGGGCAATACATAAAGCTGTGGAATACTTTCTTGCGAACCGTCTTTTTGTCGATATGTCTGACACCGGTATATCCTCACGCCTTCGAAGCGGCAGGAACAGGAATTTCAGCATTCCCGGATACCCGCTTATCTGTCAGTATGACACCCTGCGTGGTCTTCTTTTTCTTGCTGACAATGACGCATTTACTGACAGAAGATCCGGTGACGCATTCAACTGTCTCATTTCTCTTCAGAATGAAAACGGTCTGCTGCATTTTCACAATAGAGGGAACGGCATGTTATATTCCGGACGTGAAAAAAAGAACGATACAATACATGAGAGTAAATGGGCAACACTAAATATGATGAGGCTGCTGCATAAAACAGGTAACTATGTCTGCAGCTCCCGTTGAGTGCGGTTATTTTGAAAGTGCAATACTGAGCGCCGTTGTAAGTTTTAAAATATCGCTGTTCCCGCGCCGTACGCGAACGCATAGAATTTTCGCGATATTAAACAGAAGCTTTGTACCAATTTCGGGATGCTCCATAATCAGTTTCTCGAACTCCTCTCTGCCAATTTCATACAGGACACAGGGCTCAAAGGCCTTTACCGTCGCGGAACGCGGCTGAGAATCAAATACCGACATTTCACCAAGAATACCCACCACCTCGGCCCTGAGGCGGACAAGTGATTTTTCCGCTTCACTATATCCTGCCTGGTTGCTCACTTTCATTGTAATGAGGTTCGATACAATAACTTCTCCATCAATGAAGAAAAACATACTGTGTTTATCCTCATTTTCCTCCATAATCACATCGTTTTTATCAAAGGTGACGCGCCTGCATCGTTTGAAAAGGACTGAAATCTGATCTTCGGTTAAGTCCTCAAGAATTGCAATATTTTTGAATTTTTCAAATTCATTCATTTTCTTGATTTCACCTCTCCGATCACTATTGCCTTGTCATTTTCACAAATACTGTAATCCCATCCGGGATTTATCGCAACATGAATATTGCCCCCGGTATCTTCAAAAAGATCCTTTTCGGATTCTTCAAATTTACGTTTTATGAATTCATCAATTGAAGAGGGATCATCGGAAAGGAAATCGTTAATAGACAGTTTTTTTGCTTCTGATATAATACCGATAAGAATTGACTGATCCTTTTCTCGATACATGTTCATAAGATCAAAAAATGTTTTTCCTATCATTGATGCCGGAATAATCCGTGTAGTAATATCATTTATAAAATCAAAATTCATGATTTCCCGTGCTGCCTGGGGAACCCCTGGAAACAATGCCGCATTTACCAGCAGGAAACTGTTAAACTGCCCGTGAATAATGATAGTGCTTACGTTTATCCGTTTCAGATACTGCTCATTGTTCTGATTCATCAGTTCCACACTTATCTGAACATTGGCATTGAGATTGGATATTGAATACGCAGCAAGGATTGTTCTCTCATCCGCATTCTGACGCGTGTTGTTTCCGGATTCATCCGCCATTATGGTGACAGACCGCGCTTTTATTACATTTGCCTTTTCAAGTACCTGTTCATGGGTAAAATTCCCTCTGATAAAATCAATTTCAAGAAGTTTCGTTGAATACGTAAACTGCAGTTCATTTAATGTGTCAATATCCAGTTCGTTCACCAGTACTATTTGAATCTTTTCCTTCAGTTTATTACTCAACGCGAGAAAATCACGAAGGATTCTTTCCGAGGTATCATTCCAGCCGCAAATAATAAAGTGGTCTGTAAGTCCGATTTTTTTCAACCCCTTCCCCTCCTTCATTTTTCTTTCAACAAGAATCGATGCGATTGTACCTGATATTATTACCGTCAGAATAACACCGCTCCCCATGATAATAATACCGACAATCCTTCCAGCCCATGTGACTGGATATTTGTCGCCATACCCTACTGTCGTTATGGTAACGATTCCCCACCAGATTCCGTCAGCCATACTTCGAATTAACGAATCCGGATTGTTTCTTTCAATATAATAAACAGTGATACCAAACACTGACACAACAAACACAAACGAAATAACCAGTCGATGGACCTTTTCCTTTCGGAGAGTATCCAGTATCTCTATTATATTCCTGATTTTTTCTTTTAATGAATGTATCGGTTTCAATCGATTTTCCCTATATTGCCGGCATTTCCTGTCTGGTATTACATTTTATATAAAAGGCGCCCTATAACCGATTCAATATTAATGGGACCGAAAAACCTGCTGTCCATACTATGATCAATATTATCACCCAGTAAAAACAACTGTCGTCTCTTCAATTTTATTATCGGATAATTGTCCCTGTAGGAAAAGCTCATTGGGAATATTCTTGAGTCCCTGTCGATAATTTTCCATGAAAACGCCGCGTTCCGTCCGTTTATGAGTACAACACTGTCTTTTATTTCAACAGTGTCCCCTTCACCGGCAATAACCCTTTTCAGCAGAACCTTGTCCGGCTCGACCGGACTTTCAAAAAGAACAATATCGCCGACTTTCGGTGTTGTATGCTTAATACAATACACACTGTCCCCCTCCCGAAGGTTGGGCAGCATAGAATTATCACTTACGGTATATGGCTGTATCCAAATTCTGGCTGCCACAATCCCCAGCAGTATGCCGCCGGCGAGAAGAAGTCCCTTTGCAAGACCAGTAAGCCCTCCTTCAGTCCTTTTCCAGTCAAGATTCATATTGTCTCTCCATTATTATTCAGTCAAACATTACGACACGGTGCTTTTTTTCGTTTCAGTGTAATTATATCTATCACGTTTTCAATTATATACGCAATTTCATCTTCTACCAGATCAGGATAAATCGGCAGGGACACTGTCCGCTCAAAAATCCAGTCGGTTTCCGGAAAATCTCCCGAACCATATCCTGCATTTTTATAAAAACTGAAATGATGAATTGGAATAAAATGAACACTTGTTGATATCCCTCTTGCTTTCATCTCTTCAATAAATTCATCACGTGTTATTGTGAGTAATTCAGTCCTGAGCTTCAGGGGATAGAGATGCCAGGATGAACTTCGGTCTTTTTTTATTTTAAATGGAATAAGTTCTTCAACCTCTGAAAATGCTTCCGTATACATTGCGGCAACAGCTTCCCGTTTTTTCTGCAGCTGAGGCTGTCTGGCAAGCTGCACCAGGCCCAGGGCGGCATTAAAATCAGTGGTGTTGTATTTATATCCCAAAAAGCGTACATCATATATCCAGCTCCCCTCCCGGGAATACCGTTTCCACGCATCGTGGGTAATCCCGTGAAGTCGGAGGGATTTTATTCTGTCCGCCCATTCATCATTATCCGTTGTGATCATACCCCCTTCACCGGTTGTGAGGGTCTTCGTGGCATAGAAGCTGAAACAGGTTGCGTCGCCAATACTTCCAACTATTGTATTCCCATATATTGACGGAAGCGCATGAGCTGCATCTTCGATAACATGGAGTGCATGCTTTTCTGCAATACATAGTATACTGTCCATATCAGCGGGCTGTCCCCCGAAATGCATGGGCATGATTGCCCTTGTGTTTTCAGTTATTTTTTCCTCAATCAAATGTGTATCAATATTGTGATCATCCCTGTTCACATCAACGAATACCGGAACCCCGCCGCAATACGCAATGACCTCGGCGGAAGATATAAAATTTAATACCGGGAGAATTACTTCATCGCCCTTTTCAATTCCCGCCGCCACAAGGGACAAATGCAGCGCCGCGGTACATGAGTTTACCGCCAGGGCATGCTGTGCTCCGGTAAATTTTCTGAATGCCTCTTCAAAGCGGATTGTCTCCTTCCCCATGGTGAGCCATCCGCTCCGCAGTATGCCTGCTACTGCTTCAATCTCATCTTCAGTAATACTGGGTCGGTGAAATGGAATTTCCATTGGATGTCTCCGGATTGTTACAAACTGAGCTTTCACTGCGGCAGGAATACATGTATACCTGTACCTTCAGGATAAATTATAGAGCCCGTCCTTTTCAAGTACATTATCGAGAGAATAATAATTCCGCTTTACATTAAACAGTAGGAGAAATACAAGAAACAGTACACAATCCCGAACTACAAGAAATATACTTATATCTTCAGAAATACCAAACCGTCCCAACTCAAAACACCCGCAGTCAAAACTTCTTCCACGTACAACATTCACAGCAATTGCAGCCGTGAATATAGCCATCATTATCATTGCAATACACGAAACTGCTTTAATCCTGAATCCTGTAATAAGAAATAATCCCGTCAGCAACTCAACATACGGAAGCACAATAGCAATATACGGAACCACAACGGCGGGAACAATACCGTACAAATCAATAATATTACCGAATGCCGCGGGATCAAACGTTTTCACAATCCCTGAATACAGGAACAGCATACCCAGCACAATACGTATTACAGAGACAATTCTGCTGCCGTATATAATTCCGGCCCAGATATTTTTAACTGATTGCATACTATTATTCCTATTCTTAAATCAGAAGTATTGAATATCATTACTCTACAGGATACCCTTTGTCAGACCAGCTCCCCATCCCATCTTTCAAAATATAAATATGGCGTGTATACCCGCGCTCATAGAGCCTTTCGGCAATTTCTTTTGATGAATCACACCCTGTATCGCAATATAAAATTAGTTCCTTCTCAGAAAACAACATCTCTTTCATCTGTGCAATTTTCGCTATACTCAGCGGTTCCGGAAATGATGGCACATGAACCGCCCCCTGTATATGACGTTCCGTGTAAATATCTTCATCCCTTGTATCAACAAATATCGCAGCTCCATGAGAATATTTTATATATGCCTCAGCAACAGATATGCTCACAGTCTTTCCCTGCTGTAATTTTTTTCTGGGGATAAACTCATACCCCCTGGGATGTACAATATTTACTGCAAACCCAAGAACCGCAGCACATACAATAATATTCAGTGCCTGACGGATAATTATACGTTTTTCATTCTTTTCCATTATCGTAGTGCCTTTTTACCGGTTATGTGCCCTTAATACGGAGAGATACAGAAAAACCCTGCAGGATTTGATACGATCCCGCCCGTCACACTACTTTAAAAACAATACCGCTTACATCGCTTGTATGACGGACACCTTCAGAAAAATTTTTGAAATCATCAAAGATTTTTCTTGTTAAAACCGCGGCAGTATCATCAGACGCCCCCCGCAGGATGTCTTTAATACGTCCCAGCTGATACGCGTTACCTTCACTGTTCATCGCTGAAGTCAGGCCGTCAGAATACACGAACCCTATGCTTCCTGAAGGCAGTTCAATTGTCTTGGTTTCATAATTAAAATTCCGGTCAATACCTATTGGAATTCCCTTTGTATCAAACTCCATAAAACTGCTGTTTGCAGGGTTGAAGAGGACTACAGAATTGTATGCAGCATTTGATATCGTTAATGATGACGTAACTGCGTCATATACACAATACATTGAACGTGCATATTTTTCAGAAAACCTTGATGTAGACACGACCCAGTTCATCCCGTTCAGCATTTTATCAGGAGTTTCATATTTTTCCGGCTGATTATGAAGAACCGTGTACAGCTCAAGGGCGATTACTGCTGAATCGATGCCAAGATCCGACGTGTCCGTAATAAAAAAACCCAATTTATTATCCGGGAGAACAAGTGACTCAAAATAATCCCCCCCTAAATGCGAATTATTCATGTAAAATGAACTGATTCGCAACCCTTCTATACTTTTTAGCTCCCTTGGAATAAGCTTTTTCTTTACTGAACTCACCACAAGCCTGTCATGTTCAATGACCTGCTTTGATTTTACATTTTCAATCATTATCGCATTTGAAAGGATATTTTCCAGCTGAATCCTGTAAATATCCAGTACAGAAAGAAGATCAACAGAATACGGTTTTTCACTTTTAAGAGCCCCAAGAAACAGAATTCCAATCAAGGCCCCTTCCTTGTTAATAAATGGAACAATTACCCTGATATCATTATTCTTGAAAATCGTGTATAGTATGCGCCTGTATTTCTGCAAATCATGGTCAGTAATAAACAGTGATATCTCGATTAATTTTCTGTAGTCATTGAGACACTTTACAATGGGATTGTCCTCCCGTATAACCTGGATATCTGTTTTTTCCCCAAAACCGAAACTGAAATTAAATTCACGCTCTTTACTGTTTAATATATAAAACGCTGCGCGTCGGATATCAAACCTCTCTTCAAGTGTAATAATAATATTCTTGAAAAAATAATCCCAGAAGCGGCTTTGCTCCTGTTCTTCTGAAAGAGTTAGTACATCCTGAAAAAACTCATTTACTTTGCTCTCAAACTGCAGATATGTCCTTTTAAAGAGTCGCTGAATCGGCGGCCGGGCAAATCGGTAAAACAGAAAAAGGTACAGGAACAACAGCAAAGAAATACCTACGGGAGGCATCACATATCCGCTGATTGCCAGGGTCATGCTGAAATCCAGAATAAAATATGCAGGGAAAAAGAGCAGAAGAAATATTGTGACAGAATATCCTGTTTTTAAATAAAACCGTTTAAAGTCAAGAATCCTGACATCTGAAAGAGCATAATTAAAAATACCCCCAATCAGTATACTGGAAAAGATAAGTGCCAAATGTTTAAAGGTATGTTCATTTTGTCTGAAGGGAAGATAAAGAGTGAACAAAAATATTAAAACTGTTCCGACAAAAACCCCGCTGAACATCATGAACAACTGATTTTTGAAGGCATCATTTTCAATCGAATTATATTTATAAATAAAAACTGCAATGATCCCCAGAAGATACAGTGCAACACATATGAAGTATACGTAGGAGTACTCTCCGAAGGTATAAGAAATTACATTATTATTAAACATTGTGCGGGCTATGACGAAATCAGCAGCAACTGTAAACACAATTACTGCAATACCCGGTATTGCAGTAACCAGGACAAGCCAGGGAGGAGACTGTTTTTCGAATTGGGGAAACATCTGGGAAAAGTGAAAAATGGTCTGAAGGACAAAAAGAAAAGCGCCGAAATAAATCCGCCCCGCATAATCAGTCATCACACCTTCACCGGCAACAAGCTGAAACATGAGTGAAGAAAACATTACCAGCGAAAGGAACGTTGTGAGGGTCAGCAGTTTATTAATTGTATAACTGAACCTCTTAATAATGTTATACCCGAAATAGTACACATATAGAAGTATAACAAGGGATGTAAAGAAAAGATCCAGGTAGTACACTACTGCACCATCTTATTTATTTTTCCCAAAATTCTTTTAACCTTCCTGCGGAACATGGGCGCATTGTATCAACCGGTATTGATTTTTGCAATATAAAATTGCAGACACGGTGTCTTTTATCGCAAAGCTGTATAACACAACGTACATGCAATACTCCCCTGAAAATAATGGACATACCTTCTTAGCGGTTCGTATATGCTTTGTTACTATAAAAAAAACAGGCACAGTACATCAGGAAAGAGTCGATGCAATTATATCTGTTATCTTCACCGCGGCATCCCTGCTGTCTCTGTTTTCAACTTCCGCAATGAATTCCCTTTTCCGCAGCGCATGGTGGTAAAGGGGATCATAATATTTGGTTAAAAGCAGTTCAATAAAATCATGAAGATTCTTATTGTCGATATATTCATGTAAAAGAAGCGTATTTTTCCGTCCGATACGGGATTCAAGGGATCCTACAATTCCTTTTATTTCATCAACATCCAGATTGCATGCATAATCATTTTGTATAATCCCGATCCTTCTCTTCATTGTTGCTGTAATATATATTGTGGGAGAGCGCTGCATCAGGGCAAACAGTTCCGGGGGGATATGACTGTTCCCGATTTTCTTTGCCTCTCCTTCAATAACAATATACTGCGCGTCCCGAAGCTCATTAAGCCGTTCAAAAAGCAGGCTATCAAAATACTTCTGCGTGTTCTGGTTCATTCCAATAGCGCCGAACACAGAACTCGTGTGTCCCGCCATTCCCTCCAGATCGACAGCATTATTCATAAAGTGAAGTATTTCTGTTTTCCCTGTTCCTGTAAGTCCCTGCAGCACAAATATCGGCGGTAAGGGCCCAATGCTTTCAAGGCCCTGAACAACATGCCTCCGATATCCCTTATATCCTTTCTGCAGCTGATACACCTGGG
>ERZ795057.2916-NODE-2916-length-12293-cov-4.445906_pt1 | contig 12293 bp, 11 predicted proteins | sample MGYA00375141_ERZ795057 | MGnify/ENA primary metagenome ERZ795057 (study PRJEB30186, sample SAMN05720163) | activated sludge metagenome | isolation source: Anaerobic digester | place: Hong Kong | collected 2015-01-26 ... | reverse complement strand
CAAGGTGGGCACGGACAATCTCCTCCCCCTGACTTATCATGTTTTCCATTACAAGGGCCTCACTGTAAGCCTTTGCTTTTCTCTCTTCAATGCTTATGGCTCCCACGGGGCAGTCGCCTATACAGGCCCCCAGACCGTCACAGTAGTTTTCACTTACGAGTTTCGCTTTGCCGTTTATCATCTGTATTGCCCCTTCGGGACATCCCGTGACACACTGGCCACAGCCGTTACATTTATCCTCATCAATTTTTATAATGTTGCGTTTCATGTTATTCTCCACCTCACCTCTGACCCTCTCCTCAGATGAGAGGGGGATTTTTAATTTGACATGATAATGTAGCATGATTTAAAAAATACTGCATTGATCTGGATCAAGTGGAGAAAAAAATGAAGAGTTCCGGTGAAATCCTTTCCCGCAGTGCTATTTTCGGGGGACTCCCCGCCGATATTATCGGAATGCTTGAAAAGAGGGGAAGGGTGGAAAACTGCGGCAGGGATGAGCTGATATTCCTGGAAGGGGAGAAAGGGGACAGGTTCTTCTTTCTCATAGAAGGGCTGGTGAGAATATACAAAACCGCTGACAACGACAGGGAGGTTGTGCTGCGGCATATAAGGCCGGGGGAGATGTTCGGAGAGGTTATACTTTTTGACTCGGAAGTTTACCCGGTCAATGCTGTTGCCCAGAGGGATAGTGTAATATTCTCTCTGAAACGTTCCGCATTTATGGAACTGTTCGGGGATGAATTGTTCATGAAATACTTTGTGGCGAACCTCTTTAAAAAGATGAGATACCTGACAGAGAGGGTTGCTTTTTTAAACGCCTATGATGTAGAGGAGAGATTTTTTCTTTTCATTGAAGACCATTACGGGATCAGCCCTGAAATTGAGGTGGACCTGTCAAAGGCTGAGATCGCAGAGGCAATAGGGACTATTCCTGAAACTATTTCACGTATGATTACAAGACTCAGGACAAGGGGTGTTGTCATGTGGGACAAAAACCGGCTTATAGTGGACGTCGACTACGCGCGGTCTGTTATTGATAAGCTAAAAACTGATTAATTTTATTCAGGTGAGTCAAGCCTGAATCTTATCCGCATAATCCCGTTGTTGCAGTCAGAGGAGACTATTCTGAACCTCCCTATACTTCCGGTATTTTCAACATGTTCGCCTATACAGGGGTATTCATCGAATTCACCTATTTTAACAATCCTTATCATTTCACCTGAACCTTCAGGGAGCCTTTCAAGGTTGAATTTTTTTTCCGCTTCATCAACAGATATCTCAAATGCTGTTACAGGGAGCTTTGAATTGATGACATCATTGACATTTTTCTCGATTAGAATGATTTCTTCTTCGGTAAGGGGGGATTCGAGTCTGAAGTCACACTTCGACTTTTTTTTCTCTATATGGTTGGAAAAAGAGCGTACACCTTTACGACCGGTCATTACAGCGTTCAGTATATGTTCAGCAGTGTGCATTTCAGGGTTATAATCTTTTGCCATGAGTTCTCTCCTTCTGAGGAATATTTAAGTATATATATGCATATTCTGTAAATTGCTTTTTTGAGGAAATGCCCTCACCCCCGGCCCCTCTCCCATCCTGACAAATTGAAATGGGGAGAGGGGAGAAACAGGAATAAAAAAATTTTTTTCTATTTAATAATTTACAGTTTTTGTTCAGTTATTCTAATTGGATTAATTTTAAAGAGGGGGTGAAGCATTATGAACATGCGGGCATCAGTAGATATAGACCTTATTGTTTACAGCTTTGTGCAGAACCTGCAGAACAAAGAGAGACTGGGGAGTTTTATTTCTTTTGATATCAGGCTCAATTCCCCGGTAGAGATCAAAATCAGCGCGGAAAATACAGAAGAGGTCCAGAAACTCGAAACCGCGGAATTACTGGAATGGGTAAACAGATATAAAGAACATGCGGTAAAGCATGAAATGCCCATTAAGGAGACTTACTCTGTCAGATATGATTTTTAGAATATGCCCCGGCTTAAAGCCGGGGTTTTTAATTTAAAGGGGGGATTTCATCCTGCAGCAGTTAAGGCCGCAACAGACTGTGATACTGAACAGGCATTTTCATATTCAGCATCTGTAACTATGGCATATACCTGATACTGCACTCCCTGTTCAAGGCCGGATACTGTGAAAGGTGAAGGAGGGTTGCTCCCTGCATCATGCCGTGTAACGGGTGCCTTAACTCCCGGCTCTGTCACTTTACGCATAAAAAGAGTTATGTGACGCCCATCATCAACGGGTAGAAATTCACATGTAATTTCACCCGGAGAAGAGCCTGGTGATGCGGTAAAGTTCATCAGAACATCTTCACCCATATCCCTGCAAAGCAGCAAAGCTTCACCCGCACGCCGCAGACTTACATTTTTACCTATAAAAAGGTTATAACCTGTTGCCGGTGTGTCATCTGCATATAATGCCCATGAGCTGCTTATTATACCGCCAAGGTATTTCCAGTCTTCGACCACTGTTGCAAAGGCAAGGCGCACCTCCTCCTGCTTTTCAGTAAGACTCTCCCTTTTACGGTAGGGCATCATATATGATACCCCGTTTCGCGTGACCAGAATGGCATCATCCATCCTGCCTCCCCCTTCCTTGATATAAGACGGGAACTTAATTTTAGCCATAAGACTTCCTCCTGATAATTGAATTTTTAAGGCTTCAGTTGTTAAACGAAACGGGGCCGGTGTTTTAAAAAAAATTTTAAAAAAAAGTAAAAAAAATTAATCATTGCGGTAACGAAGGATAACGAAGGGATAGCGAAGGATAACGAAGGGGTTTTATACCCGTTTCTGCAGTTTTTCGGGTCTCCTGAACCATTCCACAGAAACCCCCGCACCCCCAAGGGGGGCAAAGATTTATTTAATCTTCCGGATGTGTACAGAAGGGGGGACTTCTTATCACTGTATCCGGTAAAGATGAAGACGCTCCCCGAATGATTGCGGCATCTTTACGGCCGCAATTGTACCGAGGGGAAAAGAATTTTTATTGAAAAAAATATAAACAGGAACTACTGTTATTCATGTCTTAAAAAAGGGAACATCATTATGAATGACATTAAAATCGTGGAAAAGGTTTCAAAGACTCAGTTCAGCATTTTTATGCGCCAGCTTCATATACTTGCCCTTGTTCAGCACAGTGTTGAGTCTGAAAAGCTGAATTACAGAAGCATTGCAGATCTTTTAAGCAGTATTTCATGGGACAGCGACGCAGATGACGGGAAGATAAAGCGTTCTGTTAATAATCTTAAAAGTATGGGATTCCCTATTCATACCGCTCAGGGGGAGGACCGTATTTTTCTTGAGCGTGAGCTTTCTGATGATGAGATGCTTGAGATCCTTCCATATTATCTTAATGTTGTTTCTGATACTGTGGGAATAAGAGACTGCTTTAAAAACTACGTTGCAAACCAGAAGTCCAGGTCTTTATGGATTATAGCGCGTATATACTTCGCATCTCTGCATAAAAAGCAGATCAGGCTTGCATATTATTCGGTAAACAAGGGGAGGGAGGAGGTCTATACGCTCAACCCCTACAGGTGGGTCTACAGGGACAATGCTGTCTACCTCATAGCAAGGAATATTCTTAAAGGTGATGATATCTCTTTATACAGGCTGAATAGAATAAAAGACCTCACTGTCACTGATATCGGCTTTGATGATGAAATACCGGCTGCTGATGAATTGATGAAACACAGCATGGGGGCCTTTATTAACAGCAGAAATTTTAATGTAAGGCTTGCTTTTAAAACTGAGTACAGAGAGAGAATTGAAGAGGAATTCGGGCATCTTGAGATCAGGTATACAGAGGCTGATGAAGACGGTTTTATGTATGCCGATTTTACTGTGTGTGATATTATCAATGTTTGCAAGGCTGTTTTCGGTTATTGCGGTAAAGTGAAGATTATCGGGGATTCTGACGCTGTTGGTGAAATGAAGAGGATGATTGAGGGGAACAGTGTTTACTGAAAAGGGAAGTCTTTATAATATAGCGGTTTACGATTGAATTAGTACATTTGCTGTCATTCCGGTTTGCCCATGCCTCGATACACTGCCGTACATCGAGTGTTTGATGCCTCGGTACACCGACTTTGTCGGCACTCGGCAATCGGATGTATCGAGATGCGGCAGCACACATTCGATAAACTCAGTGCATCGCCCGGCAACCGGCAATACCGGAATCTCCGGATATAATTAGTTGTATGATATACCTGCATTTGACCCCAAGGCCAATTCACTGGAATAAGCTTCGGCGGGTATCTTGCTCCTGTCATACCCGCGCAGGCGGGTATCCATAAAAAAGATAAATTATTCTATTAAAACTGCGTTTTTGTTAACATAGAGCTTTGAAGTCTATGTTTTACAGGCGTTGTGTGGTAGGTTTGTATGCAAGGAAAGTGTAATTATCTGGCCTGAATTTTTTTTTGCAGGGGACTCTCATGTATGTTTAATGCCCTCATCCCCCGGGCCGCGTTCTCACGATGAGGTTGATGCCGGTCAGGTACAGGATGTGCCGAAAAGACCGGCCTTCTCCCATTTTAAAAAAATGAAGTGGGGAGAAGGGGAGTAGAGAAGTTGCAGATTTAAAAGTATCAATTGATTTTGAATATTATCTGTTTTTCGGGAGTATATAAATGATAGAGCTGCTTCAATCATATGGTCTGACACCATCCGAATCTGTTATACTGGCCGTCAGTATTGTGACTTTTATTATAACAACAGGGATGAATATACTATTCAATTATATAACAAACAGACAGGACAGAATTTCAAGGGAGCGGGAGTGGAAATTCAAGGTATATTACGAGTTTTTTAATGTTATGGATGCTAACATTACCCTTTTAACGAAAAAGATATCTGAATATACGGCATCTTCTGTAAATAATCTTGTGGCTATTATGGAAAATCCTGATATCGACCTTGAAGATTTTGCGGTGCAGTCAATTCAGTTCACAGGCAGTCTTAATGAACTAATGGGTGAAATTTCAAAATCTAAAGAAAGAATATCTTTATTCACAGGAAAAGAATCAAATGAAGCGCTTGATGAATATGTTGATAGCATTCATGTCATGTTTGATAAATCTATGAACTGGCTGAAGCATAAGGGATATGATAATATCATGAATGTTGAAATGAGGGTTTTACTTGATGATTTTACTTCTTATATGAATGATAATATTTCTGAGGTTACGCAGAAGAAGGAGAAGAGTTATAAGGCTATAAGGGGAGAACTGGGGATTGGAGGGAAGTGAAATAATTTCTAATTTCGACCTCTGGCCGTCCCGTGTGGTTTAAAGAGATTGAAGTGGAGAAGGTGGCATTGAGGGATGAATTTAATATTTTTTATAACAAAAATTGATTGATTCTTTTATAAATTATTTTAATCTTTTTGAATCAAAGACGTCATATATAATGATTGGTATAGATCTGGGTGTTAAAATGAAGGAATCATTGCCGGTAAATAAAGAAATATTAAAATGGGCGAGATTAAGCATCGGCCTTACAATTGATGAAGTCGCTGTAAAAATGAATAAAGATATAATTGTGATAAATGAATGGGAAGCAGGTGTATCTGCCCCTACATATTCGCAGCTTGAAAAACTTGCTTACAGTATTTATAAAAGGCCGGTGGCTATTTTCTTCTTCCCTGATATTCCATCTGAAGCAACACCTAAAGTTGAATTCAGGACTCTACCCGACACCATAATTGATAATCTACCACCCGAAATTATCAGGCAATATAGAAAAGCCAAGGTGTATCAGTTAAACCTGAATGAGCTTTATAATTCAGAGAAACCTGTAAGGAACAGTATTCTTAACAAATTTAAATTAACCGGTTCTGAAGATATTGCTAAGGTTGCATCTGAGGTAAGAGCGTTTCTTGGTGTAACACTTGATGATCAGTATAAATTTGGTTCCATTGATATAGCATTTAAAGCATGGAGAAATGCTTTTGAGAATAATGGGATATTTGTATTCAAGGATGCTTTTCATAATGATGATTATTCTGGATTCTGTATATATGATGACAAATATCCGGTTATACTGATAAATAACAGCATGCCCCACTCAAGACAGATTTTTACACTGTTCCATGAACTTGCCCATCTTTTATTGCATAGCGGTGGCATTGATTTCAGAAATATCAACATTACAGAATTTTTTAAGGGGATTTATCATAATTATGAATCATTGTGTAACAGGTTTGCTGGTGAATTTCTTGTTCCTGCTAAAGTTTTCAGAGAGAATATTCTGGATGTTTCAGAAAAGAATATCAGGCATCTGGCAGACAGGTTTTCAGTTAGCAGAGAGGTGATCCTGAGGTATTATCTTAATCTGAAACTCATTGATGAACAATACTATCATGACATGGCTGATAAATGGATTGTTGAAGCAAACAAAATAAAAGAGGAATCTGAAGGCGGTCATTACTATTATACACAGAAATCATATCTGGGTGATAAGTATATCAATATTGCTTTCAGTAAATATTATCAGAAGCAGATATCTGCTGAACATCTTTCCGAATATCTGAATATTAAAGTAAATAAAATTTCAACATTTGAGCATTATGCATTGGGATAACATCTGATGAGATATGTCTTTGACAACAGTTCTCTCATCGTTATATTCAGACATTATTATTATGATCGGTTCCCTACGTTCTGGGAAAAATTTAATAAGCTTCTATTGGATGAAGATGTTATTTCCGTAAGAGAAGTGCGCAGGGAAATTGAATCATACGGGCGTGAGGATAATCTTGAAAAATGGTGTAAAGATAATCACGATTTTTTTGCCGACCCGACTGTTGAAGAATTGAGATTTATAACAGACATTTACAGTGTGAAACATTTTCAGCAGAACCTTGAAAAGAAAAAACTGCTTCATGGCGGCGCTTTCGCCGATCCATTTATTGTTGCAAAGGCTAAAGTAAATAATGCGATTGTAGTTACGCAGGAGGAGTTTAAAGATAATGCCGCAAAAATTCCGAATATTTGCAGGTATTTCAAAATTGAATGCATTGATCTTGAAGGTTTTCTGAAAAAAGAGGAGTGGCGATTCTGATATGCCCTCATCCCCCTGACCCCCTTCTCCCATCTTGAAAAAATGACATGGGGAGAAGGGAGAGGTCGTAGCATGAGATTTCTGATTTAACAGGAAAAGATTTTTGACGCAGAAATCCTCTCCTTCGTCCGTTCCTCAAAATGGGAGAGGGTGCGCAGTAGCGCGGGTGAGGGACGCGACGTCCGGTAATAGGAAAAGTTTTTGCAATTAATAGTTATATAATATAGTTTATACAAAAAGTAATAATTAATCAACACCGGAGCCACAATGAAACTCACCGATGCCGAAAAACGTGAAGTTATAAAACTTATAGAGTCCGAAAAGCCTCTCCCGGACAAATACCGCTTTCTCCTCTTTGACGATAAGCGAGAAGTGGAACTTGTGTGGAACGGCAAGACAAGCGACGTGTGCAATATAGTTTTACCTTTCCAGGTAATAGAACAGATTGACGAGCCCCGTGACCGCATAGGTAAACAGGACCAGGTGGACACACACGGTCAGGCAACCTTCGACTTCTTTGACACACGGGGACGCCAGAAAGCCGGGTGGACAAATAAGCTTATATGGGGCGATAATAAGCTTATTCTTTCATCGCTGAAAAACGGCCCCATGCGCGAAGAGATAGAGAGAAGCGGCGGAATAAAACTTATATATATAGACCCCCCTTTTGATGTGGGCGCAGATTTTTCTATGGATATAGAGATAGGCGACGAGACATTTACAAAGCGCCCCAATGTACTTGAAGAGCTTGCATACCGTGATACATGGGGGCGTGGTGCGGACAGCTTTATAGCAATGATATATGAAAGGCTGTCGCTTATGCGTGACCTGCTTGCTGATGATGGGAGTATATATGTGCATATAGGGCCGAATGTTAGTCATTATGTTAAACTGGTTATGGATGAAGTATTTGGTGAGAATAATTATCATAGCGAAATAATATGGAGAAGAAGTAATTCCCATAATAAATTAACCGATCAGTATGGGCCTATACACGATGCAATTTTTTTCTATTCTAAATCTGATAACTATCGTTTTGAGCCTGGGACAAGACCTTACACTAAAAAATATATCGAAGAAAGATTTAAATATTCTGATGAACGTGGTATTTATCAACCAAATTATTTAACTGGTCCGGGTACACGTAATGGTGATAGTGGTCAACCATGGAATGGGTATAATCCGACTTCAGCAAGAAGACACTGGGCTATACCTCAAAAACTAAGAGCATTATTACCTGTATCAACTGAAGGTATGTCTACACAACAAATACTTGATTTGTGTTTGAAATATGATCTTTTAGTTATTCCTAAAAAAGATGGTGGTCAACCGATGTATAAACAATATGTTTATGAAGGTTCTTATTATCAAGATTTATGGGCATATCAACCAAATACACAAGGTGTTTTATTCCAATCTAGCGAATGTATAGATGAAGATGTAAAATGGCTAGAACAGGAAAATGAGAAACTAGGTTATGATACTCAGAAACCAGAGGGCTTATTAGAAAGGATTATAATTACTTCAACAAACGAAAACGACATTGTTGCAGACTTCTTCTGCGGCAGCGGCACCACCCTTGCGGTTGCAGAAAAACTCAACCGTAAATGGATAGGCACAGACCTTGGCAAGTTCGCTATACACACCTCGCGCAAAAGGATGATCCAGATCCAGCGTCAGCTTAAAACTGACGGCAGGGACTTTCGTGCTTTTGAAATACTCAATCTCGGCAAGTATGAACGTGCCCATTATATCGGTGTAAATTCCAACCTACGCGAAGAGGACAAAATAAAACAGCTTGAGCAGAAAGAGAAGGATTTTATTGACCTTATAATCAAGGCTTACAAGGCTGAAAAGATAGAGAACTTTAAATGCTTTCAGGGTAAAAAGAACGGCCGTGTTGTTGCAATCGGCCCTGTGAACCTCCCTGTTACCCGTCTCTTTGTTGAGGAGATTATTCTTGAATGCCGTGAAAAGCGTATATCCCGTGTTGACATTGTTGCCTTTGAATTTGAAATGGGGCTTTTCCCCAATATACAGGAGGAGGCAAAATCAAAGGGTATAGACCTTGCGATGAAGTATATCCCCCGCGATGTATTTGATAAACGTGCAATTGAAAAGAACCAGGTTGTGTTCCACGATGTGGCCTATATCGAAGTTAAGCCCCACGTAACATCCCCCCTTTCAAAGGGGGGCAAGGGGGGATCTTCACCCGCCGGGGTAGCTGTTGAGCTCATCGACTTCTCTGTTTTTTATTCGCAGGATAATATAGACAATGTTTCAGCAAGCCTGAAAAACGGCGGCAGTAAAATAATTGTTGAATCGGGACAGATTGTAAAAGTGATGAAGGACAAAAGCGGCATCATCACCCGTGAGGTGCTCACAAAGAAATGGACAGACTGGATCGACTACTGGAGCGTTGACTTCGATTTTGAATCAAAACGTGAAATAGTGAGGGTCAAATCTGATGTCGCGCCCGGCGACCAGGGTCACCTTGACGGTATGAAGCCTGATCAGGGTAATCTCCCCATGTGGGAGGAGATCTGGACCGGTGACTTTGTTTTTGAAAATGAATGGCAGTCCTTCCGCACCAAGAAAGATCGTACCCTTGAGCTTAAAACACCGGTGCATGAATGCGAGCCGGGGAGGTACAAGATTGCTGTTAAAGTTGTTGATATTTTCGGCAATGATACTATGAAGATTATTGAGGTGGGCGTATGAGACCTGAAAAAGATAAAATACTCTCTGTTCTGAAAGACCTGTCACCGGTTCTCATGGAGAAATACGGTGTAACAAAGATCGGGATATTCGGTTCTGTTGCCAGGGGACAGGCCGGTGAGTCCAGCGACGTTGATATAGTTTATGAAATGCTGAAACCGAACGGTTTCACAGCTGTGCATCTTAAAGAAGAGCTTGAACTGAAACTCCACTTCCCGGTTGATCTTGTAAGGTACAGGGAGAGGATGAATCCTCTTTTAAAGAAACGTATTGATAAAGAGGGTGTTTATGTATGATAAAGAGATTGTCCTCAGCCTGATGATGCAGGTGAGGGATTCTGTTGAAAAGATAATAAAAAGATCTGCCGGGATTAAAATAGCTGATGATTTTATAAACAGTGAAGATGGTGAGGAGAAGCTTGACAGTATCTGTATGCTTTTTATAGCCATTGGTGAAAACCTGAAGCAGGTAGAGAAAGTTTCAGGCGGGATTCTAAAGGAGAAATATCCTGAGGCAGACTGGAAAGGGGCAATGGGGTTCCGCGATATAATTGCTCACCAGTACTTCCAGGTTGACCATGAAGAGATTTTTTCTATAGTAAAAAATGATCTGGAGCCCCTTCTTGCAGCTGTAGAGAAATTTATTAAAGAGGCTGAATAATGGCCATACATCCCGATTTCCCGCAGTCGCCTTATGATGTTCTTGAGCCAGAAATACGCTGGTTCCCTGCAGATGAAGAGCTTCGTGAAACCGCATACGGCAAACTGATTCCTCCTCTTGTGCATAAAATAAGAAGTCTTGTAAAGGAATGGAGGAGCAAAGGATATAAAGGCGCGTCAGATACAAGTATTGCCCTGCTGAACTGGTGGTTTAATAGAGACCATATAATTCCAGAGAACGATGGTTCCATGCATGAATTCAGGTATTACTTTTCACAGAGAGAATCTGTTGAAACAATTATATATCTCTATGAAGTCGCGGGAGTTAAGGACAAGTATGATCTTATAAGGTACGATTCATCCGGCGCGGTGTCTACAAATATGTTTGACGAGGAGTGGCTCCGTCTTGTTATAAAGATGGCAACCGGCAGCGGTAAAACAAAGGTTATGAGCCTTTTAATAACCTGGTGTTACTTCCACCGGTTGTATGAAGAGGATTCAAGGCTTGCAACAAATTTCCTTGTTATAGCTCCTAATATCATAGTCCTTGACAGGATACGCACAGACTTTGACGGGCTTCGGATTTTTCATGAAGATCCTCTGATTCCGGATAACGGTTACGAGGGGCGCGACTGGCAGGATGATTTCAGGGTAACGCTTCATATTCAGGATGACGTCAGTGTTGTGCGTAAAACCGGAAATATATTCCTTACGAATATACACCGTGTTTATACCGGTAACGACAGTGACCCCAGTTATGTTAATGATACTGACCTTACAGAATATTTCCTCGGCAAAAAGCCTGTGGGGAAAACAACAGATTCTAAAGTTGATCTCGGTGTAATTGTCAGGGAGATAGACGAACTTGTTGTAATTAATGATGAGGCTCACCATATACATGACTCAAGGCTTGCATGGTTTAAATCAATTGAAGATATACACAACAGGCTTAAACAGAAAGACCATTTCCTCTCATTGCATATAGATGTAACTGCAACACCGAAACATAATAACGGGGCAATATTTGTACAGACAGTCTCTGATTACCCCCTTGTTGAGGCAATAACTCAGAATGTGGTGAAACATCCGATTCTTCCCGATGCGGCAAGCCGTGCTAAACTTGCAGAGAAGAAAAGCTCCCGTTATACTGAAAAATATGCGGATTACATTGCCCTTGGAGTTGAGGAGTGGCGCAAGGCCTATATTGAGCATGAGAAGCTTGGTAAAAAAGCGGTTCTCTTTATCATGACTGATGATACAAAAAACTGTGATGATGTTGCTGCATACCTTGAAGTGACATACCCTGAGTTTAAAGATTCAGTGCTTGTTATCCACACAAAGAATAATGGTGAAATTTCAGAAGCAGATACCAAAAAGGATAAAGAGGAGCTTGAAAAGCTGAGAAAGGAATCCAATATCATAGACAGCTGGGAGAGCGGTTATAAGGTAATAGTATCTGTTCTTATGCTGAAAGAGGGGTGGGACGTAAGGAATGTTACAACAATTGTGGGGCTCCGTGCTTATGCTGCAAAGAGTAATATACTTCCCGAACAGACCCTTGGCCGGGGCCTCAGAAGAATGTATCCCGGAACAGATGTGGCTGAATATGTCAGTGTTGTGGGCACTGATGCTTTTATGGATTTCGTTGAGTCAATACAGAGCGAGGGCGTTGAGCTTGAAAGAAGGCCTATGGGAACCGGAACATCTGCAAAAACACCGATAGTGATTGAGATTGATAATCAGAACACAAAGAAGGACATTGATAAGCTGGATATAGCAATCCCTGTGGTTACACCGAGAATCTACCGTGAATATAAAAAGTTTGAAGA
>ERZ795057.2913-NODE-2913-length-12297-cov-14.176278_pt1 | contig 12297 bp, 9 predicted proteins | sample MGYA00375141_ERZ795057 | MGnify/ENA primary metagenome ERZ795057 (study PRJEB30186, sample SAMN05720163) | activated sludge metagenome | isolation source: Anaerobic digester | place: Hong Kong | collected 2015-01-26 ... | reverse complement strand
ACAAATCCCACCTGTGTTGCTCCTCTATATGCTGTGCTTATTATATCTTTATGAAATACATCTTTTACGTCCTTTTAGCTATAGTGCTCTATGAGATACTGCGTGCTGCACTCCTTGCCTGGATTCGGGGCAGGCTCTACCGCTCTGTCAGGGACTATCTGGAGAAGAACGACATCCGCCTGGACAAGTACAAGCTCATGCATAAGATTGCGGTAAAGCAAGACCTGTTGAACGACAGTGAGATCCACCAAGCCATCATCCACCACGCACAGGAAAAAGGCATGAAGATCCAGGAAGTGCAGGACCAGGTGGAGGAGTATATCGAGGAGATCGTGCCGTTTTTCAACCTGCTGTCCTACTACAAGATCGGCTACTGGATTGCCAATTTCTTTCTGAACATTATATACGAGGTGGTCATCGACCATGAAAACGCTGCAAAACTGAAAAAGATCCCCCCTGAAAGTGTAGTGGTCTTTGTCATGAACCACAGGAGCAATATCGATTATATCCTGGTAGCCTACATGCTGGCCCAGCAGATATCGCTGAGCTATGCGGTGGGCGAGTGGGCCCGGGTATGGCCCCTTGAACACATCTTCAAGTCATTCGGTGCATACTTTATCCGCCGAAGATTCCGCGAGCCGCTCTACCACCTGGTGCTCGAAAAGTATGTGCAGCTCATCAGTCTTCAGGGGGTAACTCAGGGCATCTTCCTTGAAGGGGGGCTGTCACGTGACGGGAATTTCCGCTCAGCGAAGATCGGCATCCTGGATTATATCATCAGGATCAAGAAGAATCCCGCTTTTGAGAAGGACCTGGTCTTTGTGCCTGCGGCCATCAACTACGACTGGGTGCTCGAGGACCGCACGCTCATGCAGGAGTGGAAGAAGGGTAAGGAAAAGAGCGGGTTCAAGGACCACGCATCATCTTTCGCGAGGATCTTGATCAAGGGACCGGCGACGCTGGGGGCCAACCTGGCCAGGTATTGCACCAGAAGGCTGAAACATCACGGGTATGCGAGTGTAAGCTTCGGGGACCCGGTGTTTCTCTCGGATTTTATTGCTCAGCAGGAAGAGGATATCTTCCTCCTCGACCGGTACGACAGGCTTTCCCACATACAGACCTTTGCAGACAGATTGCTGGAACGGATCGGGTCCACCATACCGGTGACCCCGGTGTGCATCACCGCTCATGCGCTCCTTTCGTTCAACGGCTATGACCTTTCGAAGACAGACCTTATCCGAGAGGTTTCTAACTTGCGCAGTATCATCAGGGAAAAAGGCGGCCGCATTGTGCTGGGAAAGACCTTTGAGAGCAGTGTGAGCATCCACCGGCATCTCATGGAAGAAAAGCAGGACCGGAGACAGGAACTGGTGACCTTTGAAGAAGATCTGCTGGATTTCGAGGATGCCCGGCACACGGTTGACGTTGCCCTGGACCTGCTGAGGAGGAGAAAGATCATTTCCCTTGTGAACGAAGAGATCACCATCAGCGAAAAGAGAAGACCTTTCCTGGAATACTATGCAAACTCGCTGAGCATGCTCAGTCTGAAAACCACACAGGAGAAGTTGTAATCAGCGTTTTGCCTCCTGTTACTCAGGGCTGAACCCCGCTTTCATTCAAGGGTCGGTCCGAAACCTCTCCCGCTGCCGGGACGGTAGTCGCCATGCATCATCATATGGCGGCCCCTGCCTCCCCACCATTCGAAACCTGTTGCATCCCTGGGCAGTGTGCGTGCATAGCTCAAAAGGTCGACGACCTCGCGTTCACTCCACCCGTTTATGATGGCGGATGGCATCCTGGTACCCGGCTGGCCGGCCCTGACCTTGTGAATGAACTCCCAGGGGTTCTCAAACGCTATGGTGCCGACAAATTCCGGTTTTTCTGTGTCCCCGAAGTTTATCGCGGTGCCTGCCCCGCCATGACACATATGGGTGCAGTTTCTCCTGAACAGATAGCTTCCCAGCCTTGAATCTCCCCCTAAGGGTTCCCCTTCGCTGTCCACTAACTTACTCATGTCGATCACGCCCTCTTTCATGAACAGGGCAAGGTCGGCAATGTCTTCAGTGCTGATGTTCCCGGTGTAGTCGTGCTTCTCGAGGGCTCCTGTATTGACGGCCTCGAGTTCAGGGATGGACATCTTGGCTGAAGCCTCGTGAATCCCCTTGAATCCGGTATAGTGGGACCCTTTGCCGTAAGCCCCGTCTTTGCCGCGATAGTCCCATCCGTGGCATTCCTTGCACCTATACGTGTCGTACCCGCTTCTCTTGTTCGTGCTCTGATCTGCCCACAGCGGGTGGTCTTTGTCGGGTTTTTCCGTGTCGATCGTGGTTTTCCACCAATCATCATACAGTTGCCCGCCCCGGCTTATGCGGATCAGTCTTTCGAGCGCATCGTATTCCGCCTGTGAATATTGCCGGGGATATCCCTGCCCGTGTGGACCGCCCATCATACCTCCTCCCATCTGGGACCAGGCAAAGGTTGCAAATGCGGCCAGAATCGATACAACAATGAAGATCCTTTTCATAAGCTCCTCCCGTATACGATCTGCCGGTTCTGAGAATAATTTAATGGGACAATACGGGAATACCTGTGTATCCACCGGCAATAAGACACCATGTCTGACTATAGAGAATTATCCCTGTTGCATTTCATTGCACAATGCAGAACCAGTCAATGCATTTTCTAAGATAAGCCATGGAACAGACAAATCAAGGCATCATGGTGATTATCGCCTCTTTCACTCTGCTCGCACATAAGAGAACTTATAAGGGCAGGGAAAAGATAAAACAGCTCCCGTTCTCTCCGTCGCTTTCAACCCATATGGAGCCGCCATGCAGTTCGATTGCCATCTTGCAGTAGGTGAGTCCCAGGCCGGTGGTGTATCTCCTGCCGTCCTTTTTCCTCTGCAACTGCACGAACTTCTCAAAGATGGAGAGCTGATGTTCCTCGGGGATTCCCGGGCCGTTGTCCCGGACAAAGAACCTGATCCGGCCTGCCTCCTGAAAATCATATCCCACCTCGACACGATCCCCCTGGGGACAGTGCTGGATGGCGTTTGTGAGGAGATTGTGCAGGACCCTGATGAGCAGCCCCTTGTCTGCTTCAAAGGTGATCTCCTGCTGCGGCAGAGCGGGCTTTCGAACCTCAATTGATTTTTCCCGGGCAAGACCCGTGAGGTGTGATACCGCTTCACGGATGAATTCATCGGGATCCAACTTTTCCGATAACATGCGGAGGCTGCCGTCTTCCATGCGGGCAATATCGAGGAGATCGATGATCATGGAGTAGAGCAGATCGCAGCTGGATTGTGCCTGCTCGACAAATTCCTTGTTGTCTTCGCTCACAACATAGGAAAGAATATCAAGATTGGCTATCACCTCGGAGATCGGACCTTTCAGATCATGGATGAGCATATTGAAGAGCTCGGTACGGAGTTTTTCGAGCCTTCTCAGTTGAGAATTTTTCTCCTTGAGAACCCGTTTTTTTCTCTTCAGGGACTCGGCGAGACGATTGTTCTCCAGGGCCCCGATGAAATTCCCGGCAATAGTCAGGAGAACTTCCTGCTCGTCATGAGTAAACCCGTCCGAGTTCACCCTGTCAGTCACGTTCAGTACCCCCAGGACCTTGTCATTGAACATGATGGGTGTGACGAGAAAAGCATCTTTCTTGTAATGGTCAAATCGTTTCTGAAAGAGGTCGGCACAGGAATCATCCTTGCTATAGAATGGCTTTTTGTTCTTAACGACCCAGGTTGAAGGGGTGTCCTCATCGAGGGACTGGGTTTTTCCGACAAGGTCGGGTTTCAACGATGAAACTATTTCGAGTTTTTTCCTGCTTTTGATCACCATGACAGAGGCCTGTTCGGCATGAAAACACCTCACGACCTCCGAAAGGATACTGTCGAGCTTGGATTTGAAGGAAAGCCTACGGCTGTTGGATATACCGTTGATCCTCATAATGGACTGCAGCACACTGTCTTCTACCTTCACACCATCTCTCCCGTTGTAATCATTCCATGTGTGGTGCTGCTCTTACAGACACTTTCTCAGAAGGGTTCTCGCGTCTGAATGGTACGGATCGATTTCCAGGACCGCCTTGATCACCCCCTCTGCCCGCAGCTTCTGCTTCAAGACCAGGAGGGTTTCTGCAATGTGCAGCTTTACCTTGATATTCTTGGCATCGGCCTTGTCTACCTCAAGAAAGTAGGGCAGCGCCATCTTATGCTGGCCCATATGTTCATATGCCCTCCCGATCTTCAACAGCAGATCATGCCGTGTGGGAATCTGTCTGAGGATGAACTTCATGAGATTTATCGCATAGGGGTACATCTCATGCTCGAAACAGAAATTGCTCAATGACTCATGGAGGCCCAGGGTATCGTCGGTCAGTTCAAGGGCTTTATTGAACACTTTGACTGCCTGGTCGGCCATGCCTTTTTTGACAAGGATCTTTCCGAAGTCTATCGCCCTGGATATGTGTCTGGGGCTGATATTCATTGCCTGGTAATAGCACTGAGCAGCTTTGTCGATCTGATTGCGCTGAAGGTAGATCTGCCCCAGGTAATGAAATGCGAATACATCGAGCTTGTTCATGTCCGTTGCATGCATAAACCACTTCTTGGCCTCATTGAGATGACCCTTCTTGTAGAAATAGTATCCCAGTTCCCGTACCGGCCTTGAGGATTTGTTGTTTGCAAACACAGCCTTTTTGGCCTCAATGATGGCAGCATCTATGTCTCCTGCTTCTTCGAGGTCCCGTGCCTTTTTCAGGTGTGATACCATAGGGGCAGGATTGTTGACCTTGTCGATCACGTGTTTGATCTTGTCGCCCAGCGACTGGGTTGTGAGCGGTTTGAGGATATATGCATCGATATCCGATTCAGCGGCCTCCGCAACGATTTCCTGGTTTGCCTCGGCGGTCACCATAATTATCGGCAAATCACGCAGTCTCCGGTCATCCCGTATAAGACCCACAAGTTCGACACCGTTCATATTAGGCATGTTCCAGTCAAGAATGATAAGATCGACGGACTTTTCCTTCAAAATCCTCCAGCCCTCTTTCCCATCCTCTGCAAAATAGAAGGCACTCCCGTATTTCAGCACCATCATCATACCGCGGATAGATTTGCGCATCCCCTCGGAATCATCAACAATGAGAACCTTCATGTTTTCCAAATCGATCATTATACACTCCCTGCAAAGACAACCCCGAAGGGTACATAACATTGATTCGGCCACTTTGAGGGAAACATTAGTCACCTTTTTGTTTTTATTAACTATATGGAATCCGGTTCTTTTTACATCAAACCACGGATCCGGCCTGTGTCGTTTTCTGTATGACCGAACCGGTCGGATTTTCTCTGGGAGAAGATGGCTGCACCATCAGAAAAAACAACCCAAGCATAGCCCTCTGGTAGAGGACAAAAGCGCCTGTCTAGAGCATCGCTGTGAAATACCGGTTGATAAGAGAGTCGATTTTTTATAATATAATTCTGTTCAGTTCCTGTATTCTTGAAATTAAAACGGTATTGAGGAGTCTTCGCATGAAGACCTGTCTTAAAGGGGAGGGTAAGCCATTGAAGAAGAATATCATCGTACTCCTGGCCGTGCTGCTGGTGGCAGGCATTCTTGTCAGCGGATGTCCGCTCAAAGAGCGACTGAAAAAACACAAATCGACTCCTAAACCCGATCCGGTTGTGAAGATAGAACCGGTCATGACCTTCACCTTTGATGACAAGAACAACAACAACAAATTCGAACCCTGGTATAACGAAAAGCTCCTCGAGGAGAAATGGTTCTTTCGTGACAACGAAGACATTATCATCTTCATCCCCCATGAAGATGCCAGAAAGGGGGATGAGGTATACTACTGCATTGAAGCGCCCAACGGCACGAAGATAACCAATCGTTTCACCCTGATGAGCGACGGGGGATGTCTGAAGATACAGGGCGGGTGCACAAAGCATGACAATCCACAAGAGAAGATCACCTGTACGAAACTGGGCAAGTATCTGGTGGCAACCGGGGATTATGGGACCTTTGAGATAACTGCGTACCTCAATGAAAAAGAGCTCGGGAAAAAGGCCATCAAGATCTGGCCGAAAGACAAGAAGTAGATGATGAAATGACCGCCCCTGTATACTGTTAAAGAGCTGCCAGGGAGGAGAATATGGAGAATATGAACCTGATTGCACCGTGTGGCGTTTATTGCGGAGTATGTCCTCAGATGATCGCTTATAAGAACAATGATGAGCGGTTAAAACAAAAGCTTGCCATGAACTTTGGCCTGCAGCCTGAAGACATTGCGTGTGAAGGGTGCAGATCTGACAAGCCTTTTGTCTTCTGCACTGCATGTGCGATAAAGACCTGCGTGAACGACAAGGGGATCGAGAGCTGTGCAGAGTGCGGCGAATTTCCCTGTGACACCATAGAGAACTTCCCGGTGAAACAATTCATCAAGAAGGTGAAGTGGGATGTCGAAGAACGGCGCAGACTCGGCAAGGACCAATGGATTGCCAGAACCATTGAAATGAATTCCTGCCCCTCCTGCGGGACCCTGAATCATTGGGTGGCAAAAAAGTGCATCTCCTGTAAAGAAGAGCTTCCTCAGAGGTATTCATGACATTGAATTCCCTGCATGAATGCGATGGAAATCCACTCCATGTCTAAAAAGGGATATCGCACCGAAAGAAACGGCAGGGCAGGCTGAGGCCCTGCCGTTGTTTTCCTACAGGCCCACCATGCTCAAGGCTTCTCCGACATCGAGCCATACATTGGCCGTATAGGTGAAACCGGGCACCCCGTAATATGCGACATAACGATTGTTGATATGCTCCACTGCATCCGCAAGCCGTGCGCGGTCGAATTCGTACAGGGCAACTGCCTGTATTCCCTCGCCTTTCGTGCTGTGGATAAAAGGACCCTTCATGGTAATATAGTCTGCCAGTGTCTCCTGGTCTTTGAATCTTTTCCCCATCTCCACCGCCCCTTCCGGGAGCCATTGTGAATGAACAATGACAACCATACCTGACCTCCTTTTCTCTTCTTTGTTTCTGGTATGTTTACTTTCGTGCAGGATGCACTCTCCTGCACACCCACGGGACCGTTACCTTCTCTCACCTCCTTTCTGTAATACTTGCGAGGTGCTTATGTGATTTATTGAGAGTTATTTCCCGGCTGGTGAACAATCCCTGGATATAAGCGGGATCAATACAGAGGTATGAAACTAAAATGGTATCTGCAAGAACGTACAAACGGGTATAATAGTAGCTCCATCCCCTGGCAAGTCAAGAGATGCAGTGGAATAAATATGCAGCATGCTTGTCATCTGACGGCTGCGCATATTTTCCGTGCCAGAGGACGTAATTTTGTATATAATAATTTTTTTATGCTGTTGTAACAGCGCCTTGTGCTGAAGGGAGAGCTCACTATGAAGTGCACGCTGATGATTGCCGGGATCATTGCATGTCTGGTGGTATGTCAAGGGCAAGGCCTTGCCCAGATCTATAATCAGACCTGCCAGAGTGCCGAATACGCCCGCATGCTCAACCGCAACGCGGCTACGGATGCCACAGACATCATTGTGTACAATCCGGCGGGTCTTACTGATCTGAGTGAAGGACTTCATCTCAACGTATCAAATCAGGTATGGTTTCGCAGACCGAACCATACATTCTCGGATCCTTTGGGAGGAATGGATCTGAAGTATGAGCAGAAGGCTACGGACTGGTTCGTGCCGAATCTCCATGCAGCCTGCAAGAAGGAAGATTGGGCCCTGTTCGGATCAATCTATATCCCCGGCGGCGGTGCAGCCATTGACTACCCCCATGGATCTTTTTCCACCCGGGCGCTCGGAGCGGAGATCATCGGGCCGGATGGACCCGCATACCTCTACTACCGGGGCCTGGACAGCGAACGCATCGAGGCAAGCTCCCTCTACCTCGCAGCGAGCATCGGCGGGGCGTACAAACTTTCAGAGAAGGTATCAGTTGCACTCGGTATCCGCACCATTACCGTGAGAAACCGGATAAAAGGTGGTCTGGTGCTGACGGATGGATTCTTTGGACCTTTGACCCCAGATGTCCCCCTTGAGGTGAGTGTCAAAGAGGCGGATACCGGCTGGGGATTGGTGGCTGGCATCCAGCTGAGGCTGAATGAGGATTTGAATGCAGCTCTGCATTATGAATCTCCTGTAAGGCTGAACCTCAAGACCGATATCGGCAGCAGTGACACTATCAGTGAGGAGGCAGGGCTGTTCAGTGACGGGCAAAGAAACCGGAGAGATTTTCCACCCATGATCGGTATCGGCGTATCATACAGATTCTCGCCGGAGTTCAGGGCTGAACTGGACTTCAACTACTGGTTCCAGGAAGCCTCAAACTGGGGAAGGACGCCGGAAGGTCGGAAGATATCAGATCTTGCAGGTGACTCGTTCAGCTTCGGCGCTGCCGCGGCATACAAGGTCTTGCCCCGGCTGGAGATAAGTGCAGGATTATTGTACACGATCTATGCCTGGAACGACCTGGACGCCTACTACAACGCCAACCTGGGCGCAGTCGAGGTATTCTATTCAGACGACCTCATGATCGGGCTCGGCTTTGCCTATGAAATAAAGAGCAAAGTGAAACTGAACTTCGGCACCGGCTACATCATCTACAAGGATGAGACCATCGAGACGGCCATAGGCGAAGTCGATATAGAGAATACCTCCTCATTTGCACTGGCATTGGGTCTTGATTATGGCTTTTAATCATCATGCTCAGATACTCCCACTGATGATAGAACAGGTGAAAAGTAACGGCATCCCATATTTTTGAAGTCTTCATACCCCAAAAAGTGTTACCTATGTCCTTGACACGTACACCCCATGAAGCCGTCCTTCGGATTCGCTCCGTCGCTTGAAAAAATACGCTCGCAATAAACTCGCTTCGCTCAGACAGGAATTGCTCGCCACCGGATTTCTCCTGCGCTCCCTCACCGGCTTCCAAGGTGATTTTAAAGACTGAGGTATTCTCACGTAATGTACAGATAGTTATAGGGATTATTTATCTTTCTCGTGTTGAAGAAAGCTATGATTTATCGCAGAAATCTCCAACCTTGTTCAATCATAAATAATATCCACGTGATCTTCAGATGGCTTAAAAGCCAAAGAAGGAAAAATTATACATCAATGGGGAAAGCTTCCTTTTTGTCTGTAGCGTGCCCTGCTCAATTGCCAGGCCGTCGGGATCAACAATGGCTCAGTCGATTAACCGTCGATTTCAATATCAACTATACTCTTATTTATACACAATGCCTGCAGCTAGTGATCACTTCGAATAATGACTGTGAGAAGGATCTCTATACCATTCAACCTCATCCTTCAAAGCGTCACGGATAGGGGAGTACGAAAATCCCAGCTCTTGCTCTGCCTTACTGCCATCGGCATTACAGCCTTCCTTTAAAGCCCTCATGGCATCTGTAGACATCCCCCACAGGGGTGGCCGTTTCGTCACATTGGCAAGAAATGTGAGGATACTGGCATTGAAAAGGGCAAGACTGCCGGGCATGCTCATCAAGGGCCGGGAAACACCGGATAATTCGCCGAGCATGTTGTAGAATTCATCGAAAGTTAACTTGGTATTCCCTACGATATATTTCTCGCCGATATTGTTCGACATCTCTGCCGCCTTGAGGATGGCCTCAGCGACATCCTGGACATGCACGTAGGTCATAACACTTTTATTGAAAACCGTTGCAGGCAGTTTATGGTGAATAAACCGATCTATAGATGCCCCAGAAATGCTGGCATCACCACTTCCAAGGACTGCGCCAGGATAGATCATGACCAGGGGCAGGCCCCTTTCCTTGTACAGATCCCATGCGATGAGATCCCCTTCATACTTGGAACGGGCATACTCACTGAATCTTAAAGGCCCCACGGCGCTTTCTTCTGAGAATGGAGATTCCTTAGGTTTTCCATAGACCACGACAGTGCTCACATGAACAACTTTAGAGATACCGGCCTCCAGGGCACATTCCAGGACATTGCGCGTCCCTTCTATGTTCACGCTTTTGTACCGATACTTTTCCCTCTCCCAATAGGAATACACGTTGGCGAGATTCAAAAGCCAGTCACAGCCATTCATCCCATCTCTCAGGGAATCCCGATCCGTCACGTCACCGATGACAAGCTGAGCACCCAACTCTTCCAATTCCTTGGAATCACTTGTTTCCCTCACCAGGCAGACCATTTCGTGTTTTGTCCGGGACATTCTTCGTACCAGGTGACGACCAATAAATCCTGTACCACCAGTTACGAATGCCTTCATGTGTACCTCCCTTAAAAAATAATGTGCTTCGCTGGTAACCTTATATCAATCTGTATTCCCATAACGTTCCAGGAGCTTATAGATAGCCTTACTGCCAAAATCCATTGACTCAACAGGAATTCGTTCATTATCCGCATGAGTGTATTGTGTGAAGTTGAAATCCGGGGGCAGATTCATGGGCAGAAATCCATAGGTCTGTATACCTAACCGAGAGAAATATCGTCCATCAGTTACTGCAGGCAGGAGCAAAGGCATTGGTTCACCTGCTGGATCATCTTCCTTCAGTATTTGAGCTAGAGTGTCAAACAGAGCCATATCAGGTTCTTCAGGAACAGGGTCGAAGATCAGAGTCTCGAAATCAGCATCTGACAGGAGAAGTGTTTTGAGCTCGGCAATGACATCTTCCGGTTTAAACCCGGGAAGAATATACGATGCCATATAAATTTCAATCTTATTCGGGATCATAATGTTGTTTGTTTGGCCGCCCTCAATCTTTAATGCATTGACCGTATTATGGAATAACGGATGCAAAGTTCTTCCCTTTTCGCCCAATATCTTCAAAACATGATCCGTCAACCGCGGGTTGAGAAGGAGACGCAATATCTTTTTGCTAGGGAAAGGAAGTGCTGAACTCATTGCTTCAATCATTCTATGCGGAATCGGTGTTACATGGGCGGGGAGAAGCTGTTTGTCCAGATTGGCAAGCAGATTGGCAAGGTTTGCTGATACATTGCCTTTCGGTGGGAGGAGGCTTCCATATCCATCAGGACCGTTCATAACCACTCTCATCCGAGACCGCTGCTTCTCTGTTACCTGGATCTGGTAGAATTTCTCTTTTCCGAGATAAAAAGGAAATCCTCCAAATTCTCCGATCGAATATCGTACACCTTCGAACTGCTCAGGATGATTTTCTATAAGGTATTGCGCACCAAAATCACTCCCTGTCTCTTCATCAGCCAGAACGCACAATATCACATCACCTCTTGGTCTCAACCCAGTGGCTTTTGCCTGCAGAAAAGCAGACAACATCATAGCCACTCCCCCCTTCATGTCGAGGGCGCCCCTTCCCCATACATAACCTTCGGCTACCTTCCCTTCAAAGGGTGGATACTTCCATTTATCAGGATTTGTCGGGACTACATCCACATGCCCCTGGAGCAACAGGGGCGGTGCATCACCTGTGCCTTCTATACGGGCCAGGAGATTAGGGCGGGAAGGTTCTTTTGCTAAGATACTGGTTTTGAACCCTGCTGTGGTGAGAAGATGATCAATATAAGACACGCATTCCTTCTCATTGCCCGGGGGGTTTGTCGTGTTGAAACGTATAAGGTTTTGGAGCAATTCCACTGGCCTCTGATAGATAGTCAGAGATTCATCCGGTCCGGAGGTATTCATTCTTGCCCTCCTCAAGATCCAATTTTAATTCACTATAATATTCATAATAATTTCCTTTGGTAGAAAATCAACAAAGGCAGATGTTGTACATTTAAGTTATGACTACAGATCACGTGATATGGCATCGTCCTTTAGTGTATATAAGCTCTATAGGTCTTAACTATCTCACGTCCGATAAATTATAAGCACCCAATGAAGCACCTCGGCTCCGGACAAAACGGGGACCCCTTGGAAGCCAGTGAGCGAATGCACAAAAATTCGGGAAAAGAGCGGATTCTGTTTGAGCGAAGCGAGTTCATCCGCGGCCCGAATTTTTCAAATGAGCGAACAAACTCCGTCAGGAGTGGCTTCTCGGGGTGCCATTTCTTTGGTACATTCTTTGACTCAGGACATCCGTGTCCCTCGCCCTACGGGCGCGTCCAATTCGTCTGTCCTGACGAATTGTGGGCATACAAAGAAAGTACATTTAAAAACATGTAGATGAATAAATTAAATTCATCCAGACAGAGATTGTGTAAACAGACATGGGCAACACCTCTGATCAGGCATGGTTATTCATCCGCATATTGCATATATCCTCAAAGTCATTATAT
>ERZ795057.2912-NODE-2912-length-12299-cov-4.806599_pt1 | contig 12299 bp, 11 predicted proteins | sample MGYA00375141_ERZ795057 | MGnify/ENA primary metagenome ERZ795057 (study PRJEB30186, sample SAMN05720163) | activated sludge metagenome | isolation source: Anaerobic digester | place: Hong Kong | collected 2015-01-26 ... | reverse complement strand
ATGATCCACCGGTACGTCTCGGTGCCGATGATTTTCCCTAACCCCAGTTGTTTGAACCCTGCTGACGTCATTTCTGCATCGCTGAGGCTCTGCTGATTGACCAGCAGGACCATCGGTTTGGCAGCCGGCGCAAAGTTGGATTGCTGGGTCAGCTGACCACCCCGGTATTTCCATTGGAGATAGGGTTTCTGGCTCAGGAAGCGCAATACATCGTCATGCACATTACCCCCGGTGTTGTAGCGCAAGTCAAGGATCAAAGCATCCCGGTGCGCCCCCTCACTGACCATATCCTTCATGAATTTCTCCAGCTCTCCCCCGCCCATATTTTTCATGTAGACGTATGCGATCCGTTTTTTGCTCTCCATGTCAACCCGGTGTTGGTTGTTATCAATCCACTCATCGTACAACTCATTGCGAATGGAGAAATAATTTACCGGATCCAGTTTGACTTGGATGGTATCGTGGCCGCGAAGGAAAGTCAGGGAGCATTCATCCGGGAGGGAAGGCCTGACGAAATACGATTCCCGGTTATGTGATGCATTAATGGCATTGCCGTCGATGGCGATTAACCGATCTCCGGACTGCAAAGGGGCAGCCAATCCATCGGCCGGGCTGTTCTTGACTACCCGATCCACTACATAGGGATCTGTCTGTGAAAATTCAATGCCGGTGGCCATCGTGGATGTCTCGTAATAAGTATCTTCTTCGTCACCAAAACTGCTGAAGCCGAAATGGGAGGTATTCAATTCCCCCAGAAGGTCATTGATCAGCCGCCGTAAATCACCGCGTGTATTAACATATGGTAAAAAAGCAGCATATTTATCGCGCAGTCCCGGCCAATCTTTCCCATGAAAGTTTTCATCGTAGTAATTCTGTTCCAGGTTGGCCCAGGTTTCAAAAAACATCTGACGGAATTCACCGGCCAGATTGCGCTGGAAGGTATAATCGATATCGAGTTTTTTAGTCTTATTGCCTCCTAAATCCAGGGTAAATAAATTGCCGCGAATCAATGCATAATAATCATCCTTTACCCGCCGGACATCCAGACCAAATGTATTTGCCCCATCAATTTTTTCGGTTTTGGTCTTTTCAAAAGGCTCCATCACCATTTTCCAGATGGAAGCGTCTCCTTCGCTTTGATTGGACACGAACAATACGGTCGTTTTGTCTTTATCCCGGAAAACCATTGGCGATCCCTGACTTCCAAAGGTCGGTCCAATCGGCTCAACCCGCTCCATCAGATCCACATTGTCAATGACAACCACCGGCTTTCCGGTGTCCTTCTTTTGCAAGGAATCGGGAAGGAATAGGTCGCGGTTTTTATCGGAAGAAAAGGGTTCTTGTATTTTCACCAACGGCATGCGGAACAGATCCGGATCATCGAGCCCATACGGATAGGCCGGCTTGAACGGGTTTCCGTAATAATAGATGTATTTGCCATCAGGGCTCCAGTAGCCGCCGGTTTCGGTGACTGCGGTATTCGTCAGGTTACGGACCGATTTATCCGACACATGATATACGAAGAGGTCGCGTTCGAAGTTCCGGTAGGCTTCAAAAAGAATCCATTGGTCATCCGGACTGTAATGGGCCGGGCTCTGGTACAATTCCCAGAATTCATCGCGGACCAACAAGGTTGATTTCATGGTCGCCAGGTCCAGCTCACGGAGTTCATCCCTACCGGAAAAATAAACAGCTTTCGTCCGATCACTGTTAAAGGTCAGCGTCTGGTTGTTATTCACATCACGGGTAATCTGCGTAGCCTGCGCCGATCCATCCGCAGGTAGGGTAAACCAATTCTGATAGCCGGCCACTGTTTGGTTGAATAGTATAGTGCGGCTATCTTTCAACCAATGCACTTCGGAAACGCGGCCGTCAACAGCTGTTTTGAGCTGTACCACAAATTTTCCTTTGTTATCCGACACGAAGAGCTCACCACGGGACACAAAGGCAATTTTTTTATTGTCTGGGGAAACATCGAAGTCACTGATCCGGTTCTGGACTTTAAAATCCTGTGGCTGTTCCAATTCGGAGTATTGGGGCAGATTAAAAGCAAGTTTGCGTGCGCGACCGGAAGCTACATCATATATCCAAAGCTGGTAATCTTTTTCCCCGGCAATGATCTGTCCATTGGCACTGACCTGAATGTGGTACCAGGAGCTGCCATCCCGGGTTAACCGTTTCACCGCATCATTGGCTTGCAACTGATAGATGTTGTATTCTCCATTATCCCGGTCGCTGACAAAATAGATGGACCCATTCCGGTCTATGGTAGTTCCAAAATCCTTACCCTCCCAATCGGTGTGTTCCTGATAGTTCCTGGTATCCGGTTGATAAGATTTCAGATCCGGATTATGTGCTCCTTTATAACCTTTCCGGTGTTCAAAGGCGCTGGATTCCCAGCTTTCATTGAACCACATGGCTCCCGTCTTGGGGTGAAAACAAATGTTATGAATGGTATTGAAATAATTGGCATACAACCGTTCGGGAGTGCCTCCCTGCAAGGAAACCCGATAGGCCGTAATTCGATTGCTGCGCGTTGATGTAAAATAGATTGAAGCGTTATCCCAGGACCAGGATTCTACCTCATCGGCAGCTGTATGGTAGGTAAGTTGCCGGATCTCTCCACCGGAAGATGGCATAACATATAGGTCGTCATTTCCGGTTGGTCTGGCCGAGAATGCAATCCATTTGCCATCGGGGGAAAACCGAGGCCGGGTTTCCTTACCAGGCATCGCTGTCAGTCGTACCGCTTCTCCTCCCTGAACCGAAATTTTCCAAAGATCATCCTGGTAACTGAACACCAGATAATTTCCATCCGGACTAGGGGCAGGATATTCAGCGAAAAAAGGTGCGGACTGGGAATCTGCAACTGTAAATGAGGCCATAGAGACCACGAGGATAAACCATTTCATAACTCAGATTTAGAATTAGCAAGTTTACAAATGTAATCATTAATTAAGAGGCGAATCGACAGGCAGTTCCAGTGCGTTTTGCAGGTTTAAGCGAAATCAAGTATTTTATCAAATCAATTGATTCAACATTCAAATTATGAAATTTCTGCATTACCTGATTCTTTCAATTTTGATCCCGGGAGTCTTTGCTGACTTGCATGCACAGATGGTTCCATTAACCGAGGTGGTCCATTTCCCATTGATCAACACCCTCGAGGATTCCCTGGACCATGTCGATGATCTGATTGCTGAAAATGCGCCTTTCTCCGGAGTTGACGGCATTTATTCTTATGGCGGTTTTAGCGGATACAACCAAACGTCCTATGATACTTCCTTAATCCGGTCCTTAACCATCCCGGAACTGGCCGATACTTCTTTCGGTATTTCTCTGGAATTCAAATTGGACACCCTGGATCGGCAGATTCATCCCATTATAGTGCTGGGCTTGAGTTACCGGTATTTAAGCTTTGGTACCGGATATGATCAATTTAAGGATAAGGACTATTATTACATCAATCTGAATAACGGTTCGATTGCATCGATTGTTTCTGGTTCTCCGGATGTAACTATGTGGCACCAGCTATTTATTTACCACAGCAGAACAAGGGCTATGACGTGGTTTTATCTGGATGGTTCCCCGGTAGACACGGTGCCAGGAACCCTGGAAGACGGCGGGTTTGATTACAATCTATCCAATTCTGATTTTGGTGGTGCATTTGCCTATCGCGGCTTGTGGCGGCACCTCAGGGTTTATAAGGCGGATGTCGTTTCTTCCCGTTTCCAGGATAATGCTCCTTCCGGAACATTTACGGTCAGTCCGAATCCGGTAGGTGTGCACGGAATGGTCCGGATCCATTCAAATTTTGATGGTCCGGTGTCCATGGAATGCTTTAGCTTAAATGGAGTAAAATATTTTGAAAGGTCCATACGTCCGGGGACCAAAGCACTGGAAATTTACGATATCCCCAAAGGCATCTGCATATTGCGACTTGGAAATGATCAGGAAGGATATCTCTCGAGGTTAATTGTTTACCCTTATTGAGCTTTTATAACAGTTTCCCGACAGCAAACACGCAAAGTTGCTTATGCAAGTCAGGAGGTAATTCTTTTTTCCAGGCCCGGATGGTTTGCGAGCGCACCCACCCACCGGTCAACCCAAGATTTACGGCCAGACAAAGGCCGGTGTCCGGAGACAATACCTCTAAAAATGCCTGGAACAAAGACTCATTCCGGTAAGGGACTTCAATGAACAAGTGCGCGGTCGTATACCGGTTCATCTCACGGTCCAAGTTTTGAATAGCCTGGAAAAGCGCCGGCTTTTTGGCGGGCAGATAACCATGAAACCGAAAATCCTGTCCGTTCATCCCGGAAGCCATCAATGCAAGCATCAGGGACGACGGGCCGGGCAGGGGCACCACCTGAATTCCCATTCGATGGGCAGCAGCCACGATAAAACCACCAGGGTCAGCTACTCCCGGCAATCCCGACTCACTCATCAAACCGATGGAATGGCCTGCTGAGGCTGGAGCTAATAATTGGACTGGGTCTTGCTGATGGTGCTTGTCCAATTCCATAAATGTAATCCGGTTTATGTCAATTTCCGGGTCGAATGCTTTTAACATACGCCTTGCCGTCCGCACCTGTTCGACGATAAAAAATTCAAGCGTACGGTAATAGGAAATAACCACCGGCGGCATCCATGTCGGATCAGCCTCACCTATCGGAACCGGAAGTAAGATTAATGCCATAAATACAAAGATAGTGGATGACCCGATGCTCCGGAAGTGCCAGCGATACTAATCGCCTCATAAGGACCCCGCAGTAATATGCTGCCCATCATTGCGGTAAAGTACCCGTGCTTTAATTATCTTCATAGACAATCCATGCTTATGAACCTGACCAATGACTTACTTAGCCAAGCTGAGCTCCTGGATCAAAATCAAAACGAAATTTTATCCTGGCAAATCCACGGTGAAGAACGACTAAATCGCAGACCGGATTCGGACCGTTGGAGTTTGTATGAAATCATCGATCACCTCGATAAAGTCAACCGCTCCTATTTTGACCAACTGGCTGAAATAACCCTGGGGAATGGCCGGTCCTTAAATGGACTGGGTCTCTGGTGGGGCAACAAACTTGGCAAATTTATCCTCAATGGGGTCCAGCCTTCCAATACGCGCAAAGTCAAAACATTCCCGGTATGGACCCCGACAGCCATTACCTATCAGGATGTGGTCTTCTCGAATTTCGTGGAATCCCAGCAAAAAATGATCGGCTATATGAAATCCAGTGGCGAAGCGGTCGCCAGGGACACCCGGATCGTATCGCCTGCCAACAAGTATCTTTATTATCCTTTAGGTATTGCATTTCAAATCATCGCCGTCCACCAGTTAAGGCACATCCAACAAGGAAAACAAGTATTGCAGTTCTTCCACGATGAAATTGAACCCTAGATGACTTGGAGGTTGATCGACGGCTGGTGTTGCCGGAGCAGACACATTTTGTATCTTCAATGGCAAGCTGATTAGCCCGTAACCAAAATGTCTAATGACTGATAACCATACCGACCCCTACCGGCTGGATATCCAGCAGATCAAAGACCCTCCCACCCATTTATTTGGCCGGTTGAGTCATTTGGGCCCTGGATTTATCCTCTCTGCAGTCATCGTTGGATCCGGCGAATTGATTGCCACCACCAGCCTGGGCGCCAAAGCCGGTTTTGTCACTTTCTGGGTCATCCTGGTCAGTTGCGGGGTAAAAGTTGCTGTCCAGATGGAGCTGGCCAAGCAAGCCATCATCACCGGAGAAACGGCCATGCAATCCTTTGGGCTATTGCCCGGACCACGCATCGGTAAGGTGCGCTGGAGTGTTGCCGGTTATTTCTATCTGGCCCTGGTCAAAATGTTCCAGGTCGGCGGGATCATCGGCGGCGTTGCTATTGTATTGAATATGATCTTTCCCTGGCTGTCGATCACTTATTGGGTACTGGTTATGGCGGTTGTGGTAGCGCTGATGGTCTACCGGGGTTACTATGGATACATCGAAAAATTGTCGCTGGTTCTTATTGCGCTCTTTACCATCTTCACTTTTACCTCCCTGTATTTCATCCAGGCTACACCTTATGCCATTCATTGGTCCGATATCTGGTCCGGACTTCAGGGTCATCTTCCAAACAATACGGTTTGGTATGCCATCGCTGCCTTTGGAATCACCGGCGTTGGAGGCGAAGAGATCATCTATTACACGTACTGGTGCCTTGAGAAAGGTTATGCCCGTTTTACCGGACCTCGTGATGGCTCCACGGCTTGGGAAGCGCGTGCGCACGGATGGATCAAGGTAATGAAACTGGACGCCTTGCTGGCTATGGTGTTCTATACCGCCGTAACGGCATCCTTTTACCTTCTGGGGGCCGCCGTGCTGCACCAAAGAGGTGAAATTCCGGAAGGATTTAAGATGATCGAAACCTTATCAGGGATGTACACCGAGACCGTTGGACCGGGAGCGAAACTCCTATTCCTGGTTGGGGCTTTCATCGTTTTGTTCAGCACTTTGTTTGCCGCACTGGCTGCCTGGGCCCGGCAATACAGTGATATCTTCGGACAATATGGCTGGATCAATTTTTTTGATATGGAGCAACGCCGGCGATCGATTGCACGGCTATCCTGGCTCTTCCCGCTGCTCTGGGCTATTCTTTTCCTTACAATCAAACTACCGGTATTAATGGTCATGAGCGGAGGCATTGCCGGATCACTGATGCTATTGATTGTGGTTTATGCAGCCATCCACTTCCGGTTACGACGCACGCCGGAAGCTTTTCGTCCTACAACGGGATACGACCTCTATCTTGCCCTTAGCATTCTGGGGATTCTGGGCGTAAGTGCTTATGGCATCATTCAGCTCCTTTAGGCTGGACTAACTGCATCAATCCATCCGCTCGGTGATGGTCCCATAGCTTAACTCATCGTTAGTCTGCAAGCCTTTTTCATTTTGTTCCTTCAGGGTCCAATGATCGGTGGCCGTGGTCTGCAACCAAAGATTACGTGATTTCCGGAATACCTGAACATGTAGCCCGTATTGGTGATCAAAGATGGCCTCCAGCTTTTTAACCGGCATATCTGCTAATATCTGTAAATCACCTTCCTGATGATTGGAGCGGATGTCCCCGATCTTTACGCGTTCATCGATTATAGCCTTTTGCGGCGACCCTTCTCCGGCTTCATGATGTTCTTTGTAGAATTCAATTTTCAATCCGGGGAATTTTTTAGAAAATGCCTGCTTAATTTCCTGGATGGCAATGTCGTCTCTGATCCACATGTGATTGCGAATTTGGTTAGTCAATAAGAAGCCAGCCTGCGGTTAAGACACAAATCGTGCCCTATTAATGATGCTTGTAGTCTTCCAGATGGATCTTTTCCTTAGATAAAGCAATGATCAGGTCATGGGTGGTGATCAAACCTACCAACTCTCCTTTATCGACGACCGGCAATGCGTGAAAGCGGTTGAGGGTGAAAAGGTCAATGGCGATTTGTACCCGGTCTTCCGGAGCCAATTTTGCCAATTTGGTTGTCATCACCTTCTTTGCATCGATTTTGGATAGATCAGCATCTTTGCCGGCTCCTTTCAGGTATGCCAGAAAGTCGGTTTTGGAAATCATTCCTTTTATCTCTTTGAAGTGAACCACCGGAATGTGGTGGATGTTATGGTCGTCAAAAATCTTCTTTACTTCATTCAATCCATCTCCTTCGCCTACCGTAATGAGATCTTTAGCCATAAATTCTGAAACTGGTAAAAGTACGTTCATCATGATCCGATTTTTATTCTAATTATAAATTACAACCAAATTCACCTACAGTAGTTATGATCTGAATCATAATTTCATATGATCACACCATAGACTAACAAAATCTCCCAGGGCGGTTATTTTTGTGCAATGAATCGCATCCAGACACGAACCATTTGGACTATCGAACTGATCGGCTGGACCTTCGCCGGCGTTTTGATGCTTCTGATACTATTACCGATCACGAATAAGATCTATCAATTTCCGTTCCTGTTTAGCAATCTTTGGTTCATTGGCGTATTTATAACGCTCGTGCGGTGGTTATTCTTACTTCCGTATTCGTTTTTTGCCCGTATTCAGTGGCTGAAAGCCCTGATGATGGTCGGCTGCATACCCTTATTCCTTTACACATTAAGACAGTTCAAGGCATTCAATGAATACATCAATGATGAGGGGCTGGAATCCTTTATGTATCATTTGACCAATATGGGACAGGAATCCATGGAGCCCTACATCCGGTCCGAGATGACTTTTTTCGCTGTGGCCGCCATAATGACCACTATTGCCCTTTTCTTTCGGTTACTCATTTCTATTTGGAGGTATCACAATAAGGGTACCGTCTGAATCTTAAATAAGATCAATAAAAAAAGGTGCCCGAAGACACCTTCATCGCTTTCATTAGCTCTATCCTGTTACTTCCAGCTACTGTAAATCTTACTGTTCCAGCTTTTGGGGTCTCTCATAAACGACCACTTTCCGTTGGCTTTAAGCCAAACTCCGGGCTTTATTTTGTACTGTGCGATGTATTGTCGGATTTCAGTTTGTAATGCTTGACTGGTCGTTTCTCCTTCACCTGTGCTTCCTCCAGAACCGCCGTCGTCCGGTGCTGGTGTTGTAGGTTTTTTGCTGTCCGCTGCTTCTTCCAGTAACTCTCGGCAGCGATCTTCGTTCTCATCGCAATCGGCTGCTTCGCGGGACCCGTCCTCTCGCTGGGGACCTAGGACGACCGGGCCCTGACCGAAACCATGTGTGTTGGACAGGTAAATGGTTCCGTTCGGATAATGGGTGTTGCCTGTACTGGGATCATATTCCTGACCCCAACCCAACGTGAAATACACTGTAAATAACAAGCTGGACAAAACACGTGTTATCATTGTTTTCATCATCCTTGAAATATGGTTAATTAATCTCCGGATCAAAGTCTTTCAGATGAAAGAACTTCTTTTCGTTTCCCAACAAAATTGCATCTCAACAGTCTTTCAAAACATCGCCTGAAAGGATGATTTTTTAAGCATGAAAACTTACCGTAGGTAACCGTGACGGCGTCCTGAATGAAAAGGAGAAGGGAAGGATTTGTCGTCAGATACGATCTTAGAATTTCGTTGCTAATAAATGGCAAAGAAATTAACCTGGATGATCATCTTTGTAGAAATCTAAACAAGCTCGAATATGTCCATTGTCAGCGATTTTAACGAATACCGGTCCCGCATGAATGACCGCATCCTTGGTCACGAAAACAAGGTCATGCGCAGGTTTTACAACCTGGACAGTCACGCCTATGAAGAAGGGGCCCTTTCCGCCAAAACCAAAGAAATGCTCGGTCTGATCGCATCTATGGTTTTGCGCTGCGATGATTGCATCAAATACCACATTGGCAAATGCAGGGACCTGGGTATGACGGAAGACGAATTCTTCGAAATTCTCTCCATTGCAAACCTGGTCGGTGGCTCGATTTGCATTCCACATACCCGCCGTGCCGTGGAATATTGGGATGCATTGTTGTCGGAAAATGGATGAGAAACGATGGTCATATCTGGCGGTAACCACCAGCTTTATCGTCGCCTGGTTTGCCGTAACCTTACAGTTTGGCGTCGGGGCGCTTAACCCCGGATTTCCGGACTGGTTTATGGTTCCCGGAGCCGATTGGACCCAACACTATTTCGGCTGGGTGTATTACCGGTTCGGGGCCTGGCATTGGCCTCCCGGCACTTTGACCGGTTATGCTTATCCGATGGTCAGCAGCATGGGATATACCGATGCGATCCCGTTGGTGGCAATGCCCTTGAAGGTGCTGAGTCCATGGCTGCCGGAACCTTTTCAATACATAGGTTGGTGGCTTTTTACCTGTTTTGCCCTGCAAACATGGTTCGGGTACCGGCTTTTGCGCGTGCTGTCTGCTCCACCAGCATTTGCCTGGCTGGGGAGCATTTTTTTAGGCATGAGTCCGACGCTCCTCTTTCGCGACGGACATCCTGCATTATGCGCCCATTGGGTGATTACCGCTTTGTGGTGGAGTTATTTTAATACGGCCGGGAAACACAATCTGCGTCAGGCAACCGTTATCACGGCACTGTCCGCATGGATACATCCTTACCTGACTGCCATGGCTTTAGCCCTCTATCTGGTCATCCTGCTGAAGCAATCCTGGATCGACCGGAAAGTCTCAATCAGCAAAGCCCTGATTTTTGCAGCCACTATGTTGGGCTGGACTTTGCTCAGTTTTTATCTGATCGGATATTTTAACCTGGAGGGTACGCAACAGGGAGGTCTGGGCGTCGGCGAATTCTCTGCCAATCTGAATACCTGGTTTAACCCTCACACGGAGTCGGCCTTCTGGCAGGGATTACCCTGGGCAGAGACGGGCCAATACGAAGGCTATGGTTACTTAGGCACCGCCGTGATCGTATTGATTGCTCTATTCCTGATTCACCGGCTAAGCACCCGTAAAGGACCCTGGCCATCAACCCGTTCGGGGTGGCTCGCATTACTCACCGGGATTGCTTTATTTTTATTTGCCCTTAGTCCCCGCTGGACATTCTTTAACCATACGATCTTCCAATACGAAACGCAGATCTCATTGTTTCAGACCTTTCGAAGCACTGGTCGGTTCATCTGGCCGCTGTATTACCTGATCCTGGGATGGACCATTGCCAAGATCGCAGGCTGGTGGTCGGCATTTGGCTGGAAGGGATGGATAGCTCTCAGTCTGTTCCTTGCCATTCAACTTGCGGAGTTCGGACCTAAATTACCCAATGAGGTGGTGCGTCATGAGCCTTTCCAGTCGCCATTGCCACATGTGGCCCTTTGGGATACCATTTTCCTGAACAGTCAACACATCTGGATCTATCCGCCTTACAACAACCGGATTCGCGATGCCGGGGATGATATGGCATTTATGGAGATCGGAGCGCGGACGCATCGACCCATCAGTGAAGGGGGTCTGGCGCGTCGTGATGACCGGATGGCCTATGAGGTCATGGACACCCTCACCGCCCGCATTCATGGGCAGGGCAGATTTGCAGCCGGTGACATCATGATCATGAGTCCGGAAATTCTGGCGCAGTCTGACGCTGTCTTTCTGGAAAAAGGAAGCGCCTATTTGCTCGATGACTATCTGGTCTACATTCCGCATCAAAGCGATCCCGAAGGCACTATCCAGCGATTTCTGAGGGGCAAAAATGTATTGCCCGTTACCAGCAAGAAGATCTTGCGTCCGGAACAAATTTTTGCCTTCTATCCTGGTGACTATATGCTTTTCGCCATAAAGGATGAGGCTACCGAGGGCATGGCAGCAGCCACCAAAACTTTTTTTGTGGATCATGGCAGTTGGCTGGGAAAGATCCTTTTCCAATCCAGCTATGCCGGTATCTGGAGGGATTCGCTCTTGCTCAAGGAAGAAAGTGCTAAACTCAAGGCGGTCCAACTGGACACTCTGCTCGCGGGGACTTCCATTCATCTCGAAAGTGCGGGAATGCCTTCCGGCAATTTCGTCCATATACAGGTCAATGACAAAGAATTAGCCACGCAGGACCGTGGACTGCACGTAGTGATCCTAAACCGCGAGGGAAAGGTGGTCACTACCGGATATGGCGATTTATTCCTTTCCCGTTACCTCAGCATGCAATAAGGCGGACGAATCACCGCGAAGAAGATTGAGGTTATTACCAGGTAGCCTTAATCCACTTTTGGACAATTCTGACGATTTCCGTTTGTGCATTCCGGATTTCATCGAGCGTTTTGAATGATACGATGGCCCGGTCATTTTCTTTCCAGACCAATAATTTTGATTCATCCTCGATGAGCCGGGAATCAGGTTGGGCCAACTTTTTCACCCCTCTGTGGAAGATCAGCTGAATTTGCTTTGGGGGCTGAATTTTCATGGTGATTCGATCTTCATTCCGATAAGTATAGTTCGGCCCATTCCATTTAATATTTTCTGCTATGCCGCTGTCCGTCCGGAGGATAACATGCCGTAATTCTTCGATTTCAGCACGCATCGGATGATTTAACGCATCCAAAAACGCAGTCACCTCATGATTCAAGTGAGTCATATTAATAATTTATAATATACAGAATATCAGAAATTTGTACTGATACTTAAGCAACTATTGCCTACCCAAGCATCTGACGCTCTCCTAATAAAGGTTGATGGTAATAACGTTTGCCAGTGGCTTTATACATGGCATTGGCTACTGCTCCCATCACCGGAGGGAAAGGTGGTTCCCCCAGTCCGGTCGGATCGATCTCATTCTTGACGAAATGCACTTCAATGGATTTGGGTGCTTCAG
>ERZ795057.2910-NODE-2910-length-12306-cov-9.522161_pt1 | contig 12306 bp, 16 predicted proteins | sample MGYA00375141_ERZ795057 | MGnify/ENA primary metagenome ERZ795057 (study PRJEB30186, sample SAMN05720163) | activated sludge metagenome | isolation source: Anaerobic digester | place: Hong Kong | collected 2015-01-26 ... | reverse complement strand
CCATCGCGGCGTCCCGGACCGTGTGCTGATCTTCCCCCACGGGCTTGTCACTTTCGTCGAACTCAAGGCCCCCGGCAAGTCGCCCACGGCCCTCCAGATGGCCGTCATCAAGCAGATGGAGGGCAACAAGGCCGAGGTCGGCTGGACCGACAGCAAGACCGGAGTGGATTGTCTGCTTCTGGCGTGGGGTAACCTGGACAGGAATCTGAAGGTATGAGCGACCCCTACCAACTACTCCAAGGCACTGCCTACGGAATTAACTACCTGTGACCCTCCCCACCCTAGCCCCCTATCAGCGGGAAGCCCACGACTTCTTGCTCTCCCACCAACGCGCCGCCTTGTTCATGGGGCTGGGGCTGGGGAAGACCGCCACGACCATCGCCGCCCTCGACTCGGCCCTCCTGCTAGGTCAGATCCGGGCAGCGTTGGTCGTGGCACCTCTGCGCGTCTGCAACTTGACATGGCCCGCCGAACTAGCGAAGTGGGGGTTCCCGTACAAGATTGCCTCTTTGCGCCGCCCGGAAGGCTGGGAGAGTCTCCGACGTGGTGATGCTCAGATTTACCTCATCAACTACGAGGCTCTACCAAAACTGGTGGAGCTGCACCTCTCCCGCAACCTTCAGCCGGCGTTCGACTGCGTGGTCTTCGACGAGCTGACCCGCGCCAAAAACCACAACAGCAAACGGATCAATGCGCTGCGTCGCCGTCTGACCTCCGTACATACCCGCTGGGGTCTGACCGGCACACCGACGCCCAACAGCTACATGGAGTTGTTCGCGCAGATTCGCCTCCTGGACGACGGCAAGCGACTCGGCCCCGCGTTCGAGGCATTCAAGCGCACCTACTTCGAGGCGGCTGACTACATGGAGTACGACTGGCGCCCCAAGTCGGGATCGCAGGAGGCCATCCAGAAGCGCATCGCGGACATGACGCTGACCATGCGCACCACCGACTACCTCGACCTGCCGGAGATGACCGAGCACGACATCGAGGTCTCCATGCCCCCGGAGGTCCGCAAGCTCTACGACTATGCCGAGAAGGAAGCTCTGCTCCAACTGGAGAAGGGGGACGTGGTGATCGCCAACGCCGCCGTCCTCGCCGGCAAGCTGCTCCAGATCGCCAGCGGGGCGGTGTACGACGACCAGAGGGGCGTGGAGACCCTCCACGATGCCAAGGTGCAGGCTCTCCGTCCCCTGCTCCGCAGCGGCCCGCTGCTCCTCGCCTGCAACTACGTCCATGAGCGCGAGAGGGTGCGCAAGGCGTACCCGCAGGCCGTTGACTTTGCTGATGCGAAAACGGACCGCCAGCAGGTAGCTCTCGCGGAGCAGTGGAACGCCGGCAAACTGCCCCTGCTGATGGCCGACCCCCGCTCCATCGGGCATGGTCTGAACCTGCAGCACGGAGGTAGTCGGGTAGCGTGGTTCTCGCCCACCTACTCGCGTGAACTTTACGACCAGATGAACGCCCGCCTGTTCAGACGTGGGCAGACCGAGCCGGTGCAGGTGTACCGCCTGCTCTGCAACAACTGCATCGACGATGCGGTCATCGAAACCCTTCGCAACCGTGGAGAGGATCAGCAAGCCCTGCTTGCCGCTCTCCGAAACCTGCAACTGATGAGGAGATAACCATGCCCAAAGCACTGCACGACTCACTCGCCCGATCCGCCCGCAAGAAGCACCTCAAGGGTGCCCGCAAGGCCGCGTACATCTACGGCACGATGGCCCGCGTCGCCAAGAAGAGTCGGAAGAAGTAAGGAAACCGCCAACTAACCACTACTATGGAAAACGAAAAAGACACAACCCCTCTTTCTGCTTTACGGAGTTCCCTCCTAAGCGATTATGCAAAAGCCATAAGGGCCGTAGAGATCCGGAAGGAATCCACCTCGAAACTGTTGGAGCATCAGCTATGGCGCCTCGTGGAAGTGCCGAGTGTTGGAATACGAGACTCCGCCCTGAAGGAGATTGACGACAAAATTGCCTCTCTGAATCGTGAACGGGAAGAAGTCATTAAGGCGTATGAATCCAGACACGACGAGTACGAGAGACAAATCCGGATGGCCCTCAGCCCGGTAGCCTCTCAGCTGGTTGCCGACAAGGCGGCTGTAGAACAGTACTTCACCTCTACTCTCGCCCTAGTAGCTTCGGCAATTGCTCTCCAATGACCCCCCAAGCCATCGGCTTCATGGGCTGGAAGCGGCCGGAGATCGCGGCTCGCACGCTCGCCGGACTCGCCCGCTGTCGCGGCATCGAGCACTGGCCCCTGATCGCTTTCCTCGACGCGGGGAGTGATCCGGCTACTACGGCAGCGATTGAACACTGGACGGCCTCTCCGTTGCTGGGCATCCGGCAGAGTCCCGACAAGCTCGGCTGCTCGGGAAACCTCACCCGTGGGATCATGGACCTGTTCGACCTCTGCGAGAAGCGGTTCATCGTCCTTGAGGATGATGTGTACCCCGCCGAGGATTTCCTTGAGTACATGGAGTTTCAGCTAGATACCCGGAGGCATTGGGACGTGCAGACCGTGGCGGCGTATTGCCCCCTATCTGAAAGGCGTAACTCGGTATGGGAGCGCCTCCAACTGGAGGAAAGAACGATCCCCGGCTTCCACTGCTGGGGGTGGGGCACGTGGGCCGACCGGCGCCCCTTCTTCGAGTCTGCACTCCTCCCGGTGCGCGGCGATGCCCATGACGACAGTTGGGACGTGCGGCTGTGTCGGCATCCGGACGCTCGCTGCGTTGTGCCGCGTATCTGCCGAACGCTCAACATCGGCACGGTGGATTGGACGCATACTGCCGGGGAGGATCTCCGGCCTGAGGAGTGGAGTGGTCGGGGGCATCCCAACGACCTCCGGAAATGAAGAACCCCGGTCCTGCCTAGCAGGCCGGGGTTGCCCCATGAAACGTTTTACCCTATGAAACAAAGCTCGGACGAGTGGGTACGATGGGGTCGGGCGGGAGGAAGTCAATACTAGATCACGATGGCTACGCCATCATCGTCGATCAGATAGCCCCCAAGGTCGTCCACGAGGATGGCGCCGGAGGGGATGAGCTTCTTCTCCATTCCGAGTTTGAGGCCGATCTGCGGGCGGTACATCTGCGCCCGGGTGAGCGAGCGGATAGTAGCTCGGGGGGCGGGGCCGCTCGGGATGACTCGGGATCGGCCAGTTCTGGACATGTTCCTCATTGGCGTTTACCTCCGGTGAGAGTGGCAATCTGGGACTTCAACTCCTCCAACGTTTGCTTCTGATATTCGGAGGAGACTTTGAGGGCGGTGAGTTCCTGGAGGATGCGCTGCTTGACCTCCATGTCCGTCTTGGCGAGGGCCTCAAGAGCCCGGATGCGATCCTCTTGGGAATCCATCCGGGCCTTGTGGAGCAAGTCCATGTTGGACCGGCCGAGACGGGCCTCGGATTCGACACGCTCGATCTTCGATTCCATGCGGCTCACAAATGCCCCCACCGTCACTGCCGCAGTGATGAGGGCTACGCCGAAAGCAGTTACGAAGCGCATGACAAGATCGGTCTTTGCCGAGGCCATTGAGGAGGGCTATTTCTTCTTGATGTCGTCGGGATTAGGGACGCCGGACGGCTTGGGCTTGGGAGGAGTTGAGGAAGGCATTGTGAGGTCTCCAGTTGGGTTGGTATGATGCGTATCCGCCGTGTGGCGTCTAGCGCGAAATCTGTGGGGAAAAGGGTCACTTGGACGGTGAGGCTCCAGAGACCTTGGCGTTCACCATCTGGTTGCCCCAGCTCACGGTCATCTTGTCGATCTGCCGCTGGCCGAACCACCACGTTACACAGAGGTCCATCAGGTTGGCGGTGGAGGTGAAGATGAAGACACCGAGCGGATGCTCCAAATACTCCATGCCCACACCACGAACGATGCAGGAGGCGAGGAGGTAGAAAGCGAGGATGAAGAACCACGTCAGACCTGGACGGGTGAAAGCTCGGAAGCCGTCCACCCATCTCCACGATGACGGCAGCTTGGAGTCGGCATTGATGGAGGCTGTGTACGCTTTGTCCGCCCCCTCTTGGCGGGACTTCGCCAGCTCCGCAGCGACTACAGCCTGATCGACGTTCCCCTTCGCGATGAGGAGTTTCATGTCCTCTTGCTTCATGGCGAGGTCATGGGCGTTCTGCCGCTTGGTGTTGAGATACCCGAGTACTCCAGAAATCAAGGAACCGCCGAGGCCGACGATCTGCCCCCACGGTGTTCCCGAGCTGATGACTGTCCCGGCGATGTCTCCGATCGCGCTCATTGTTTATCCTTTCACTACAGTTTGTGATAGACGAGCATACCACCGATAAAGGCGAGCGCGAGACCGAGCGAGAGTGTGAGGAGGCGGCGCATCACTGATACTGGCTAGACCATGCTGCAAGATAGGCTCCGGTGAGTTCGAGAAAGGCCGATCTCCAGTCCCCTATTGTGGTGGACCAAACAGTGCCGTCGTAGGTCTGCACCTTGATCGGTTGCGCCTCGAAATCTCTGCGCACCTGCTCCCACGTTTTGTTCGAGCTTTTCGCGAGAGCGTCGTGCGCAAGATCGAGATGCGTGTTTAGCTTTACCCATTGAGCTTGGTCCGAGTCACCACAGCCAAATCTGACTCCAAATGACGTAAGAAAACCTTCGCGCTCGATCCGCTCTAAATCGTTCGTCGGAGGATTTTCCGCGATATTCTGAGCGCGACGGAGCTTTTCCGCCTGCCCCCGGGTAAGCGGCGGAGTAAAAATCGGCTTCCCGTCGGTCCCCGTCGAAACGGTCAACGACAATGCCGGAAGACCGAGAAGCGTTTCTATTTCAGCAGCGTTCATATCCATGATTCCTCCGATGGGGTTGATGCCGTCCACCGGCATTCTGCGGCGGTCGTTCCGTTTTGCACCTCAATCCGAAACCCTGAATACGCCGCAAGTAGCCCAATAGAGCTCGCGGCGATAGGTTTGAAAATGACTCCGTTTCTAGATACCAAGAAACCCGTTGTGGTTCGCTCGATTGCCCACAGCGACGCCACATTGGGAGTCTCAGCAACTCCAAGTGCCGTTTCGTAGTATGCCGTCCCATCGTGCCGGAAGAAGCTTGCCGCGTACCCCCGAAAAACCAACCCGTAGCCCTTGAGCGACCAATCCGCCACCGGAGCGGAATCGGTTTTCCCGTACCCAATACGGCACACACCTGTCACCGGAGCTGTATTCGAGACAACATAAAACGCGACGCTATGGAGTGCGTCGGCGTTCTTCTGGTTTTCGCTGCTACCGATTGTCGATATTGGCTGCGCTCCGGCTGCAATAGTTCGCGCCGCCGTACTGCCGGGCGTTGTTCCTGATTTGCCCTGGATAAAATTCGCTGTCGAGGTTGTCGACCCGCTGCCAGTCTTCAGCTCGGTCGTTTGCGTGAGCAGCGTCCCAAACCGATAGCGGCCATGAATAGCGCCATGCGCCGCCGCGTCGGCGTTGTGGGCGCGTACATCCACCGCCGTCCGCAGGATCTTACGCGTGCCGTTGGTCTCACCGGCAACGGCGATGTAGTCGTCAGCAGCAAACGAAGTTGCTGTGTCGGTGATCTCGTAGATTTTCTTCCCGTTACTCATAGACGGCAGTGATGTCGGAGGTTGAAGTGGTGACGAGCGTCAGCCCGTTGGTAAAATCGCACCCGAACTGGAGGTGGGTGGGGACTGCGAGAGAGCTAAGGTCGATCACAGAGATCACCTCCCCCGACCCGGTGGTGCTATCGTACACAGTACACGTCCCCTTGGGCGTACCGATGATAAGGCGGTGCAGCGAGCCAGGGCCGGTCTTGCACAGTGTGGTGGCGGCGCCAGAGACATGCTTGCTGCGGGGGTAGCTCTGCGGTTCGCCAAGGCGCGAGATGGTGTGCGCCATCATGCAAAGGTCCACCTTTCCGACCACGCCCGTATTGGCGTTGATCGCATTGGCGCGGAGGTGCAAGTCGCCAGTCAGCGGGGTAGTAGTCTGGAAGAGAGTGTGAAGGAGAACCCCGTCGATTGAGAACTGCACTACATCCGTGGTGTAGTGAATCTCGTAGGTGTGGCAGATCGTACCCGGATCGTAGGAATCCATCTTCCCATTAAAGTCCCCCGAGGAGACCTCCACCGCTGCGGCACCGATAGCCTTATGCCCCACCTTGAAAGTAGTGCCGTCGAGCAGAAAGAAGTAGCCGCTGTCCACAGCGGTCGTGCCATTGAACGCACCCCAGTACCGCTTGTTGCCAGCCGTGCCGGCCGTCCCAAGGCGCACGTTGCCACGGTAGAAGTTGGAGCTGGACCCGAGGTACCGCGCCTTGGCGACTGAAGCCACTCCGACGGTCGACCCGGAAGTGGCGTCCACGGACATCGTGAGAACGGAGTTGAGCACCGTCGCCGTGCCGCCCGCCGCCGTGGTAGCCGTGTAGAAATTGGGGTCGAGGATCGAGTCGTTGAACACCCCACCGGCGATGCGCACCTGATTGGCGACCTTCAACTGGTCGAACAGCGTACACTCGGCATCATTGCCATAGTGGTCTTTGATCGCGGTTGCTTTGAAGTCGCCCATGTTAGGAACACCGAACCCAGTTCGATCCGTCGGAGACGAATACAACCGAGTCCCATTGGGATGTCAAAGTCAGAGAGTCGTCCCCGCTGATAGTTTCGGTGCCGTCAGGCTGGATCAGCACGTCGCCCGTGCCCGTCCGCACCACATTATACAACCGTCCTGTTATGCCGACGGCCGTGGGGAGGGTGATCGTGGCCGCATCGCTGACGAGGACAACGCAGTGCGTGTCATCCAGCAGGGTGCCGGCAGCCACCGTGACTGTCGGGACGTAGTTGTAGCGAATCCAGCCGACATCGAGCTTCCCGTCTCCGTCGGAGATCGGCAGCTTGTCGGCAGTAGGCGTGGCGGTCGCCCACAGACTGGACTTCGTGAGCATTTAGGAAAAGAGGCCACTATCCGGGGAGGATAGTGGCCTCAGCGAGTTACCTACTAGCCACTACCAAGGTCAGTCAACCGCGAGGGTGAGGATCGTGTAACCGATCTCAGGGCGGACGGGCTTCGCAGCCATCTGGAAGTCCATACGATAGTAGCCCTTGTTGCCCTGATCGTTGACGCCGCCGAAGGTGCGGTTGTTGATCCACTGGATGTCACCGACGTAGTTGATCGGGTTGAAGCCCTGCATCCCGTACTGGGTGGTGCCAGTCGGGCGCGGGCGAACCTCGTAGATGTCGCGGCAGAGAACCGAGACCACCTCGTACACCGCGCGACCACCGTTGGCGACGGTCGCGTAGTCGGGGTTCTTGGCGAACTTCCAACCACCGGAGGCCGCGACGTTGATCGTCGGGTAGATTTTGGTCACCCCGTCCTCGGCGAAGCGGACCGGGAACTTGTCGAGCAGCGGCGCGAAGCCGTTGATCGAGGTGTTGATACCGAGAGCCTGGAAGTTCTGCGCGACGCGGTTGCCGGCGTCGATCCAGTTGACGGTATCGCGGACCTTCGTGTCGGTCTGGTAGAGCAGGCGCTTGATGCCGGGGCCGACCGCGAGGGTGAACACCGGCATACCTTCGGACATGCCCGGAGCGTGCAGCTCACCACCGTTACGGAGCAGCTCGTCGTAGAGCGGGTTGAGGTGATCCCACGAGATCGCGGTGGTCGGGGTGTCGACTCCGGTGAAGCCGGTGGTCGAGTCCTCGCCCGTGTCGATGGCACCGGCCGCGAGGGTCGCAACCTTGGTGTTGATCATCGAGATGTTCTTCATGCGGTACCAGTCGGACCAGCGGACGGTCGCGTACTGCCCGAGCATCTGCTGGGCGTTGCGGGCCATCTGCGCGGCCTGCCAGTCGAACTGGAGGTCGGTCAAGCAGAAGATCGGCGAGCGAGCCGCATCCACTTCGAGCTGATAGGTGCGACGGATGTTGCCGAAGCGAACCTCAGTGGCCTCGATGTCGCAGGCAGCGGAACCGCTACCATTGGAGATCGTGAGGTTGTCGAGATCCGGGTAGGCGGTCGGAAGCTCCCCCGTGGTCGTAACCACCTCGGGGACGAGACCGTCCTGCTCGGAGAACTCCTTGCGGTCGAACAGGGAGATGAAGGGATTCGTGCGCCAGACCCACTGATAGATGGGGTCTTGGAACAGATTCTTCGATTGGAGGAACTGGTTGTTCAGGTTTTCGAGATCGAGAGCCATGATGCGAAAGGGATTGCTGACATTCCGCGTCTTCGGCCTGCTGAAGCACCTTGCTCCAACGCCGACGCGGCATTCCCCGGTGGTGACATCCGGCTACACCTGAACTGATCTTCCCAAGATGAGCGGTCTCGGGTCTGTTACGCTCGACCGGCAAAATATGCCTAGCTTCGCCCGCGTCAAGACAAAGAAAAAGCCCCCGACTCCGAAGAGCCGAGGGCTAGGGGTAGATATTAGACCCGTTTGGAGGCGAACAGCTCTTCAAAGGTCTTCGGAGTCGACTCGGCCTTCTTCGGCAAATCGCCGCCCATGTTGCCCGGCGACCGGGCGGCTTTCAACTCGCTGACCTGCTTCTCGGCGGCGAGGGCACGGGCCTCCATGCCCTTGTAGGCACGCTCCATCATCTTGACTCCATGCCCTTGCAGGAAGTCGAACATGGTGGACTTGAGGGCCATCTGTGCGGTCTGCTCCTCGGTCATCTGGCCGAAAGCGTTGCGCTCGTAGCCGGCGCGGAGACCCTGCACGGCTTCGTTGTAGGCGGCGATTTCCGCCTGCTCCTCTGGCGACGCCCCCTCGGGCGCCTGTCGCGACTTGAGGAGAGCTTCTCCCTGCTTGAAGGAGTCCCACACCTTCGTCACGGCCTGTTTCTGCGCAAGAGCGGACTTCTCGGCGAGAGCTTGGCGAAGTTCGCCCGACTTGGAGATGGCGGCAGTCGCGTCGTTGTTGATCTTCCAAGCGGTGCGCAGGGCGTTGAGCACGGTGGTAGTGTCCGCCATGTTCATATCCTTGGTCATCTTGGAGACCTCGGCATTGAACTCCTTCAGCGACTTACCCATCAACGCATCGAGATCCGAAGAGATGTCGTTGTAGTCCAGCACCTCCTTGGCCTCGGCGAGGGCCGCATTCTTCGGCACGTCGTACTGGCGAACGTAGTCGGGGTGGTTCTTGAGGTCCACCAGCGCGAGCCGGTCGGCCATCGCCTTGTGCTCGGTTCGGATACGCTCCATCTCCGCAGCCTCCTGTGGGGCAGCTTTGGCAAGGGCGTCCTGCTGCGCTTGGAAGTCGGCGAGTTGCTTCTCTGCCGCAGCGCGGGCGAGCCGGTCAGCCTTGGCGATCTCACGGAGCTTCGCGAAGTTGGTGCGGGCGTTGGGTGACGCCTTCTCCCCGAGGTCCATCTGGTCGAGGTCCGCCGTGTCAACGGTCGGCTGCTCGGCGGGATTTGCCGGGGGTGGGGCGGAGTCAGCCTTCGGCGCTTCGGCGGGTTCAGGCACATCGGCAGCTTCTGCCGGTTCGGCCTTCTTGCTGAAGTGGGCCTCCAGAGGGTCGATGGTCGGCTTGTTCGAGGTCTCGGCGACGGGCGCCGCGACCGGCTTCTCTTCGGTGGTAGTGCTCGCAGGTACCGCTGCGGGGGTTGTCGTAGGTTCGGACATAAAAATCACTCAGCGCCGTAGTTGTCAGGGACGGGTTTTGCTCGCGGGAGCTGATCCTCGATCTGCCCCAGGAGTGCGGCGGCGAACTGCTCCCAACCGTAGAGCTGGTTGAGCCGGTTGGAGGCGACCGCAGCCAGAAGGGCGGCATCCGAGCCAGCGGGCACCGCTGGAGGGACGACCGAGGGCTTCTGGAGCAGAACGTTGTTCCACGCCTTGCGGAACACCGGAGAATGGAGCAACCCGCGCAGCTCGCCCCGCTCCTCGTAGGTCAGGGGGAGCACCTTCGGGCGCTCGACGGAGGCGATGGGGGAGACGAAAGAAGCGTCAGAGGTACTCTTCTCCGTCGTCTTCTTCGGGGGTTGTGGTTTCTTGGGTCGTGGCATGACTAGTAGGTATGGAAATGTAGTCCGGGTCTTCGGTGTACCGAAGCCAATCGGCAAGCTCGTCTCTGCGGTCCTTCGTCATTGCAGCATCGCCTGTTGGGGCTGGGCCTGCTGTTGCTCCTGCTGCTGTTGAAGGTACTGGATGACCCCCTTGGCGATGGTCTGGATCTGCGTGAACATCGGCCAGAGGGCTTGGAACTTGTCGGCCTGCGTGTTGTCCTGCTTGAGCATCGCCATGTGCTGACTGGCGTGCTCGATGCCGATGAGCATCGCGGCGCCCTGCTCGGGCGAGATTTGCTGGGTCTGGACGAATTGGCCAGCGATAACTTCGAGGGGTTTGAGGTGCTCCTCGGCGTGCTCGTAATGGGCGTCGGACTGATCCACTGGCAGGGGGGTACCCTGACCGAACGCCATGTTCTCCAAGAGGGCGGCGCGACGCTGCTGCGGATTGCTCTGCGCCCCTTCGGGCAGGAGACCTTTGGTGACGGCCTGTGAGCCGAAGTTGTTGGCGATGTACTGTTCCAACCAGTAGCGTCCATTGACGCCGGGAATCTGCATCATCCCGAGCATGGCCTGCGCCTTCTGCGCCCGGAGCATCGGAGAAGAGAGACCTGCCGTGGCGGCGGTGCGGACACGTATCTCGGTGTCGAAGATCACTTCGTCGGGCACTCGCTTCTCACGGAGACGGCGGACGAACGCCTTCGCATCCTTGTCGGTACTGCCCTTCTTGCGGAGACGGCGGACGCACTCGGAGAACACGTTCTCGCCGACCTGCGACAGATAGATGCTGGCGCTCGCCTCGGTCAATTCGCCGCTCATCCCGGCAAGGATGTTCGCCTGTGTCGCGGTATCTGACTTCTGGATGAGGCTCTGCTGCTGCTGACGGTAGAGGGCGTTGTTCTCGGCCTGATTCTGGCTCAGGGTCTCGATGACTGCCATGCCCTCTTGGAGACGTGGGTAGACGCCGACCTGCGTGAGACCGTTGGGGATGACGTTGACCGGACCGTAGTTCTCAATCGGGGGAGCCTCGTCGGGCATCTCCTCACCCCGCTGGAAATTGATGCCGAAACTCATCGTCGCCGAGTCCACCATGCGGGACTTCATGCGGTTGAGCAGCTTCGAGTAGGCGCAGTTCTTGATGCCGAAACCCTTGATCGAGTGGACCAGCCCGTCGGTGCCCGTATCGTACCAGACGACGCCAAGAAGCTGGCGGAAGTTCTCGCAGTAGCTCGGGTTCTCGAAGAGGAAGTCCTCCACGCCGCCCTGCCGCGTGAAGACGTAGCAGGCGATTTCCCCCGTGAACTGCCGGACGTACATCCAGATGAGCTGGAGGGGCTCGAAGATCGAGGCGATGGTGATGTCATTCTGCACCACGTCGTCCTGAACGCGGGTCATGTCGCGAGGATCGCGCTTCGAGTTGCCATACATCGCCTGATAGATGGCCTCCTCGACTGCCTTGAGGTTCCAGCCGGCGTCCTCGCTGTTCTTCCGCGCCTTCTGATCCTTGATGTGCAGGTACAACTCCGAGGGGGAGACATCTCGCACCATTGCCACCACGTCCCACTCGGAGGGGCTCATGCGGGCGTTCTTCGGGAAGTAGATGCGTTGCACGTTGACCGCGCCGAAACGCGGGCTGTCGTAGTCCGCCCACTGCACCACGCCGGGGCCGAAGTCCACGAAGTTCTTGGCGAAGGCCATATACTGCGTGAAGTAGTCGGCACCCCAGTCGTCGAGGAAGTCGTCGAACGCCTCCGCGAAAGCAGCGGACCAGCGATCTGCGTTGGGATTCACGGTGTCGATGTCGACCGCGATCTTGTGGGGCACGTCATGCACCAGCTTCCAGTAGGGGAGAAGCGTGCGGTCTCGCGCCGCTTGGGCATCGCCGAAATTCACGTTCGTCTGCCAGCCTGCGCCCTGCGCTTCGAGCTTGCTCTGGTCGTAGGGCAGACCGCCCTCCAACTGGGCTCGCACCTCGTTGATGGTGCGGATTCGCAGGGAGCTGTCCTGGACGAAACGGTCGTAAATCTGGCGGGCGCTCTCCACATCGCGGATTCGCCGCTGGTCATCGGCGATCTTGAACCCATCACCGGAAGGGGTTTCGGGAAGTGGGGGCTTCGTGCCCTTCTTAGTGTAGGATTTCACTGCTCTCCTTCTACTTCAGAGGCGGGAGTTTGCAAGACGGAAGGAACCCAGCACCCAACCAGACACCAGAGCCAACGCCGGTATCGTGCTTGAGAGTTCGATTAGTCGAGTCCCCGGCGTTGCTCACCTGAGACGTTGGGCTGAAAGAAGAAAGATTATCCATATGAACGACCAAGTAGTTAGG
>ERZ795057.2906-NODE-2906-length-12318-cov-4.466118_pt1 | contig 12318 bp, 10 predicted proteins | sample MGYA00375141_ERZ795057 | MGnify/ENA primary metagenome ERZ795057 (study PRJEB30186, sample SAMN05720163) | activated sludge metagenome | isolation source: Anaerobic digester | place: Hong Kong | collected 2015-01-26 ... | reverse complement strand
CAGGGCGTCCCCTCCGTGGAGGGGATTTAGGGGTGGGTTGTTGAGGCAGGATTGCCTATCGGCGATCCTTAGGGCTCCAAGGTCGACATCCCCGCCAACCAGCCACTATCGTGTCTGGCTTTTTCATTCCACCCATCCCTTACGAGCCTAAGGGCTCGACGGTCTGGGCGAAATAAAAAAAGACCGTCAATTGACGGTCTTGGCGGGGATGCTCTGGTGATCCCGACAGGATTCGAACCTGTGACCTACTGATTAGAAGTCAGTTGCTCTATCCAGCTGAGCTACGGGACCTGAAACAGGGCACAAAATTAATAGATTCTGCTAGAATTGAAAGTTATCATCAAAAACCTCATCCCAATGGGTTAAATGATTCCCCTTATTCCAGTACACATCTGTACCGATATAAGAACTATCTGGCCCTAAATCGAATCGGATCAAAAAGGCTTGCGATCTATTTCCATTGTTACTATTACTGCGTGACGAAATCCCGGGTGATCTCTTTGATCGAAGTGGTGCCAGCCAATTGCATGTCGCGAATCAACTCGGTTTTGAGAATGTCCAGGGCTACTTCGACGCCCTGTTGCCCCAAAGCGCCCAGACCCCAGCAAAAGGGTCTGCCAATCCCTATAGCAGAAGCACCAAGAGCCAATGCCTTAAAAATGTCGGTACCCCTACGGATTCCTCCATCGATCAGCACCGGAAGAGTGCCGTCGATAGCTTCGACTACTTCCGGTAAACAGTCAATGGTTGCCCGGTTGCTTTCTAATTGTCGCCCCCCATGATTGGATACCACAATTCCATCCACTTCCCGCTCCCTGGCCAATATGGCATCCTCACGGGTGACAATCCCCTTTAGCACAATTTTCATGTCACAATTGGACCGGAGCCAGTCAATCATATCCCACGTCATTCCAGGATCTGTGAAACTCATCCCTTTCGGTAGAATGTCCTTGAAATTACCCATTTCCAACTCCCCGGATGCAATCATCTGGAGTAGGGTGGTGCCATGGTTTTCCCGGTTGCCAACTACCGGTGTGTCCAGAGTCAAAAAGCAAACCTTGCAACCAGCCTCCGATGCCTGTTTCAGCAATGCTTTGGTGACTCCGCGGTCCGGAGAAGGGTAGAGTTGAAACCATAAATCAGCCTCGGATGCGCTGGCTATTTGCCCAACTGAATAATTTGATACAGAAGAAACCACCATCTGGTGATTCTTAGCTACAGCTGCTTTAGCAGTAGCGATTTCTCCATCCGGATGAAAAAAGCGCTGAAATCCAACCGGGCTGATGATAATAGGATTATCCAATGTTTTTCCAAACAACTCAATGGTGGTGGAAATGTTCCGGACGTCAATCAGGCGACGGGCACGGATCTGTAATTTTTTATAGGCCTCGTGATTGGCCCTAACGGTATTTAAATCATCGGCACCGCCATTCAGATAGTTTAATGCATCTTCACCCATGACCTGACCCGACCTTTTTTCTAAGTCAAATATGTTTTTAAAGCTACTTAAATCAATATCTGTGTTTAATGCGTGTTCATTGTTATGATGACTGCTACTGCAGCCGAAGGGCATCGTAAGCACTGCCGTGGACATGCCTGCCCATTTCAGGAATAGCCTACGATGAATATCCTGATGGTTGTTCGGAGTTATCATGTTGCATTATTTTCTCGCTTCAAACAATAAATACTGCGAGCAGGAAGAAAAAATAAATGGAGCCTCGGAATAAAATTATTTTGGTTGGTTACAGGTGTTGGAGTTAATTTTGATGATGTTCGGAATGCATATAATGCAATCGGATTAGATCCTTTCCAAAGTCACCGGTATAATCCCTCCAAACACTATGGATGTGATTGGCGTTATTCTGGGTATTGTCAAATTCAATTAAAAAAGATTTTCCCTGGACCCGGTAATAATGCCCCTCACCGGAATGAGTTGCGCCAGCCCAGCCAAAGCGAATCGCTCCCATTTCCTCATTTTTTAGTTTTTCCATTCTTTCCACGGCCAGGTCCAAAGGCATGGTTGCCAGGTATTCATTGATTAATTCGAGCAGGACACTTTGCTGTGAGTCAGTTAATTCATCGTACCGGATGCCGACTGGATCCAGTGGACTTACCTCAGGTGCATTCGAAGTTACAATCTCATAGAATGCATTATCCTGGAATATTGCATCATTGAGTTGATCGGAGGAAAGAGAATGAATTAATTCAAATCCAAAGTCCTCCTCCCGGGCCAATGTACGTTCGCCTTTTCGGGGACCTGATGTTATCATGGCAGGATTGGCACCCAAAAATCGGGGAGCTATAGATGTCTTTCCATTCAGGACGGTGAAATTTAATGAAATATGATGTCCCTCAAAGCTCCAGGCCCACAAACTGTCTTTCTCGGGATTCCCATACATCGCAACGAAATACTTTTCCGGCCCCCGCATGACCGAATCTCCCGATTGTTCCAGAAGTACGTTTTCAAGACCTATAATTTTTGTTGTCTTTAGATAACCACTTTCCGAGAGGGAGCTGTGCAACAATTCGAAGAACAATTCTTTCTGATTGGTATTTAAATCAGCAAGTTGAATCCCCGCTCGTTGCCACATACTGCTGGGAATAAAATGCCAGGTAGTTTTCGACGTATCGTCAAATGGCAGTAAAATTTTAGTTTTCTGGTCCGGGTCCAGTGAATGAATAAGGCGTATGGCCGGATGGTCATCGAGGATAATAAACGCCAATGATACGGACAATATAACCGGGAGCATTCGGTTTATCAGGGTTGCCATGCTGTTAATTTATTTGATGATGAATTTGTTCCGATTTAATTTAACCTTTTCGCAAGTGTAATCAGGTTTGCATTGCATTTTTTTGATTAAATGTGCTAAGTGTCAGGTGTATGGATTTGGTCAATTTTATATTGGGTAGACCTCAAGTCATTACGTCATCAACCTGCTCATAACCTCCATACAGCCTCGTCCATTGTGATAATTTGCTTTCCAGGGACCTGCCTTATCATCTTGTTCATTGGGTGTTCCATTCGCCAGAATGCTCCAATACCATTCGCCCTGCATTCGATCAATGAGCTGTTTTTTTATGTATTCCCAAGTCCGGTATGCCAGCAAATAATAATACGGATTTTGTACGATCTGCCAGGCATTGATCAAACCTACGACGGCTTCGATCTGAGGCCACCAATGGCGTTCCTGATCCAGATGGTCTCCTTTCCTTTCATACCAGATACTGCCATCAGGAGCTATGCCATTTGCAATCACCGCTTCAACCATGCGTAATGACATCTGATGCATATCGGAAATCATCCTGGGATCTCCCAGGGTATTGCAAGCTTCTGTCAACAACCAACTCGCCTCAATATCATGTCCGTACGAAATCAGGTCTCCTTTGCAGTTCCATCGTTCATCAAAAAATAAGTTCAAGTGATGGGAAGTTGGGTTAATGAAATGGCCTGAAAACAGATTGATCAGATTATGTAACCGTTCATGGATCACTTTATTTTGAGATATGGTGGCATACAGCGTGTATGCTTCCAATAGGTGGAGGTGGGTGTTCATGGTTTTGGCTTCATTGGCATCTTTTGCAGAAAGCCTCATGTCTGACAAGAGTCGCCATTCGCGGTCAAAGGCCTCAAAATATCCATTATTGTCCTTGTCAAAACTGTAAGTTTCGATCATTGTGTAAAGCTGGTCAGCCAAATTCAAAGCTGGTGAGGCCCCCGTTAACAGGTAGTATTCGCTGAATGCATAGATCCCAAATGCTTGTGCATAAATCTGCTTTTTAGTATCCAAGGGATTGCCCTCCGCATCAAGCATCGAAAAGAGGCCACCATGCCTTGTGTCCCAGAAATAGGTTTCAAGGTATCGAAAGGTATCATCAGCAATCCCATGATATTTGGACCGATCTATTTTCCTTGCCGCTGCCGCGTAAGTCCATAGCAGGCGCGTATACAAAATGATGCTGCGTGGATGGGAAGGATCGAGTTCACCACGACCGTTTATTCTGCCATGCCAACTTTTTGAGGCCGGGGCCCATAAATGATCGACCCACCAGTTGAGGATTTGGTTAAGCTCCTCACCCATTTCTGCCGCAAATAATTCGGGTCCTGGAATTTTAGAATTTTCAAACATGGATGATCCCCTGTTTAATTAATTTTTGTAGCTCCAGTTCGTTATTATGGATCAACTCCAGACGTTGTTGGACACAAGCAGCGGACCTTCCGGGATCTGCAGGTGTATTAAGCACGTAATCCAACAACCGGCCGACGGTCGTAGTTGCTACGTGCAAGCGGGTATCGGATGAGCCGTAATAAATGAAGACTTCATCGTGTTCATTGCGGATCCATCCATTTGAAAAGGTAACATTGGAAACATCACCAACACGCTCCTCACCTTCGGGGGCGATCAGATACCCTCCGGGACTATGCGTGATCTTCCAGGGCTCATCTAATGCCGTTAAAAACAGGTATAGCGTATACCGCAATCCGGCAGCTGTGTTCCGAACGCCGTGAGCCAGATGGAGCCAGCCGGCATCGGTCTTCAGGGGTGGGGGACCCTGACCGTTCTTAACCTCCTTGATGGTATGATAGACTTTCGAGTCAATGATTTCCTCCTGAGAAACTTTGGCTTCTTCCATGGAGTCTGTGAGGCCCCAGCCGATACCTCCTCCTGAGCCTACTTCGATGAATCCATCCTGAGGACGTGTATAAAGGCCGTACTTACCCATGATAAACTCAGGATGAAGGACTACATTCCTTTGCTGACCGGAAAAACTGATGAGATCAGGCAGGCGCTCCCAGTGAACCAGGTCCTTTGTTCTGGAAATGCCGCAATTAGCAACGGCCGCCGTTGTATCGAACGGTTTGTCTGGATCTTTACGTTCGGTGCAGAACAGACCATATATCCACCCATCAGCATGGGCCGTCAATCGCATGTCGTAAACATTAGTGTCCGGGTCTTCGGTTTCCGGCATCTGAACCGGATAGGGCCAAAAGCGAAATTGGTCGACGCCATTGGAGCTTTCGGCAACAGCAAAAAAGGACTTCCGATCATTCCCTTCTACACGGACCATGACCAGGTATTTGCCTTGCCATAGGATCGCACCGGCATTGAAGGTGGCATTGACACCAGCCCGTTCCATCAGGTAAGGATTGGATTGCGCATTTAAATCATAGCGCCAGGAAATGGGGATGTGTTCTGCGGTGACAACCGGAAACCTCCATCGGCTGAACAAACCATTCCCGGGCGAAACAGGCTCATTCTTCCGGCTTGTGAATACATGGTGATCGTTGTACAGACGTTGTAATCTTTCGTTAAATGCTACATCCATTAATTATAATTTTCAACCGTTTTGCAAGTAATTAGTACCTCCATCTGAAGTAAAATTCCAGATTTCGATATCCGCTAATGGTACAAATCGGGAAGTTCGCTTACCGTAAGTACCTGCGGTTCTTGCACAAATTTTATAAAATCATTAGCGCTGGGATGGCCTTTGAATGGGCCGAAATGATGATTGGTACGGGCATTGCGCCAAACCATCAGGTAGGCGATGCGGCAGGCAACCGGATCGCTGGCAATCGCGGACCACAAGACTTCTGTCCACCAGTTGCTATCAGGTATTTCATTGAAACCTGTCTCACTCAATACCGGAATTTTGCCATGGGATTCAGCCAGTTCAACCAGAAAATGTAAGCGCCTGGTCAGCTCAGCGGCTCGATCCCGCTGACCAACGTCGCGGTAATCATCCAACCCCATTATGTCTACGTAATCATCCCCCGGATAAAATTCCAGGTATGCTGTCGTATCCGCAACCACATCGGGTGAATAACAGATCAGCACGTTGTCAAGACCTCGATCCTTCCGCAGGTAATCTACTGTAAACCGGTAAAGCGTTTTATAGTCTTCCGCTGAAGTGTGGCCCTTGCCCCACCAAAACCATCCTCCACTATGCTCATGAAATGGCCGGAAAATGACCGGAATCCGTTGACCGGACAAAAAACCAGTATGCAGTGACCCAATAAAATCTCCTACGGCTTCCAATTGTTCCAGGTAGATCTGATGATATGCTCCACCGGGGAGAATGTCATGAATACAATCGGTGTTGTCCCAGGAGCTTCCTCCGGTACAAGGGTTGTTCAGGTGCCAGGAAATGGTATTTACCCCACCCAGGTGGTAGGCTTCCTGAATCCATTTGCGCATGTCTTTGAACCAAACGGTGTCCAAACTAAACTCACTTTGTCCAATATGGCCGATCTCCCATCCGAAAAGGGCGGGGTAATCGCCACAAACATCTTTTATATCGGAACGGTGGCGTTCTTTTTTCCAATGCACACCATAAGCTAAATCATCCTGGTGTCCAAAAAGGACGTTGGTTTTTGCCAGCTTCCGGAGGTTTTCAAAAAGGTTTTGCGTTTGAAGGCTCCGGGTTTGAGCATAACTATTTGGGCTGACAAGGAATATCAATACGTATGCAACCCCTATTTTCCATCTTGAAAAGTTCATTTTTGTTGGTTAAATGGTGTCTTCCATTGCTTCCAGGGAAACGCCTTTTGTTTCAGGCATCATAAACAAGACAAAAAGCAACTGCAGGAACATCATAATGGCAAAAAAAGTGAATATAGGTCCCCCGGAAAATTTATTCAATATAGCTGGCATCACGAGGGTGATCAAAGCAGCAAACACCCAGTGGGTCCCCGCACCAAGGCTTTGACCATATGCCCGGACTTCATTAGGGAAGATCTCGGAGATGAACACCCAGATGACGGCACCTTGCCCCACAGCATGGGCGGCAATAAAGATGAATAAATAGATAGGAACCGATAATGACGCGAAATCCTCAATGAAGAAAGCTCTGGCAACCAGGCTCAGCGATATCAGGTAACCTATCGACCCAATAAGCATCAGTCGCTTTCTACCCGAACGGTCGATCAATACCATTCCGAGTAAGGTAAAGATTAAGTTTGCCAGACCAATGCCCGCGGTTGAAAGCAGCGCGGTACTGGCTCCCATCCCGGCTTCTTCAAAGATGCGGGGGGCATAATAAATAATGAAATTTATGCCGGACAACTGGTTGAAAGCGGCGATCAAAAATGCCAGTAGAATGGGTTTTCGAAAACGGGATGAAAAGAATGCATGCTCTTTTTTGACGGCTTTTGAAGCTTTGATCGCATTTACCTCCTGATCTATATCGGAAACGCCCATCATCCCCAATACCTCACGAGCTTCAGATTCCTGGTTGCCGTGTAATAACAGCCAACGTGGACTGCGGGGCACACCAAAAACCAGAATAAGGTAAAGCAAGGCAGGAATGGCTTCAACGCCTAACATCCAGCGCCAGGACTCAGTGCCCATATTGCCTAACAGGAAATTGGACAAGTAGGCAATCAGTATGCCCACTACGATATTCAGCTGGAAGAGAATAACCATGCGGCCACGTTGCGCCGGAGGGGAGATTTCAGAGATGTATGTAGGCGCTGCAACCGAGGATATTCCCACACCTACACCTCCGATGAACCGGAAAAACGAAAAACTGTATGGTTCAGGTGCCAATCCAGATCCTAGTGCAGATATAAGGTATAATACGCCAACCCAAATCAAGGTTTTTTTTCGTCCCCAGCGATCGGTCGGAATACCGCCACCCAATGCCCCGATCACAGTACCCCACAAGGCCATGGACATGATGAAAAAACCATGAAATAAATCACCGGTGTGCCATAATTCCTGAATGGGTTTGTCCGCTCCCGATATAACGGCAGTGTCGAATCCAAAGAGAAATCCGGCTATGGCAACGGTGATCGACCAATACCAAAGTTTTCTTGTTTGCATAGCTCTCATTTTGCGTTGCCTAAGATAAATAAAGTGGCGGGATCCGGTTAATCCGAGATCAAGCTTCTTAAAAGCTTTGGTAGGGAAGGGAATGCTATTCTACCAGGTTCTTTGGGTTCAAATATTGGCTGTAGCATTAGTTCGAAGAACAGGATCCTTGTGGTATGCGTTAAAACCGCCTATTTTTGGGTGATCAAATTAATAAAAGATGAGGAAGCCGGGATATTATGTTCTACTGACCTGCTGTATGTTCGGATTTAGTTTTTCTGTTCAAAGCCAGATTCTGAACAGGGTGCTGGATAAAACAATGAATAAGGTCAATAATGCCTTGGAAGAGAAAGCTTCTGACCTGATTGCCGATATGTTGGCCAAACAGTTGGAAAAACAAATAGACCGCTATTGGGAAGAATTGACCCGGGAAGCAGTTCGACAGGATTCCATCGATCGGGCGCAAAAGGGAGACACTTCTTATGTGGAAGCCAGCGAGGCTGTTTCCAGGTATCTGTCCGGAATGAATCGCACGGCGGACGTTCCGGATGCATACGTTTTTAACTGGCGGTTTGATTGCGTCATGGGTACGGGCAAAGAGGACGACGAAAGTGTCTTTTACTATTCGGACGCACAACCTGTTTTTGCTATTGAACAAGAAGACAAAGGCGACATTAACCTGATCGTTATTGATCTGGATAAGGACATTATGGTGATGTTCAAGGAGGATCAAAAGGGGGTTAAAACCGCTCAAGCCTTACCCAATATGATGCATTACGCCGGCCGGGTGACTGCACAAACGATGGACTCGGTCATGAATAATTACCACATCCGGAGAGGCAATAAGCAAAAGACAATTGCAGGATATTCCTGCCAGCAGTACCTTGCTGAAGATGACGAGCATACCTATGAAATATACGTGGCGCCGGAATTGAAAAACGTCTGGAAAGAAACATATGGTAGTTTCATGCAGCGCTTTACCAGTCTCGATTACCAGGATGAATTCAATAAGGTAGAAGGCATGGCCATGGAGAGTATCGCCACCTCCAAGAAAAATAAAAAGGATGTAAATACCTTCGAGGTGACGAAAGTAGGGCATGAGGATATCAAAATCCAAAAGAGCGATTACCAGTTTCCCACACAATAAACCCTTCAGATCCGCCGTTTTTGTGAAAACGATCTGAGTATGGCTGTTACTTTTCGGGTATGGTTGGGCTACGGATTAGCTTTTCTGGCCGTTCTGATGTTTACCCAGGTATTGCAAACCCCGCAATACAACCACTGGCTTACCAATGTCGCTTTTCAGTTGGACATGATGTTTACGAAAATTTATATCTGGCTCTACTTTATCCTCGCTTGTGTGGTTTCGAGTACGGTCGGTATTATCTGGTCTTATTTTAATCAGAAACAAAATTTGATGCAGGCATTTATCGGAGTTTGGTTAGCCGTATTGGTAGGTACCTCTCTGCTGGTCCTCATCAGCCAATTTTAGTCCTGTAGGATATACTGCTCCTCGCAGTTCGTTTTGAGACAGGAAACAATCTTTTTATTTATTGGATTTAACAACTTTATGGACAAAAGGTCTGTCCTGGTCATCCTTCATTTTTAGATAATAAACTCCAGCCGGGTATTTGGTAAATGATATGCGAAGGCTGTTTTCATCCGGGTTAAAAATTGCTTGCCGGAGACCTTTTTCATCAAACAACTCAAGCTTTCTTCCACGCAAGTCACCCTCCACATTAATCCAGTCTTTACAAGGATTAGGATAAACCGCTAAGGAAGCAGAAGTATGCATTTCACGTTGTGAAGTTTCCGGCGTAGAGGTGATTTTCAAAGCATATAAGTTTCGACCGAACCCTCCAAGCAATTCTTCGTCCGTTATATAAAGAGTTGTTTCATCCAGGAAACAAACCGCTTCCTTTTGTGAAAAATTATTCAAGGGAATTACTTCATGTTTGCCTGCAAAAAAGTTGTCTTCAGGAAAATCATAGAATATCCACAGCTTGTCACTGGAAAGGAGGCAGAGTTTGCTGCCATCCGGGCTAAGATCTCCCGCCGTAACCCAATAATTCATCATGGAACTCCCGCCGGAAGACCAGGTGGCAATTCTCTTGGCGACATAGGTTCCTGCCGTATCGGGTAAGCGGTAGGTACGTATTTTACCGTCAAATGGTTGTGTCCGGTTTTTTGTCGTCACGTATAAATGACCCTGATGCCAGAATAAAGCCTCAGCGTCAAAATAGAGGCTTTCGGATGACGGAGGAAATTCATTTTGATCTTCATACTTGAAAGAAATTGTTTCAGCGGTCAGTACGGAGTCCTCCGTGAGAGCAGGATTCGGGATTTTAAAGATGGTCAGATCCGTATTGGAGTTGTTGTTGTTCCCAATGTTCCCAATGTAAAAATTACCATGATCATCCTGGGTGATATCCTCCCAGTCGCGATTCCATGCATTTTGGATCCGGATAGTACGCAGAAGTTGGCCACTTGTGTCACAAAGGTAAATCTCGGGTTCTCCACCTGAATCGTTAAACGTCCAGATCTGGTTGGAGCCGGTTAATTCAATGCCGGAGGTTTCATGGACTTTCTTCGGCAATTGAGTGATTAATCGCAGATTTTGTCCGGACAGAGACCAAGTGGTAGCCAGCAAACCAATGATCGAAAGTATTGAATTCAAGACGCGTAACACTGAGGTAATTTTAAAATGGTCCACAAGATAAACAAACGAAAGCATCTGCTAAGGAGATCAGCGCACCAGTGATGGTTGGTGATTATCGCCCGGTGAAAATCTGGCCACGAAATACCAGAGAAGTTACATTCCCCATAAATGATTGTGAAATTTAAGCGCTTTGTCGGCCTGGCTACATTTAGTAAGGTGCGAACCGGGCACTTTTCGAGTTTAGATTAATAACTGAATGTATTTAAAGCATTTTAATAATCTATAAAAACACCTTTATGAATTCACGTAATTTCTCATTTTTCGGTATTGTTTTTTTAGCTCTTGCTTTGGTCATGGGTTGTTCGAAGGAAACGGAAACGGTAACGATCGATTCTTCGCTTCCGGATGGCACCCTTTCCATCGAGAAATCAGGGAGCTTTACGGCACAAAGTGGAACGCCAACCACTGGTACGGCAGAAATTGGGATAGATGAAAAGAATAGTTATTTCCTGCATTTCAAAAATGACTTTACGACCGAGCAGGGATCAGGTACAGTTGCCGTATATTTTTCTACCTCTATGGATTTTAAAGCTGATCCTGGGAATGGCAATCCTGATCTATTATTAATTGGTGTAGTTAAATCTAACGGAGAACATTATTATAAGCTTGACAGCATGTTGCCTGGCAAATTCACTCACGTTATATTATGGTGCAATACGGCCTCAATTCCTTTTGGGTATGCTGCTTTGCAATAATAGCCCAAGCCGGCCTGAATGAGGAGCCTTCAGCCCTTTTGGGCTCTGAAAACTTGTGCTTTCTGTTCGACCTTGGTGATTCAGGCTTCATTTTGCGCTGATTTTCTGAAACACAAGGCTGTATAAAAAGGGTGATTTTTAAGGGCAGTAATTGCCAGGAAAAATTACCCTTTATTAATTAAAAAACCCATCGCAGATTATTTACTCAAAATTTGTCATTAATCCGACAAAATAAACTAAAGATTTATGAAGCTTTTTACATATATCGCCTTGCTGAGCTTGGTGTGTATGATTAACCAGCTGCACGCTCAAAATGGTTGGACGAGAACTAAAAATGGCTATTATTTTCAGTTAAGCGCGTCTCATTTTGCCACTAATAATTATTATAGTACAGAAGGAATATTGTATGGATCAGGTTCGAAATTCATAAGCAATGGTTTAATTGCGTACGGTGAATTTGGATTAACCAGCCGGATTACGGGTGTTCTTGATCTGCCTGTATTAATGCTAAACCGCTTCTCCACAACCGGAACAGTGGCCGGGGTCGGCAATATCCGTATTGGTGCTAAATACCGGTTGATTGATGTTATACCGTTATCTGTCCAGGTAGATCTCGACATTCCAACGGGCAATGGGATCAATTATGCAACTGCTAAGAAACCGAATGCACTGGGAATCTTCGAAGAGATCAATTTGCCTACGACCGATGGAGAATTTAATGTCTGGACCACACTGGCTGCTTCTGCATCAACATCCGATGGCAAAACGTACGGCAATCTTTTTGCGGCTGCCAATTTCAGGACACAATCGTTCACCAATCAATATCAGGCTGGCCTGGAAATAGGCCATTTGTTCTTCGAACGTTTGTATGTGATTGGAAAATGCAGAATCCAGAATAAATTAGTTTCGAGCAAAGAGACTCATGCAAACGCCTCCTTCTTATATGGAGAGGGCACGACCTATACGGCGTACAATTTATCGCTGCTCTACAAAGTAAATTCCAGGTTGCGCCTCGTGGGGGCTCTGGCTGATTTTAGTGGCGCCATCGTTAGCAGGCGTAATATTTATGACGGGGTTACTTATACACTTGGTGTTG
>ERZ795057.2905-NODE-2905-length-12319-cov-22.491275_pt1 | contig 12319 bp, 7 predicted proteins | sample MGYA00375141_ERZ795057 | MGnify/ENA primary metagenome ERZ795057 (study PRJEB30186, sample SAMN05720163) | activated sludge metagenome | isolation source: Anaerobic digester | place: Hong Kong | collected 2015-01-26 ... | reverse complement strand
AATTCCCCGTCAAGGTCATTCCCCCGGGTATCCTCAGCACCCTCAGTTACCCTAATTGTATACTTCTCAGCCATTGATATATTCGATTTGGGTGTAAAAGTAAGACTTCTACCTTCACTGTCCCATGAATAGTACCCGTCGATATTTCCGCTGCCGTTACTCAGTGAAAACTCATTATTTGTCTTTACAGTATCCATCTGCCTGCTGAAAACAATAACAATCCTCGTATCAGGGAGGACTGTTGTACTGTCTCTCTCAGGTGAGACACTGATAACTGATGGTCTTTCAAACATGTCATCTCCATAACAGCCTGTAATAACAGCAAGAGACATTGCAAGACAAAGCATCAACCTTTTCATGGTATTGCCTCCCTGAATTCAATAACCAGGTCATTTTCCATATAGTTACCCCTGATATCTTTTATTCCGTTTTCACCACCGGCTATTTTCAGCCTGTATAGCGCAGGGACCTGGCCGGAACTTTTATTGGTCATACCTGAAACTTTTATTTTTGCAGTACTTGTGCCGATCCATTCTATAGATCCTATATATGCTGAAGGGGGGAGTTCACCTCCTGATGTCCCTTTAAATGTATCAACTATTACGTTGTCAAATATGGAATACCTCTCCATCTCAGCCTGGGTAAGGGGTGAAACATCAGATAAAAACTCAATGAGGATATAATAATCCTGGTTTACCGGGGTCCCGCTCCCCATGTCTATTATCCTGGGCCACGAATCAGGTAACACTGTAAAATCTCCGTCATGGTTTGATCCGCTCAGGGTTCCGCATTTCACATAAAGTGAATCAGGATTATCGGTTACGATTTCAACACTATACCCTGATGCAAGCTTAAGAAGGTTTCTGTCTTTTGCCGTAGCTTCAACAGCAACCTGGTACTTTGTCTCAGGATCAAGAGGCTTTGAGGGTACAAATCTCACTACTGTATCACTGCTCCATTCAAAAACCCCCTGCACTGTTGGTGTAACAGAAAAAGCCTTCTCCACGCTCTGCCTGTCCATTGCCTTGGAAAAAGTCACACCAATGCTCACCCCCTTTGAGATATTATGTACGGGTGACGCCGTGTCCCATGGAGAGCCGGGAACCAGCCAGTCATACATATTATTTACTGAAGGTGGGGTAAAATCATCACCTGTAATAAAATTTACCACGTACTCTGTTCCAAGGGAATTACCGGCACTGTCTTCCGCTGCTGAAGAAACCTTTACAGTGTACCGCTTCCCATACTCCATCTCCCCTGTAAGGGTGTATGTAACAGTGCTGTTCAAAAGTCCCGGTGTCCCCTCTGACCAAACAAAATACCCGGGAACATCAGGTGTAATTCCGAATTCTCTTTCAACAACCTCCCTGTTCATTGACTTTGAAAAATTTATTATAATATCCTGGTTAACAGCTATACCTGTTACAGCGCCTGAACTGAAAGCCGGAACTGATGAAAGAACACGGGGAGGGGTAAAATCGGTTCCCACGTAGAATTCCGATATAAAATCTGATTCCATTGTGTTCCCCTTTGTATCCCTTATATTTCTCGGGAGAACTATAACATACCTTCCGTTTCTGCTTATTGGAGCAGAAGGTGTAAACCTGAAAGCCGCCTGGGAGGTCCAAATGAAAACACCGCTTACAGAACCATCACTGTTAGTTAAGGAAAGATTATCCTCAACATCTGTCCTGTTTACATCCGCACTGAAAGCTATCTCAATGGAACTTTCAGGGCTTACCCCTGTGACGTTGCTGCCCGGTATACATGAAACAACTCTCAGCGTGTCGAAATCCGCATCACAGGAAATAATTACTGCTATAAAAAAAGCCTGTAAACATTGAGCAAACTTATAACGACCCATTTAAACCTCCTGAAAAAACAACTGCTGAATTCATTCCCTTATTATTCCCTTCATGATCCTGACCTGAAAAAAGAAAGGCTCAATACAGGTATAACGACCAATGTAAGTATTGTTGAAAAAAAGAGTCCTGCTGTTATTGTCATTGCAAAGGGCCGCCACAGTGAGCTCCCTTCCCCGCTGTTAATAAGCATGGGAAGCATACCGAGAATTGTTGTTATAGTAGTAATCATAACAGGTCTGAACTTCTCCATGGATATATCCTTAACAGCTCTTTCAATCTCCTGACCGGAGAGCTTTTTCCCTTTTAAAAAATTACAGGCAGCATCGGTAAAAAGGATTCCATTATTAACTACAACTCCTGAAAGAACAATCAGCCCTAAGTATACAGGGGGTGAAAGGGGGGTAAAAGTAATGAATAAGACTGGGGCAATTCCCGCCGCGGCAAGTGGTATTGTAATCATAATAAGAAGAGGTAGTTTAAAAGATTCAAACTGGGAAGCCAGTATCATATAAATAAGTAGCACGGATAGAACTATTGCAATCCTCATCTCCCTTTTTTCTTTACTGAACTCCCTGAGCCTGCTGTCAAATTCATAGGAATATTCCGCAGGTATGGGCATAGCTTCCAGCACCCTCTTTATTCTCTGCTCACCTTCCTGGAAAGAGAGGGAACCGATCTTTGCAGTTACTGAAACAGACCTCCGTCCATTAAGCCTGTATATTCTTGTCATCCCTTCCCCCTCTGACATTCTCACAAGGTTACTGAAAAGAAGGCTTTCCCCCCTTTCATTCCTCATAACACCTGCCATCAGGTTTTCTATTGTAGACCTGTCGTCCCCTTTCAGCCTTACACGGACATCAATTTCATGGTCACTATCCACGAACTTGGTTACTACCGGCCCGAACAGAGCATTCCTTGTCCTTTCTGCAATTGATGAATGATCGATCATACCGGATGCCGCCCTTTCCCTGTCTATGGAGAGCAGATATTCCGGCCTCCCGTCCCTGAACCTGAGCAGGCACTCCTCTATACCTTCAACACCCTTTATTCTTGACGCCCCCTCCTTTGCGATACTCTTCAGCATATCACTGTCATCACCGGTAAAATGCACTGAAATCTCCCTTGATGCTATTTCATCAGCTTCTGAAACATAAGTGAAAGCCGAATAAGGTTTTAATATAAGATCCCCCTTCTCTTTAATGCTGCTCTTAATATCTTCAATATCACTCTTTCCGGAACCCGGTTCAGGCTTCACAGCCAGTGTCCCCCGCCATTTTTCAACTTTTGACGATACACTTTTAACACCTTCAATACCTTTAACCATATCTTCAACAGCTGATACTCCCCTGTCTGTTGCCTCAAGAGAGAGCCCCGTGGGAAACTCAAGGTAAACATAAAATTCGCCGCTCCCCTGGTCTGAAAAGCTGTCGGTTTTCAGTACCGAATAAATTATAAGCGAAATAAAACAAACTGCAGAAATCCCACTTATAATCCTCCACCTGTGACAGAATGAATAATCTACAACTCTCCTGTAATAATCTGCAAGAAGAGCCTCCTGCTCTCTAATCACCATGCCTGCACCATTAAAAAAACCTGTGACTCCTGAGGGGATAAAACGGGATAACGTACTTTCTTTTTTTCTGTTTTTTATTGATATGTAAAATGACGGTACGAGGACAAGTGCGGCAAAGAGAGAAACAAGAAGCGCCCACACTACAGTATAGGCCATATCCCCGTAGGTTGATACCGCTTTTCTGCTTACAAGGATCATGGGTAAAAAAACAGCTATATTGGTGAGAGTGGAAGAAATTACAGCTCCCTTCATCGAATGAACTGCTCCCTCAACAGTTTCATCCCCGCCCCCCCTTATCTTAATCGCCTCCATTATCATTATCCCGTTTGACACAACCATCCCCGCGCCAAGGGCAAACCCGCTGAGGCTCATTACGTTTATACCCTTCCCTCCGAAATAGAGAAAAGCCGGTACAGCCATCATGGAAGCAGGTATAGTGAGCGCGATTGGTATTACATTCTCGCTTTTACGGTAAAAAAACATAAGGATAACAGATACAATTATAACACCCCATATTCCTGAGAATGCCGCGTTATTAACTGATGACCCCACATAATCACCCTGGTTATAGATCGTGGTGATCTTCGCCTCCTTAAATGAAGCAAGAATACTCTCCGCCTCCCTGCATACACTGAGTGTATTCGCGCCTCCCCCTTTATGGATATAAAGAGTAACAAGCTCCCTTCCGTTATAACGGGAGAGATCCTCTTTCTCCCTGGGAGAAAATGATATAACTGCCACATCTTTCATGTAAACAGGCTTATTCTCAATCCCGCTGATCATAAGCTCCCCTATATCTCCCGCATTCCTGAACCTGGCAGGGAGATAAAGAATCATATTCCCCCCTGCTGATTCAACAACACCGCATGGCAGTGATATATTTCCCCTTCTTATAATTTCCCCCAGATCGGAAAGTGACAGACCCCGGGCTTCAAGAGTACTCCTGTCAGCTTCAACATGGATCTCCTGCATCTCCCCGCCCGCAATGTTGATCTCCGAAACTCCCCCGATTCTCTGCAGCGAGGGTTTTATTCTCCTTTCAGTAAAGTCCCTTGTCTGCGCTCCATCCATACCTTCGATTTCAACAGCTGCTATGATAACAGGTTTGTCAGAAGGGTCATACCTCAGGACAACAGGTTCCTGGACTTCACGCGGAAATGTATCACGTATAAGCTCGATCTTCTCCCTTACGTTTAAAGCAGCAATTTTAATATCCGTGCTCTCTGAAAATGTAATGTTTATACGGCACTTCCCCTCTTCGGAAACCGACTGCATCTCGCTGATACCGCTTACAGTTTTAAGTATCCTTTCAACAGGACGGGTTATGAGGGACTCAATCTTGTCAGGGGTTATCCCCGGATATTCTATAATTACAGATAAAGCGGGATACTCTGACGAAGGGAGAAGCGAGACAGGGAGCCTGAACATGGAAAGAGTTCCGGCCGTAACAAAGGCTGCAAGCAGAAGGAACGCACTAATCCTGTTATTAATAAAATAACTGATCACCTCTTTGCTTCTCCCCTTTTTTCAAGCGTTACATAAATTACGGGAATTACAACAAGGGTCAGAATTGTAGAAATTGTTGTTCCCCCTATAATAGTTACAGCAAGGGGCCTTTGAATCTCTGTCCCCTCACCTATTCCAAGTGCAATGGGTACAACTGCAAAAACCGTTGTAAAGGCTGTCATCAGTATGGGTATCAGCCTTTTCTTCCCTGCGTCTATTATTGCGGTTGTGACATCAGCGCCTTTTTTTCTCTCGCTGTCAATGAAGTCAAAAAGCACAATACCATTGTTAACCACTGTCCCGCATAACATAATAATACCGATACCCGAGTTTATATTCAGACTCTGCCCTGTCAGAAGAAGAGAGAGTGATATACCGGAAAACGTGACAGGTATGCTGAGCATAATTATAAGGGGATCTCTTAAAGACTGGAATTGTCCGGCCAGAAGCATATATATAAAAATTACAGACAGTATTGTTGCAAAGAGCATTGAATCAAAGGCATCAGATATATCACTGCTTCCGTCAGCGAAAACAGCGGTTAACCCCGGTATACCCCCGCTCCCTGATAACTTCGCTTTAATCTGATCCGCCACATCTTCATAGCCGGGGACAATATCAGCCTTTATAATATTCATCCTGTTCTGCTCTTTGCGCAGAATTCTCACAGTTCCCCTGCTCTCAGTTATCTTTGCAAATCCTGAAACAGGAACAGCAACACCATTCTCAGTTTTTAGAATTACTTTATACACTGATGAAGGATCCCTTCTATCCCGTTCTGAAAGCCTTAGCCGTATATCCACCTCGTCATCATGCTCCCTGAACCTTGTTGAAACCTCTCCCCGGACAGCAATGGCTATCCCTGATGATATATTTTCAATATTAAGCCCAAGCGTTGATGCCTTTTCCCTGTCTATTTCAACAAGAAGCTCTGGAGACTCCCTGTCCATTCCGGAGGAAATATTTTTCAGGCCTTCATAACCTGCAAGAATACCCTTAATCTTTTTCCCACCTTCACGCAGTTCATCTATACCGCTTCCATACAGTTCGATGTTAATAGAGGACCTGCCTGAAGAGAAAAAGCTCCCCACAATATCCTCTTTCAGGTTAAAGGCAATGGAAACATTATCGCCGCTTTTTATACTCCCTTTCAGTTCATCAATAATCTCACGGCTTGACCTTCCTGCAGACCTGTTAATAAAAACCCTGATCAGGGCGTAGTCAGATCCCCTCCCCGATATCTTTTCAGAAATATTATCATCGGGATCACACCCGGCTTTAGTGAAATAGAATAAAATACCATCTGTTGATCCAAGCTTCTCCTCTATCATCCCGCAGAATTCCGAAGTCCTGGAAAGGGGAGTCCCGCCCGGCATTTCTATTACAATTGAAAACTCACCGGGATCAACAGCGGGCATTACCTCTTTCTCTATAAACATAAACAAAAGGAGTCCGGCAAAAAGAGAGATCACCCCTGCGGAGATAACAGCACCCCTCCTTGCCAGCGCCATATTTATAGTTTTCCCGTAAAATTCAATAATACCTGAGGTGGCCCTGTCAGAAAGTTCAGCAAAGCCCGATGCCGCAGATCTGATCCTTTCATTCCCCGGAAACCTGAATCTCATACTCCCGGTGTCCAGGGAAGCGAGCATGGGAACAAGGGTCAGGGAACTGAAAAGAGATATAAAAATTGAAAAGGAAACCGAAAGGGCAAGATCCCTGAACACGGCACCTGCAAGTCCTTCAAGAAAAACAATAGGAAGGAAAACAACCACTGTGGATAATACTGAAGCAACAACCGGAGCCGCAACAACAACTGTTCCCCTGATAGCCGACTCCACCATAGACATCCCCCTGTTGCTGTTTCTTACAAGAGATATCGATTCAAGAACAACTATCCCGGCATCAACTGTGATACCTGTACCTATAGCCAGTCCCCCCAGGGACATCGAATTTACAGTTATACCGAACATCTTCATAAGGAGAAAAGTACCGCACATCGAAATTGGCAGGGCTGTTGCAATTACAAGGGGAGGGCCCGGTGTTTTAAGGAAAAAGAACAGAATAAAAAAAGATATTATACCTCCGAGAATTGCGGCCAGAACTACGTTATCTATGGCATTCTCTATAAAAACCGACTGATCATAAACAGGGATAATTTTAAAACTCTCCCTGTTCTTCTGCGAAAGTTCATTTATAACCTCTTTTATCTCAGCACAGGTGTTTATCGTATTTTTTCCCGGTTCTTTTCTTATAAGTAATGCAACACCTTCACTGCCGTTAAACCTGATTACAGACTTTCTCTCCTTAAATGTATCAGTAACCTCCGCCACATCCCTGAGATATACAGGAACTCCCTTATCATTATATCCTGCCACAACCGACCTGATATCAGTTATATTTGCAAACTCCCCGGAAGTTCTTACCTGGTATTCCCTCTCATTTTTAATTATGCTCCCGGCAGGATAACTGTAGTTGGCCATACTTATCCTTTCAGCCAGTTCCTGCAATGATATGGAATGAGAGTAGAGCCTCGCGTTATCAACATCAACACTGATCTCCCTTTTATCACCGCCAAGGAGATCGACAAGTGAGACACCGTTTATTCTTTCTATAAGAGGGACAATCTCTTTCTCAACTCTTCTCCTTGTATCACTCCCTTTACCGTTTATAAGAGTAACCGAGTATATCATAACAGGCTCATCAGAAGGGTCATACTTTACAACAATCGATTTCCCCGTATCTTCAGGGAGTTCGCTCCTTATTAAATCAACCTTCTCCTTTGCTTCAATAAGGGCCATATCCATGTCTGTGCCCCAGTTGAAGGATATTTTAACAATACTCATCCCCTCTATCGATTCTGAACTTATGCCGGATACACCCCCCACCGCTGTTACAGCTTCCTCAATCCGGGATGTAACAAGTTTTTCAACTTCTGCAGGGGCAGCATTTTCAAAAGGTGTAATTACTGTAAGTTTCGGCAGTTCAATATCCGGTAGAAGCTCAACAGGAAGCCCGGATACAGAAATTACTCCTAAAAGACAGAGAGCTGCAAAGATCATTGCAGTTGTAATTTTTCTTCTTATAAAAACTTCTATCAGGCTGTTCACTGCATCTTCATCCCCTGATAAACGCTGTTAACACCTTTAATAACTACTTTGTCACCCTCGCTCACCCCTTCTAATATTACTATATCATCACCGTGCCTGCTTCCCGTTGTTACCCCCTGGAGAACAGCAATACCATTTTTAACAAGATATACCTCTTCGCGCCCCCCCTCCTTTTTTACCAGTGCGCTTTCCGGGATAAGGAGACCTTTTACATTCACCCCTGTATCTATAACTGCCCTTGAAAACATCCCCGGGAGGAGTTCCCTGCCTGGATTTTCTATGATAGCCCTGACTTCAAGAGTCCTGCTTTTTGAATCCAGAAGAGGGGTGATTGTCTCCACATTACCGCTGAACGCCCTGCTGTCGCCAAGGGCATCCGCAGTGAACCTTACACTCTGCCCCTTTTTAACTCTCCTGACCTCCTTTTCATTAAGGTTCATGGAGATATATACTTTGCTTATATCTATTACAGTCGCAATTACCGAATCCTCCCTTACCATTTCTCCTGCTTCCATATTCCTCACTGCGACAACACCATTAATAGGAGATCTCAGATATGTCTCTTTTAATAATAATTCAGTTGAAAGCAGGCTTCCTTCAGCCTGTTTTACTTTTGATTTTGCTGATTCAAGTTCAGCTCTCTCAATTTTCGTGTTGATTTTTTTATAAACTTCAAGCTTCTCCCTTTCGCCGGCCGGTACTTTAATCCCTTCAGCAACGATATCCTGTTCCCTGTATCCAACCTGCTGAATTTCGTAATCCGCTTTCGCCAGTTCATACTTTGTCAAAAGAGTTGTATGTTGTGTCTTAACCCCTTCAAGCTCTGTCTGGCTTATACCACCCGCTTTAAAAAGCTCTGTTTTATTCCTCAGTATCAGTGTCATATTATCATAAGAAACCTTCTTATCATAAAGATCAGTCTTTGCTTTCTGTATCGTCTTCAGCTTAATCTCAACACCTTTCAACGCATCACTGTATTTTGCCTGGGATAGCTCAAGAGCTTTCCTGGCTATATCCAGTTCTGATTTCTGCTGCTTCAATGTTATTTCAAGAGGAAGTCTCTCTATCTCAGCAATGAGCTCGCCTTTACGAACATTTTTCCCCTCCCTTACGAGGATTCTTGAAAGCCGACCGTTAACTTTTGAAGAAATATTTACTTTTTCCTTAAAAACAATTTCACCCAGCGTTTCTATAGTCTCTCTTATCTCCCTGCTCTCAAGAACAGAGGTCTCTATACCGATGGTATTGCTGCTGTTCTTTAAAGGAACTGAGCTCCTCTTCATAAACTCCGGCTTTATGAGTATTTCATACGATATGCCTGTTGCGACAATAATGATCAGTATAGCAGCTATTACTCTTTTTTTCCGTAGAAGACGATTTATTTTATTTAACAGGATTTTCATTATTTTCCGGCCCCTTTCTCTTTCATGTAGTTTCTTAGAAAATCAACATCCATCCCGACGGACAATTCAAGATCAGAAGCAGCCATCAGATATTTTATTTTGGAATCCAGCAGAGAAATCGCCGCATCCCGTCTTTCTATCTCCTTTTCCAGAAGGTCATACCTTCGCGATTCCCCCATCTCAGCCTTAAGCCTCTCAATCTCAAGTTGGGAATCATATAATTCGAGGCGTTTCCCCGCAATACCTATCATATCCCAGGAATCACACATGGCAGAGCACGAAACAGAAACATCAATAGCGATTGTCTCTCTTGTAAAAGTCCTCTCATCTGATGCCCTTGCTGCCTCAAGCCTGCTTTCAAGAATGTTTCTTTTATAAGGGGTATCATTAAGCAGATCGAAAGAAGCATTCCTGGATCTCCCCCTGCTGTTACCATTCCCGCTTTCAGTATAACCTGTACCTGCTGACATCGAATTTCCGAAAGCCCTTGATGTAATTTTAAGGTTAACACCCCATCCCTTCTCCCTTGGGGGGAAATCCTCACCAGTAAGATTATAATTGAAGCCAAGAGAAACATTAGGAAGGTAATACTGTTCATTTATCAGATTATTAAGCCTGCTTATTTCATACTTCACATCACTGCTCTCGATCTCTTTTCTCCTTTTTAATGCAATAGAAATAAGCTCTTCATCGATCAGCCCTTTTACCGGGAAAAAGACAAAGTCTTTGTCAATATCCCCCTTTATCTCAACAGGGACATTACGGCCGATCCTGAGAAGAAGTTTAAATTTCTTCAGGGCGGAATTATAATCATTTTCAGACTGCCTCAAAGAGAGTTCAATCTCCCTGACCTTTGCCTCAATCTCCAGAACAGAAAGTTTTGTAGCATCACCCAGTTCAAATTCCTTCTGAATAAAAGTAAGCTGCATCTGTCCCCGTTCAAAAGCCTGCCCGTTTATTGTCACAGTTTCACGAAGTTTAAGCAGATTTAAATACTCTCCCCTGATACTTACCATAAGTTGGTTCAGAGCTATCCTGTAATCATTCCTGGCGAGGAGTGAATTAAGCTTTGCCACGTCATAGTTAAGCCCGCGCCTCCCGCCGTCATAAACAGGAAACTCGGTCTCCACAGTCAACCTGCTCTCCCTGTCATCAGATTCTCTCCTGCGGCTCTCCTCGGTCTGGAGGTATGAAAAGGTAAGTGAAGGAAAGTATTCTCTGAGGTTTTCATATATTGAAAGATCATATACTGATTCACGGGCCCTGATCTCTTTCAGATCAAAGCTGTTGGAGATTCCTATTGAAATTGACGACCGGTAATCCAGAGCAAGAACGGTTTCCCTATTTTCCGGTAAAACAGCAGGTGCAATCCCCTCTGCTGATAAAAAACCGGCTGAAAGAAAAATAAATATCAGCGGAACTGTTTTTATAATAAAGCTGAACATATAACTAACCCTGTAATATAATGGCGGGTTACCGGTTAATTATATGTTCAAGAAATTCTTTAACGAATTTCCCGGATGCATCTCTCTTCACAGATTCATCAGCTGCCGGTTCAACTGTGTAATAATAGCTTTCACCTATCTGCTTCCCTTCTGATGAATAAATTATAAAATTTACCGATGAATGAATCTCCCGGTCAGTTAAAAAACCGGTTTCTCTTTGAGTTATTATCCCACGGATAAAAATATCACCCTTGTATTTTGCAGCTATACCCGGGATTTTTTCCGTAAGCTCCTGTGAAGAATCCCCGTTTTCAGAAATCAGAACAGCATCCACTTCCCTTTTAAAAAATTCAAACTTGAGAGCCTCTCTGTATTCATTGGAAACATAAGGATCATATGCCATATTTCTGAATTCAAAATTCCCTATGAGAACTTTTGATAACTTAACAGGAGTTTTCCCCTTCTTTATATAAAGATCAAATTCAGCACAGCCGGTAATCAATAACAGTATGCATACAATGATTATTTTTCTTCCCATTTTTCAAACTCACTCTTTATATAGTTTATATTTTTTATTCCGGAGCCGGTAATCTCAGCAATTCTGACTGCTTTTTCAATCTCACTCTTTCCTCTCTCCTTCAGGCCGAGCCTCATGTAGAGAATTGCAAGATTACCCCTTGCACTGAGTAAATTATCCTCCTCGCCGAGAATGGTTATATACTCATGAATTGCCTCCCGGTGATTTCCTTTTTTTTCATACAGTATTGCCAGTAACAGTCTTGCAGGGATATGGCTGCTGTCGGATTCTAAAACTTTTTTTAAAAGGCCTATGGATTCGTCTGTTTTATCCTGATCGGACATAACAAGTGCCCTGGCTTTCCAGTACAAAGCCCCGGCATGATCCCTGTCTCTCTTTATCAGTTCCTCAAGAGCCCGGATTGAATTGCTATAGTCCTTATTATAATAGTAGATCTTGGCAAGCATCAGGTAGGCATTAAGAAAATCATCATCAGCCTCAATAACAGACTTGAAAGTACTCTCAGCCTGCTCAAACTGCTTTTCCTGGTATTCTTTTATACCACGTGTATATAATTCAGGAATGTTATCACCGGCACTGCAGCCGATGATAAAAATTGCAGCAAATAAGAATAATCTCATCCTTAACACTTCCTCTTCTCCAGATACAGACAAACTGCTTTTGATAACCGGCATTTAAAAAACCCGCTCAATGCCCGATAAAACAGCCATTGAGCGGTAAAACATTTAAAAATAGGAGACTGTCATCAAAAGGTAAAACTTACCTTAATCCCGACAGCTAAAATCAAATTCATTATCAAAACGTTTCTCCCCCGGGGTTTTTAAAATTTTTTTTATAATATCAAAAAAAATTTATCCCCCCATCTTCCGGCTCCGCTTC
>ERZ795057.2900-NODE-2900-length-12328-cov-8.208181_pt1 | contig 12328 bp, 6 predicted proteins | sample MGYA00375141_ERZ795057 | MGnify/ENA primary metagenome ERZ795057 (study PRJEB30186, sample SAMN05720163) | activated sludge metagenome | isolation source: Anaerobic digester | place: Hong Kong | collected 2015-01-26 ... | reverse complement strand
GAAAAAAACACTGCTATTAAAATGTTTGCCTTTAATATATAACGAAATATCTGTCCATCGTGTTGCAGGATTAAGGGTAATATAAAAACTGAATACTCGTTTTTTGTAAATATCTTTGGCTTATGATCGACAGGGCAACGATAGAAAGGATTCTTGATGCATCAAATATTATTGATGTCATTCAGGATTTTGTCCCTCTGAAGAAGAGGGGTGTCAATTATCTGGGATTATGTCCTTTTCATAATGAAAAAACTCCTTCCTTCACTGTATCTCCTACAAAAGAGATCTTCAAATGTTTTGGTTGCGGCAAATCGGGCAATGTGGTCAACTTCATCATGGAGCATGAACATCTCTCTTATCCTGAAGCGCTTAAATACCTTGCAAGGAAATATCACATTGAGATTGTCGAAAAAGAACTCAGCTCTGAAGAGATAGAAAAGCAGAATGAACGTGAAAGCCTGTTGGTCCTTACCTCTTATGCGGCAAGACAGTTTGCTGAAAATCTTTTCCATTCAGATGAAGGCATTTCTATAGGACTTTCCTATTTCAGGGAAAGAGGATTTCAGCAAACCACACTGAAAAAGTTCGAACTTGGGTACAGTCTTGAGAAAAGGGATTCTTTTTCCAAAAAAGCCCTGGAAGATGGCTATAAGAATGATTTCCTGGTTAAGAGCGGTCTGTCGATACAACACGACGACCATCTCTTTGACAGGTTTTCCGGCAGAGTCATGTTCCCTATTCATTCCCTGTCGGGACAGATACTGGGTTTCGGAGGAAGGATACTGAAGAAAGATGCCAAAACAGCAAAATACCTCAATTCTCCCGAATCAGAGATATACCACAAGAGCCGTATCGTTTACGGGATATACCAGGCCAGAAAAGCAATATCACAAAATGACAAATGTTATCTGGTGGAAGGATACACCGATGTTATGTCACTCCACGAAGCCGGTATCGAAAATGTTGTTGCATCGTCAGGGACCTCCCTTACACAGGAGCAGGTAAGACTTATCAAAAGATTCACTCCAAACATCACTATCCTTTATGATGGCGATCCTGCAGGGATCAAGGCATCTCTCAGAGGAATAGATATCGTTCTGGAAGAGGGGATGAATGTGAAGATAGTCCTGCTGCCCGATGGTGAAGACCCCGATTCCTACTCAAAAAAGCTGAGCAATGAAGAGTTCCTTTCTTATCTGAAAGAAAAAGAAACCGATTTCATACGTTTTAAGACAAGCCTCCTCCTCGAAGAGTCCAAAAACGACCCCGTCCTGAGAGCCAATCTTATCCGTGACATTGTCAAGTCAATAGCTGTTATTCCTGAAAGTATAACGCGGACAATATATATCAAAGACTGCAGCGTCAGGATGAATATTCCTGAAGAAGTACTCTACAATGAAGTTAACAATATCAGAAGGCAGAAATCCTTTCAGGACAGAAATAAATACCCGGGTCCTGAAGACCTTCCCGCTCCTCCGGTCCAGGTACCAAAAACAGTTAAACAGGAACCCACAACCAGCTTCTCAGAGAAAGAAATAATAAGACTCCTTCTGAAATACGGCAGTGCTGAGCTGGAACGGAAAAAACAAAGTGAAGACAAAGATGAAGTAGTTATTACAGTGGCGGATTACATAATAAATGATATTATCTCCGATGAACTGTCTTTTGATAATCCTCTTTATGCCAGGATATTTGAAGAATTCAGATTTGCTGTTGAACAGGGTGTATTTTTGAATGACAAACAGTTCATTAAGAATGAAGACCCGGCAATATCGAAACTGTCAGCCGACATACTTTCTGATTCCTATCAGCTGAGCCGGATATGGATCAATAAACAGGCTTATGTAGAAACAGAGGATATGAAACTGAAAGATATTGTCCCTGATGTGGTCCTGAAATTTAAAAGCGACAAAATAAAGATCAGGTTGAAAGATATAATGACCCAACTTGAAGAGGCTGCGAGAGAAGATGATCAGGAAAAAATTCTTATGCTTCAGAAAAAGGACCAGACTCTGAAAAAGGCCCTCCGTACTATTTCAGACAATCTGGGAAAAAGAATAATATTATGAATTACATAACAGATCCTCCCTCCAGTTTCATTTCCATTTTAATTACTAAATTTGATTGATAAAAACATGTCTATGAAATGTCCTGTTGCTTATCTGATAATCATCATAACAATATTATCCGTGTCATGCAGGCCTAAAGAACCTGTAAAGGATATATTCACTCCTGTCTTTTCCACTATCAGGAGCGATTCAACAAACGGAGATATCCCTGCCGGAAAAAACGAGACTTATTACGGAGTACTGACTCCCGTTGAGATATGTGTGATCTTCGACAGGCTTGCTGTACCTTATGATAAGACTATCCTTAATCCCGTCTCAAATCAGGATCGCTATCTGAGCACTGCAAAAGCAGCTATTAACACCGGTATCTATGGCGTTGACTTCGGATACCTGAAAATGTTCGGCATAGGACAGGATGTGATCGATTATATGTTCACAATAAGAGAAATAAGTAATAAGCTGGGTATCCCCGATCGAATGATTTTGGAACCGATCAGGAAAGTTCAGAATAATATGTCAGACCCCGATTCTCTTACCACTCTGATGCAGGAAGCATATACCGATATTGAGAACCACCTGCGGGAAAACGGAAGGGAAAGCACTGCAGGCCTTATGATAATGGGGGGATGGGTAGAAGCTATGTATATTGCAACACAACTGGTTTATGATTCTGACAATCCTGATGTTGAGGTAATACAAAAGATAGCTGAACAAAAATACACTCTCACCTCACTGCTGAGTTTCATGAAGAATTATTATGATGACCCCATTGTTGTTTATTACACAAAAAAATTAAAATACCTTCAGAACTATTTCGATACTTTCGATATTTATTTCATGAAAGGAGATCTGGAAATTGATACTGTGAGACAGGTTCTGTTATCTTCCGGAACAAAGATGACAGTGACTATTGAAACTCTTGACGAGATACGGGATTATATCGCTTCGCTGAGAACCGAGATGGTGACACCCTGATATGAAAATGCCAAAATTGTATATTATTGTCTGGCTGTCGCTTCTCGTTTTTTCCTGCAACACCGACAAGAAAGGTGTTGTCAAAGAAGCCATCAGACGTGTAACGGGGACAAACCAGTCAGGCATACCGCTTGATAAAGGATACAGTGAATACATAGATGCCTTCACATCGGGTATCATCCCTTCCAATTCTGTCATAGAGATACGTTTCACTCCTGAGTTTGCACAGGAAGCCGACAGGTCCAATCCATCTGCCCTTTTCAGGTTCACTCCGGCTTTGAAAGGCAAAGCCGAATGGGCTGATGAAACAACACTGGTGTTTACTCCTTCGGATCTTCTTAAGCCGGGGGAAACATATTACGGAGAACTGGATCTCTCAAGAATAGGTGACGTAAAAGAAAGGCTGAAGTCTTTCCCTCTTAATTTCCGGACACTCAAGAAAGATTTCAGTATAATAACAGGTCTTCCTGAAACAAATCCCACAAACAACGCCTCATATATTCTCATCGGAGAATTAATCTCCTCTGATTATATTTCTCCGGAAGAAGTGGAAACATACCTGGAAGCAAAACTGGAAAGAAAACATTTAAACATCACCTGGGATCATTCCGGAAACCTGATCCATAAATTCACAGTCACAGATATTTCCAGGTCTCATAAGGAACAAAACCTTATTTTATCGTGGGACGGAACAAAATCCGGGATACACAGAAAAAATTCAGCTTCAATAAGAATACCTCCTGTTGACGAGTTCAGTGTTATAGGAGTAAAGATCAGAAAGGGAGAAAACCAGAGTATGGATATCGCTTTTTCAGACCCTGTCAATCCCGAACAGGAACTTGAAGGACTTATTCATCTCAGACCATCCGTAGTACCACGTTTTATGACCAGGGCGAATATTGTTACACTCATCCCTTCAACAACTATTGATAAAGAAGTAACTCTTTCCATTGAACCATCAGTAAAAAACAACGAAGGCCGGCTTCTCTCATCCCCTTTTTCGGGAGTATTCGATTTTATATATATTAATCCTTCTATACAACTTACAGGAGAAGGTACTATCATCCCTTCATCACAGAATCTTATTTTTCCCTTTAAAGCTGCAAACCTGAGAGCCGTTGATCTGCGGATAATAAAAATATTCGGAAATAACCTTCCCTGGTTTCTCCAGGAATACGATATCAGCACAGCTTACTCTGTTAAACGCTTTGGACGGCCCGTATTTACAGGCCGGGTTGATCTCACATCAGCCGGCGGCATTAATGAAGGATCATGGAACCATTATACCATTGACCTCGCCGACTATATAAATGTTGAACCCGGAGTATTGTATAAGGTAGAGCTGGGTATGAGGAAATCATACGCTCTTCCCGAAAGTGAACTGACTGATGACGAGAAGAGATATGAAGAGAAATTGCAGCAGACCTATGATCAGAATAATAACTGGGATGATCCTGATATATACTGGGAAAGTGATGCAGCATCCGTGTATTATTCTTTCGGTTTTAAATGGGAAGACCGTGACGATCCGGCTAAAGGAGCTTATTACAGTCCTGATAAAAATGTATCCCGTAATATTTTTGCTTCCGATCTTGGCCTGCTGGTCAAGAAAGGAGAAGATGATGTCCTGCATGTTATTATCAGCGATCTGATCAGCGCTCTTCCCGTAAGTGAAGTTGACCTGAAGGTATATGATTATCAGATGCAGGAAGTAGCTTCGGGGAATACCAGAGATGATGGTACAGCTATCCTGACGTGCAGCAGAAGACCTTTTCTGGTAGTCGCCACAAAAGGACAGGATAAAAACTATCTTAAGATCACTGACGGCTCTTCACTGTCTCTCAGTTCTTTCGATGTGGCCGGCACATCGGCAGAAAAAGGCATTAAGGCATTTATATACGGGGAAAGGGATGTATGGAGGCCGGGAGATTCGATATTCATTTCTGTATTCATAAAAAACCTGAATAAACACCTCCCTCCTGACCATCCTGTTCAGTTCGAACTAATCAATCCCCTTGAACAGCGCACCGATATCCAGATCCATAGACTCCGGGGAGACAATCTGCTGGTCTTCAGAACTAAAACCCCTGCTGATGCCCCAACCGGTAATTACCGCGCAGAAATAAAAACCGGTGGTGTGACTTTCACCAAACGGATCAGGGTGGAAACCATTAAACCCAACAGGCTTAAGATAAACCTTAACTTCTCCAAAGACATTCTTGGAGGTACAGATAACATAACTCCGGGCTCCCTGAATGTCAAATGGCTGAATGGAGCTACAGCATCAAACCTGAAGACCTCTGTCGAATATCTTCTTAAACAGACTGTTACAACATTTGATAAATACAGCCAGTATAATTTTGATGATCCCGCAACTGATTTTTATTCCGAAACGGTAAATATCTATGACAACAACATTGATGAAGAAGGTAATGCAAGCATCATTTTCCAGCCTCAGGAAGATATCCGTGCTCCCGGCATGCTCAATGCCCTTTTCACTGTAAGAGTAAAAGAGAAGGGTGGTGATGAGAGTATAACACAAAAAAGTTATAAATATGCTCCTTATCCGGTTTTTGTGGGTATTAACCTTCCGGGACTGGGGGATAAAGGCAGACAACTCTATACCGACACTGACAATGAAGTAGAGGTTGTCACTCTTGATGCCGGTGGGAAAGCTGTTAACTCAACCGTTGAGATGACTCTTTATAAGTTATCTTACCGCTGGTGGTGGGAATCGGATCAGGAAAATCTGGCTCATTATATCTCGAACCAGATATACAAACCTGTTCTTACCCAAAGGATTGTCACAAGCGGAGGAAAAGGAACTTTCTCTTTCAGGATAGACAAAAATGACTGGGGCCGTTATCTGATAAGAGCCTCCACCCTGACTGGTCATGCCACAGGTAAAATAGTGCTTATTGACTGGCCCTGGGAATATGGTATGAAAAGCGGAACTGATGGAGCCACACAACTCGTTGTCACTTGCGATAAAGAGAAATATAATCCCGGAGATGAGGCAGAGATATCATTTCCTGCTCCGGAAAACGCCAGAGCCGTTATAACCCTTGAAAATGCCACAGGTGTTATTGATAAAATAATGTGTGCGACACAAAAAGGAAACACTGTGGTGCGTTTCAAAATCACTCCGGAGATGGCCCCAAACATCTATGCCTACGTTACTGTCATCCAACCTTACAGTCAAACTGTCAATGACATGCCGGTAAGACTGTACGGTATTATTCCGCTTATGGTTGAAGATCCGGCAACAAGGCTTTATCCCCTTATCACTGCTCCTTCTGAGATCCGTTCGCAACAGTCTTTCAGTATAGAAGTGAGTGAAAAGAACAAAAAGCCAATGGTATATACCCTGGCCCTTGTTGATGAAGGATTACTGGATATAACCAATTACGGGACACCCGATCCCTGGACTTATTTCTATTCGCGTGAAGCTTTGGGAGTGAAGACCTGGGATATCTACGATCATGTCCTTGGCGCCTACGGGGGAACACTGGAAAGGCTTCTGGCTACCGGAGGTGATGAAGCTCTCGTTGACCATTCAGCTGCCAGGGCCCGCAGATTCACTCCCGTAGTGAGATTCCTCGGCCCTTACAGCCTTACGGCAGGTGGGACAAAAACACACACACTGTCATTGCCACACTATACCGGCTCTGTGAGGATAATGGCTATTGCAGGCAACGAAAAAGCTTTTGGGGCCACCGATAAGCAGATGACAGTAAAAGATCCCCTTATGGTTCTCGTCACAGCCCCCCGTGTGATAAGCCCGGGAGAAAAGGCAGCCTTGCCGGTGACAATCTTCATACAGGACAATAATATAAAAGATATATCTCTCAGGGCAGAAAGTAATGACTTTGTCAGATTTGAGGAGAATATCAAAAATATTTCCGTCAGTTCAACAGGTGAACTGGACACTGAATTCACTTTCCATGCAGGTGATAAAACAGGTATTTCAAAAATAAGCGTAACAGCTACAGGAGGAGAAGAGACAGCTTCTTATGAAATGGAGCTGGCTGTCAGAAATCCTGATCCTCCGGAAACGAGAGCAGTACTTCAGATCATTGATCACGGTGAAAAATGGGAAACAACATTCAACCCTTTTGGTATCCCGGGATCATCATCAGCTAAACTGGAAGTCTCGGCCATGCCCTCTGTTAATCTGGAAAAAAACCTTGATTATCTCCTTAATTATCCTCACGGATGTACAGAGCAGGTCATATCATCAGCCTTCCCGCAATTATGGCTGCCTGAACTCAATAAAGACGATACTGCTTTAGCAGAAAGGGTGTCTTCAAATATCAGCGGAGCTATCGGATCATTGTTATCGCGGCAGATGACCGGAGGAGGACTGGCTCTATGGCCCGGTTCTTACCAGCCTGATAACTGGATCACATCGTATGCCGGACATTTTATTCTAGAGGCAGAAAGAAAAGGCTATAATGTCTCATCTTCTTTCAAGCAAAAATGGCTTGATTATCAGAAGAATAATTCCAGGGAATGGCAGTATGACAATAAATACCTGCATACCTGTAATGACCAGGCTTACAGGCTCTTCACCCTGGCTCTTGCCGGTCAGCCCGACAGGGGAGCGATGAACAGACTCAGGGAGACAGCTGATATACCACAGCTGGCACGCTGGCTGCTGGCTGCTGCATACGCTCAGACAGGCAGGCCGGAGGTGGCTGATGACCTTCTGGATATGAGAATGACTGATACCGAAGAAGAATACAATCACTATTTCTATGGTAGTGCTTTGCGTGATAAAGCTATTATTCTGTACAGCCTCACTATAATGAAGAAAGAGGAAGAGGCATTGACTCTGCTTAAAGAAATAAGCAACAAAATGAACAGAGGGTCATGGTACAGCACACAGTCTCTTGCATGGGGTCTTCTGTCATATATGAAATGGCTCGACATGACACCTGATAAGGAAAATACTGAAAATCCGGTCTTCACCATTTCTTTCAACGGTAATAAAGAAACAGCCTCTACCGGTACAAAAGAGATATGGTCGGAAAACCTTGAAATGGAAGAGACCAACAACCTTATCATCGATAATACTTCAGGGCAGTCCTTATATGCAACACTTGTCACAAAAGGGATCCCTTACCCTTCAGATTCAGGATATGAAGAGAAAGGATTAAGTCTGAAAGCCGATTATCTGACCTTTGATCTCCAGCCTGTTGATCACAGAAATATATCCCACGGTACAGATTTTATGATGGTGATACAGGTTTCCAACAATACCTTTTCGGCAGTCGATAACATTGCTCTCACCCAGATGGTTCCGTCGGGCTGGGAGATAAGAAATACCCGTCTGTTCGAGATCAACACGGGCATACAGGAAAGCTCTTACGATTACAGGGATATAAGAGACGACCGCATAAATACATATTTCAGTCTGAACCGTGGTGAAAGAAAAACTTTTATTGTCATACTCAATGCTGCCTATAAAGGTGAATTCTATCACCCTTCGGTATGGTGTGAAGCTATGTACACAGCCAACTGTTATGCAAGACTGCCGGGGATGAAAGTAACAGTGGATGACTGATAAATTGAAGAGATGGTTTTATATACCGCTTTTGTCAGCGGCAGTGCTTCTCACTCCGGTTTTCGTTTCACCTGTTCCGGTTTTCAGGGCTCCTCTCTCGACTGTCGTAGAAGCTTCCAACGGCGAACTTCTTGGGGCGAGGATAGCTGACGACGGTCAGTGGAGATTCCCTTCCGGGGACTCTGTACCTCTTAAATTTGAAAAAGCTCTACTGACATTCGAAGACAGGTACTTCTATTACCATCCGGGAATAAATCCTTTTTCCATAATGCGGGCACTGATACACAATATCCGGGCCGGGGAAATAGTGAGTGGCGGCAGTACCATCACCATGCAGGTAGCAAGGCTGTCGCGCGGTAACAGGCCGCGCACCTATAGTGCCAAAATCATTGAAATGTTTTCCGCACTGAAACTTGAGTTATTAAGATCAAAAAAGACTATCCTTAAATTGTACACTGCAAATGCTCCTTTCGGTGGTAATATAGTAGGTCTTGAGGCCGCAGCCTGGCGTTATACAGGAAAAGCTGCAGCAAATATTACCTGGGCAGAAGCTGCAACACTGGCTGTTCTTCCAAATTCTCCTTCACTTATCTTTCCCGGCAGGAACCAGGAGATACTTAAAACACGAAGGGATATCCTTCTGGAAAAACTGTATGAGAGAGGGGCCTTCGATTCTCTGACCCTCCTCCTTGCTCTTGATGAACCCCTTCCCGGTCCACCACATCCACTGCCGGTCAGGGCACCTCATCTGACAGATCATTTCTATAAAAACGCCAGAGGGCAAAGGATCAGGACAACAATAGATCCTTTAATACAGGAAAGAGCTTTAACTGTTTTTTCCATCCACCAGAAAGACCTTTCTGCAAATTTTATAAATAATTCCGCCGGGATCATTGCAGATGTCGGTACGGGTAAAGTGCTTGCCTATATAGGAAACAGCACTATTGAAAGGAACGGAGAGCATAACGGGGATGTTGATATTATCCGCTCGATGCGAAGCACGGGAAGTATACTTAAACCCTTTCTTTATGCAGGTATGCAACAGTCGGGAGATATACTCCCGGATGCCCTGATAGCCGATATACCTTCACGTTTCCCGGGCTTTGCCCCCGAGAATTTCGATATGAGTTACAGCGGTGCTGTACCTGCCTCACAGGCACTGTCACAATCACTCAACATACCGGCAGTGAAAATGCTCGGCCAGTTCACTCCGGGAAAATTCCTCAACCTTCTCCGGGAAACAGGGTTTACTTCTTTTACCAGATCAGCCGATCATTATGGTCTTTCACTTATCCTGGGAGGAGGAGAAACATCTCTCTGGGAACTGACAGGTAATTATGCATCTCTTTCCAGGGTCCTGAACAGATACAATGAAACGGGGCAGTATTTCAATGAAGATTATCATCCTCTGGTACTTGTAGAAGAGACAGGAGACAGGGATCATCTCACTGTGGATAATGATCCTCCTCTTTCTGCCTCAGCTATATGGCTTACATACGAGGCACTGAAAAAAGTAAACCGGCCTGTCAATGAAACAGGATGGCAGTTTTTCTCATCATCACCCGATATAGCGTGGAAAACAGGGACCAGCTATGGTTTCCGTGATGCCTGGGCTGCCGGTACAACACCCCAATATGTCATTGGTATATGGGCTGGTAATGCAGACGGAGAAGGCCGTCCGGGTCTTACCGGGATCACTGCCGCTGCTCCAATACTCTTTGATCTCATCAGCATTATGGGAACTTCAGAATGGTTTACTGAACCTGCAGGCGAACTGACGACTCTCACCGTATGTGCCGAAAGCGGATACAGGGCAGGACCCGACTGCCCCGTTACAAAAGAGATACGTGCCTGCCTCAACGGAACGCGCAGTGAAGTATGTCCCTACCATAAAATAATCCACCTGGATAAATCGGGTCAGTGGCAGGTTAACACCGCTTGTGCCTCACCTGCTGATATACAAAATGTGCCATGGTTCATCCTTCCGCCTGCGATGGAATACTTCTATCGTGAAATACATCCCGAATACAAAATCCTGCCCCCACTGTTACCAGGCTGTACCTCCGGTAAAGAAATTGAGGTGATGGAATTTCTCTATCCCCGGCAGGAAACAGGGATCTTTATCCCACGCGACCAGACAGGATCATCCACCAGAATGATAGCAGAAATAGTACACCGTAACCCTTCCAAAAAGATTTTCTGGCATCTCGATGAAAAATATATCGGTACAACTGTGTCATTACACCAACTGGAAATATATGCCAATACAGGAACACATTTTCTGACAGCTGTTGATGAGGATGGAAACAGTATAATGTGCAGCTTTACTATTATAGGAAAGACGGATCAGTGAAAAATGTCAACTTCTGCATGTAACATTACTATACATTAATTTATTATAAATCATTGCCTTAGCGTTATATATTAATCTCCATAATTATTTAAAAATCTTTAGCATCTTTGCACAGCTGATATTTTTGTAATTATGAATACTGAAGAAGAATGGTTCCCTGTTGTTGACAAAGACGGCAATGAGATACTGCAAGCCCCCAGAAGCCGGTGCCATGACGGCATAAGCAGGTTACTACACCCTGTAGTACACCTTCATCTTTTCAATGACAAAGGAGAACTGTTCCTCCAGAAAAGGGCTATGACGAAAGATCTCCTGCCAGGGAAATGGGATACATCGGTAGGAGGACATATCAGACCCGGAGAAAAAACTGAAGATGCCCTTAGGAGGGAGACAGAAGAGGAATTGGGTATAGTATCCCCGGAATTTCAGTTTATAAAAAAATATATATGGGAGTCACCTCTTGAGAGGGAGCTTGTATATTCATTCAGGGGGTGTTCATCTGAAGAGCCGGCAATCAACAGAGATGAGATTGATGAAGGCCGATTCTGGTCGGCTGAGGAAATCCTGACACACACAGGAAAAGGTATTTTCACTCCTAATTTCGAATATGAGTTCAAAATGCTTCTCAGTGAAAGCGGAAAAGACAAATGATCCTCTTCATTATTCTCCGGAAAATATTGTGTATAATAATTCTGTTGTTTATCTTTCTTCACTAATAAAAGGCCAATGGCAAAAACTGTTAAGATACTTGTCCTGAAAAATCCCGTAGAAGCACATATTATGGGAGATATCCTCAACGAAAGGAATATTCCCCACCTGATAAAATCGTTCCATGATCTTGTTTACGATGGTCTGTGGCAGACTCCCACTGCCTGGGGCCAGCTTGATGCGCCCGAAGAGTACAGGGAAGAGATCATGAAAATCTATGAACAGCTGTCACTGTCTGAAGACATATCCGATACTACAGAATAGTATATATAGGCCCTTTTTTTATTATTACCGGGACTTATTTTATTTTTTGATTACTTCATTATATTTTATAATCTTGTTTACCCTATTTTTTAAAGCTATTTAACAGAGAATAAATGGAATCTGCTCAGATTAAAAGGTCTCTTTTTATATTAAACCCACATGCGGGTATTCTGCCTGTAAAATTTATTCTCTCAAGTGAGCTTCAGCGCCGGAAGAATGAACTTGCCACTTATAAGTCTTTAAGCATTCACGAGTCGGGTTCCCATATAAGAGAAGTCTTCAATAAATATGATTTTTTCATTGCTGCAGGAGGCGATGGAACAGTAAGAAGTGTGGCGAAACAGCTTCTTGGTTCCAAAAAGATACTTGGTGTCCTTCCTATGGGTTCGGGTA